>Ga0308157_10001991_pt1 | contig 36969 bp, 40 predicted proteins | sample PhyBR1_FD_201035 | JGI IMG/M metagenome (GOLD analysis project Ga0308157, IMG submission 201035) | Phyllosphere microbial communities from UC Gill Tract Community Farm, Albany, California, United States - DLSLB.R1 | ecosystem: Host-associated > Plants > Phyllosphere > Unclassified | place: USA... | reverse complement strand
GAGCGCAGTGATCCTCAACAGCCCCTGGCTCGAACTGCAGCTGCCGAGGTTGCAGCGCGAGGCGATCGCGCCGCTCGTGCAGCTGCAGGCTCGCCGCCGCCCGCTCGAGCGGGTGCCCCAGGTCGATTTCGGGTTCTATTCCAGAGCACAGGCCGAGACGGCGGACCCCGAGGACGTGCTCGAGCCGAACATCGCCTGGCGGCCCGAGCAGAGCATGCCGGTGCACGCCGGATGGCTCAGCGCCATCTTGCGCGGACACGACGCGATCGAGGCGGGGCTTGCGATCGATGCGCCCGTTCTGGTGATGCTGTCGGCGCGCTCGGCGCGCCCGCTGCGCTGGTCCGACGAGCTGACGCGCACCGACTCGGTTCTCGTCGTCGACGAGATCGCTCGGGCGGCGCTGAAGCTCGGTCCGCTCGTCACGATCGCCCGCATCGAGGGCGCGCTCCACGACGTCTTCATCTCGCGCCGCGACGCTCGGAATGAGGCCTATCGCGTGCTCGTGGACTGGGCCGAGCGAACCCTTCGGTAGCGTTGAGCGCACCGCATCCGCGCCCGCCGCACCTGGAGCCACTATGACGTTCACGACCCGCCGCTTCGGCGCAGCCGACTGGCAGGAGTACCGCGAGATTCGGCTGCGTATGCTCGCCGACACACCGATCGCGTACGGTGAGACGCTGGATCACGCACAGTCGCTCGGCGATGCAGAATGGATCAAGCGCGCGACGAGGAACGAACTGCATCCGAACATCGGCCTCGCGGCCATCAGCGACGAGGGAACGTGGCTCGGGGTGATGAGCGGATTCGTGAGCGCGCACGCGGGGCCGATGCTCGTCGGCGTCTTCGTCGACCCAGCTGCGCGCGGCGCACACGAAGGGGTCGCAGATGCGCTGCTCGACGGCATCGTCGAGTGGGCGAGTGTCTTCGGCAGCACGCTGACGCTCGACGTGCACGCGGACAATCCGCGCGCGATCTCGTTCTACCGCCGCCGCGGATTCGTCGACACCGGCGTCACATCGGACTATGCGCTTGCGCCGTTCGGCACCGAGAACGAGATGCGGCTGCGCCTGTGACGCGACCCGAACGTCTGACGCGCGGCATGCTCGTCGCCACGGATCTCGACGGCACCCTCGTGCCGAAGGACAGCATGACCGTGTCGCCGTACACAGCCCGCGTGCTGCGCGAGATCGACGAGGCCGGAATCCCGATCGTGTTCACCACCGGGCGCCCGCTGCGCTGGGTCGAGCCGCTGCGCGAGTTCATCGGCGCCCACGGCATTGCGATCGTGTCGAACGGGGCGCTCACCTATGACTTGCGCACGAATCGGGCCGGTCGTACGCACGGGATCGAGGCCGCATCGGGGCTCGCCGTCGCCGCACAGATCTCAGAAGCGCTCCCCGACGCGCAGCTCGCGCTGGAGTTCCCCGATGGGATCCGCGTGACTCCCGCGTTCGCGCGCGCGTCGCCCCGCGACGGAGCGCCCTGCGGGGAGCTGGAGACGCTGTGGACGGAACCGGCGATCAAGCTGCTGGTGAGGGATCCGTCAGTCGCCGATGAGGTGCTGCGCGATACCGTGACGACGGCCGTGGGCGAGCGGGTGACGGTCACGTGGTCGATACCCGGCCTGGTCGAGATCAGCGCTTCCGGCATCACGAAGGCGCATGCCCTGGAGGGGCTGTGCGCAGATCTCGGCGTCGCCGCGACCGACGTGATCGCATTCGGCGACATGCCCAACGACATCCCCATGCTCGCATGGGCCGGAACCGCGTACGCGGTGCACGACGCGCACGAGAGCGTGCGCGCGATCGCCGACTACGAGATCCCGAGCTGCCATGACGAGGGCGTCGCACAGACGCTTGCGCGGCTCTTCGAGGGGCAGGTTCTGTGACGCTCGGTGTCTTCCCATGACGTCATAGACCTCACGCTTCGTCACAGCGAGACACCTCACGTCATATTGATTGACAGTGCGCCGCCGGGCGCGGGAATGTTGCGGTGATTCCTCACCCCTTCGACCGAGAAGAGCCGCCATGACCTTGGAAACCGCCCCGACAGAGACCGCACACGAGAACCGTTGGGCTGATGCGCCGCGCCCCCAGTCCGATGCCGAATGGCTTGCGCGCGCCGAAGAAGTCGCGGATGTGCTCGCGGTCGACGCCGTCGACCGCGACCGGGCGAACGCCGCGCCGCACGCCGAGGTGCGCCTGCTGAAGAACGCGGGCCTTGTGACCGTGCTCGGCCCGACGCAGCACGGCGGTGCCGGCCTCACGTGGCAGATCGCGAACCGCATCGTGCGCATCGTCTCGCGCGCCGACGGATCCATCGGTCAGCTGCTCGGCTACCACTACCTGTGGGCGTGGGCCGCACGTCTCGTCGGCACGAATGCGCAGATCGATGCGGTCGAGGAGCTCTACACGAGCGGCAACCTGTTCTTCGGCGGCGCGGTGAACCCGCGCGACTCCGACCTCGTGATCACCGAAGACGGCGACGAGCTCGTGTTCAACGGCCGCAAGTCGTTCTCCACGGGCGGCCGCGTTGCCGATCTGACGGTGCTCGAGGGTGTGCTCGAGGGCGCCGAGACGCACATCTTCGCGATCGTGCCGACGGACCAGCCGGGCATCGTCTTCACGGGCGACTGGGACAACCTCGGTCAGCGGCTCACCGAATCGGGCGGCGTCGAGATCCGCGACGTGCGCGTCGACTGGGCGAGCGCCGCCGGCTTCGTCGACCGCGTCTACCAGCCCCTCGTCTACAACACCTTGAACGTGCCCGCGCTGCAGGCGACGTTCAACAACATCTATCTCGGCATCGCGGAGGGCGCTCTGCGCGCCGCGACCGCGTACACGCGCGAGTACACCCGCGGGTGGCCGTACGGTGGCGAGGGCAAGGCCCGCGGCACGGAGGAGTTCTACGTGCTGGAAGGGTACGGCGAGCTCGCTTCGAAGCTCTGGGCCGACGCCGCGCTCATCGACAGCGTGGACCGCGAGATCAGCGAGATCCTGCACGATGAGCGCGAGAATCTCACCGAACGCCGCCGGGGCGAGATCGCCGTCCGCGTCGCGGCGGCGAAACTGCGGATCATCGAGGACGGTCTCGAGGCGGCCACGAAGGTCTTCGAGCTGACGGGCGCGCGCGCCACCGCGAGCTCGGTCGGCCTCGACATCTACTGGCGCAACCTGCGCACCCACAGCCTGCACGACCCGGTGGCCTACAAGAAGCACGAGGTCGGGCGCTTCGCGCTGCTCGGAGGCGTGCCGGAGCCGAGCTGGTACACCTGAGCTCGCGAAAGAACTGTCTCGTCGCGGATTCAGCGGTCCGTATGGGCGCGCCGCCACGCGTCCATGCCGCCGGCGAGGTGGCGCACGCGGGGGTGGCCGTTCTGTTGCAGGGACGCCAGCAGGCTCGCGGATCTCACGCCGCCCTGGCACACGAGCACGACGCGGCGGTCGTGGGGGATCTCTGCATCGCCGCGGCGGATCCGGCTGAGCGGAACGAGCCGCGCGCCGCTGATGCGCCCCAGCGCGAACTCTTCTTCCTCGCGCACGTCGATGAGGTCGAAATCCGCCTTGCCGCGCGCCCGTGCCGCGAGGAGCGCGTCGAGACCGGCGGGGGAGAGGCCATCCGCGTCCGCGGGCGCCCCGTCGTCTGCAGCGGGCGCACCGAGCGCCGTAATGGGGGCGCGCTCCGGGTCGCGCTCGAGCCGGTACTCGCGCCAGCGGCCCGCGAGGGCGTCGAGCACGGCGAGCCGGCCCAGCAGCGTCTCGCCCAGGCCCGTGATGAGCTTGATGGCTTCGGTTGCCATGGCCGTGCCGACCTGACCGGGCAGCACGCCGAACACACCGGCCTGTTCGCACGAGATGGCGTCCGGCCCCTCGGGCGGATCCGGGAAGAGATCGCGGTACGAGGGCCCTCTTGATGCCCAGAACACGCTGATCTGCCCTTCGAAGCGCAGGATCGACCCCCACACGACCGGTCGATCCGTGAGTTCGGCCGCGTCGGCAGCCAGGTACCGCGTCGCGAAGTTGTCGCTTCCGTCGACGACGAGGTCGTAGCGGCGGAACAGATCCAGGGCGTTCGCGGATGTCAGCCGCTCGTGGTGCTCCTGCACGATCACGTGCGGGTTGAGCTCGCGGACCCGCGCAGCGGCGGATGCGGTCTTCGCGGCACCGAGGTTCGGGGTGCCGTGGATGACCTGACGGTGCAGGTTCGACGCCTCGATGACGTCGTCGTCGACGATGCCGAGCGTGCCCACGCCCGCGGCAGCGAGATACAGCAGGACGGGGGAGCCGAGTCCGCCCGCGCCCAGCACGAGCACGCGCGCCGCCTTCAGCCGCCGCTGCGCATCGACGCCCACCCCGGGGATCACGATCTGTCGCGCGTAGCGGGCGAGTTCGGCAGACGAGAGGTCTGCCGCGGGCTCGACGGGAGGTGAGGTCATAGGTCGGGACGCCCTTCCACGGGAGAGGAGGCCAGCGCCTCGTGTCGACGCGCGATGCGGCCGCCCTGGAGGGCGAGCCGTCCGGCCTCGACCGCGAGACGGAATCCACGCGCCATGATCGCGGGGTGCTCGGCACGCGTGACTGCCGTCGCCAACAGCACGCCGTCGCAACCGAGCTCCATCGCGAGCGCGGCATCGGAGGCGGTGCCGATGCCGGCGTCGATGATGACGGGAACCTCGGCGTTTGCGGCGATGGCGGCGATGTTGTGGGGGTTCAGGATTCCGAGTCCCGTTCCGATGGGCGCGCCGAGCGGCATGACGGCGGCTGCACCGGCCTGCTCGAGCCGACGCGCGATGATGGGGTCGTCGTTCGTGTAGGCCATCACATCGAAGCCGACCGCGACGAGCCGTCCGGTCGCTTCGATGAGCTCTATCGGGTCGGGGAGCAGGGTGCGGTCGTCGGCGATCACCTCGAGCTTTATGAGATTCGTCTCGAGCGCCTCACGGGCGAGCTCGGCGGTCAGCACGGCCTCGCGCGCTGTGAAGCATCCGGCCGTGTTCGGCAGCACCTCGATTCCGTTGCGCGTGATCACGTCGAACAGTGAGACGCCGTCGCCCGGGGCGTACCGACGCATCGCGACGGTCGTGAGCTGTGTGCCGGATGCGACGAGCGCGTGCTCCAACGAGTCGTGGCTCGCCGCGCCTCCCGTGCCCATGATGAGCCGAGACGTGTAGCGGCGCCCGGCGATGACGAGGGCGTCGTCTTCGTCGGCTTCGACCGGATCCGTGCGCGGACCGGTGTCGACAGCGACCACCTTCAGCCCCCCTTCTTGGCGGTGAGCACCTCGACGACGGCACCGTCTCGAACCGGCGTCGATGCCCATCGTCCGCGCGACGCAACGGCGCCGTCGACGGCGACGGCGATGCCGAGCGCGGATCCGTCTGCGGGGCGGCCGTCTTCGCTCAGCGGCGTGTCCGTATAGTGCGCGATGAGCTCGAGCAACGACGCGGCGTGCGTCGTGCGCTCCTCGCCGTTGAGCATCACGCGCTGCTCGGCATGCGGGGGCGTGGCCTGTGCGGTCATGATTCCTCCAGGGATCTGATGGGAACGGATGCGGGTTCGGGCGACACGGTCGTGGCTTCGGAGAAGCGCCAGGGATCGAAGGCGGCGTGCTGCGGGTGGCCCGGCTCACCATCGACGAGATCGGCGACAACGACGGCAGTCTCGACGCTGAGCAGCACGCCGTGTCGGTGCGTTCCCGTGTCGGCGATGAGCCCGGGAGCGAGGCGTCCGAGCAGCGGGGCGTTGTCGGGGGTGCCGGGCCGCGCTCTCGCGACGGTCTCGACGAGCTCGAGCTCGGCGACGGCCGGAACGAGCTCCGCGGCGTCGCGCAGCAGCTGAAGCACGGCTCCCGCGCTGACACCCGACCGGCCGTCCTCGCGCTCGCTCGCGCCGATGACGACTTCGCCGTCGTCGCGCGGCACGAGGTACACCGACCGCCCCTGCACCCGGCCGCGCACGACGTGCGACAGAAACGGCATGAGCGCCGCCGGAGCGCGCAGGCGCAGCACGTCCCCGTACACGGGGCGTATGGGCAGACGGAGTCCGTCCGGCAGCCCGACGACGCCCGCCGACGTCCCTGTGGCGAGCACCACCTCATCGGCGGGGAGGTGCTCCGCGCCGTCGAGCACCACGCCGCAGACGCGCGTGCCCTCCCAGACGAGCGCGGTCGCCGTCGCAGCGCGAACAGTGCCGCGGGCGGACCCCTCGAGCGCGGCCAGATACGCGCGCACGAGGCGACGCGGATCCACCTGGTGATCGGAATCGGCGAGAAGCGCGCCGGCGATGCCGGGGGAGAGGAGCTCCTCGCGGCGGCGCGCATCAATCGGTGCGAGGGCGCTCACGGGAAGCCCGAGTTCGGTCTGCCTGCGGCGGAGGCTCTCGGCCGCTGCGCGGTCGGACGGGCCCGACGAGACGACGAGGGTCGGTGTGCGGCGATAGCCGGTGTCATGTCCGCTGACGCGCTCGAGCTCAGTCATGACGTCTCCGTACCGCGCGGCGGCGGGAAGCGACAGCGCGAGCAGCGCTTCCTCCTCGAAGACGAACTCGCTTACGGCGCCGAGCATGCCGGCCGCCGCCCGGCTCGCGCCCTCGCCAGGACGGGGGTCGACGACGGTCACGCGGTGTCCGCGCTCGATCAGTCGCCACGCGGCGGCCAGCCCGACAACGCCGGCACCTACGACTACGACATCATTCGCCATCATTCGCCTTCCTGCGCCGGCATGATCCGGATCAGGTTCAACGGTCTGCCCCGCGCTCAACCGCGATGCGATGAGGGGAGGCACTCTCAGCCGGCTTCGCCCGACTCCCGTGCTCTGTGCGGGCCAGTCTATCCCGTGTTCCGACCGCTGGACGGGTGCGCCGGAACGGCTGTGCAAGGATCGACTCCAACAGGATGACCCCGACCGACAACATGAGGGAGACCCACGTGTCGCGACTTTCCGCCTCCCAGGCGCCGGTGAGACAGGACGCACTGCGGATGCTCGATCCCGCCCGCCTGTACGTGTGCACGGATGCCCGGCAGAGCACCGGCGACTTCGCGGACTTCGTCGACGCTGCTTACCGAGGGGGCGTCGACATCATCCAGCTGCGTGACAAGTCGCTCGATGCCGGTGACGAGCTGGAGGTGTTTGCGATCCTCTCCGAGGCCGCGCGCCGGCACGGGCGGCTCTTCGCGGCGAATGACCGGGCCGATGTCGCGGCACTCGCCGGGGCCGACATCCTGCACCTCGGCCAGCGGGACATCACCATCGACGAGGCCCGAACTTTCGTGGAGGCGCGCGTGCTCTTCGGCCAGTCGACGCATGCGCGCGGTCAGGCCGCCGCCGCGCGCACGGGAGAATCGGACTACTACTGCATCGGCCCGGTGTGGCCGACCCCCACTAAGCCCGGTCGGCCCGCGGTCGGCCTCGAGGCGGTCCGCGAGGTCGCCGCCGACGACGACGGCTCAGCCCCCTGGTTCGCGATCGGCGGGATCGACCTCGACAACGTCCACGAGGTCGCAGAGGCGGGGGCGCGCCGGATCTGCGTCGTCCGAGCGGTCACCCAGGCCGAAGACCCGGAGGCGGCGGCGCGAGCGCTCAGGGGAGCGCTGCCGAGGTGAAATCTTCCGCCCGGCCGGCGCAGGATGACCGGCCGGCAGCCGTTCGGTCGTCGCGGTTCCGCCGTTTCGGATGGGTGGTGTTCCCCGTGCTGGGAGTGCTCGCCGCGCTCGCCGCCGGCGTTCTCCACGATGTGGTGCCGCGGAGCATGTCGGTTGAGGCCTGGCACGCGAGCGAAGGATGGCTGCCGACGATCGTTCCCGCGCATGCCGGCTACACCGTCGCGCCGTGGCCGTCGCTGATCTGGTTGTCGCTGTTGCTCGCACTCGGACTGGCTCTCGCCGTGTTCTCCACGATCGTCCTCGCGAGCATGTGGCGAGGGGCGTGGTGGCTCCGGGCGATCGCGCTCTGGGGATCCGTCTTGATCGCCGCCGTCGGGGTGGTCGGCGTCGCCCAGATCGGCGAGTGGCTGCTGCAGGTCGAGACCTTCGGCGGGCTCGGCGGGTCCTACATCCGCACGTTCACACTGCCGGCTCTGCAGGAAGCTGCGCACTGGGGACTGCTCTGGGGGTGGATCCCCGCGCTCATTACGGCGCTGTGCGGCGTGACGAAGCCGGCCGGCACGAAACGGCGGCGTGCGATCCTCGTGGCGATCGTGCTCGCGGTCGCGGCAGCAGCGGCGTGCGCGTGTCTCGCCGCGGCCACGCGCGGCGCGGCGCTCTCTGCACGCACGGAGGTCGCCTCGCAGGATCCGCCCGAAGCGGCTGAACCGGCGGCGCCCACCGATCCGCCGCCCGCAATAGCGGAAACTGCTGCCCCCGATTTTCCGGGTCGCTGCGCAGACGGCGACGTGGCGGTGTCGATCGCGGGGTTCGATGCGGCGACCGGATCGCGCTACCTGACGTTCGAGGCGCGCAATACGTCTGCCGAGGCATGCGACCTGCAGGGGAAGCCCGATCTCGCGTTCGCGTCGGAGGAGGGGAACACGATCCGCCCTGAGCTGACGCTCCGCGATCGGACGACGGCGGGTGATCCCGTCGGGAGTGCCCCGGTGTCGCTCGCCCCCGGAGCAACGGCACGTGCTGATCTCGTGTGGCGGGCGCCGACGGGGCGCCCGGTCGAGATCACCGTGTTGCTCGCCCCCTGGCCGGGCACTGAACGCATCGCGACGCCCGAGGTTCTCGACGTCGTGGACGGCGGGGAAATGGCGCTGACGCCGTGGTACGCCGTCGAGTGAGAACCTGCACCGCTCTCACGCGGGCGCGACGACGAGCAGCAGTGTCGTGCCGCCGAGACGCACCGTCTCGCCGAGGGCTGGAGTGAGAGCGTCGTACAGTCGTGCGCGGCGGCCCTCGGGAGCGAGGGCGTACTGCGAGATGGTGTCGAGCAGGCCGATGTATTCCGCCACGGGCATGTGGTGCGCCCAGTCATAGGTGTTCCGGCGCTCGAGGCGCACGTCGGGATGCGCATCGATGTCGTCATCGGCCCACATGCGCGATCCGAGGTCACGCGGAAGGTCTGCCGGAAGCTCGGGAGCGTGCGCGGCGTACACATTCGCGATCAGGTCGAGATCGTGGTGCGCGGGATCGAGTGCCCACGCGTTCCAGAAGAGGAAGGCACGATCGTCCGAATGGAGCAGCGATGCGAGCCGCGACCATCGCGTGTCACTGTCGGTCCAGTGGAAGGACTGCGCCGCCACGACGGCGCCGTACGAGGAACCGACGCCGATGTCTTCGAAGGTGCCTTTGCGCACGGTCACGCGGGATGTGAGACCTTCGTCGGCTATGCGTTCCGTCAGCACCGACAGCATGTCGTTCGACGGCTCGACCGCGTCGACGCGCGCCCCGCGCCGCGCGAGCTCAACGGTTGCGCGCCCTGTTCCCGCACCGATGTCGAGCACCCGGCGGCGCCAACCTGATCCCGCCATCCGGCGGATATCCTCGAAGAGCGCCTCCGGGTACGGCGGACGATGCGCCTCGTAGGCGTCTGCTCCCGCTTCGAACGAGCGTGCGAGATCGTCGGTCACGGTCCGATCGTATCGCCGTGAATTCTTCGCGGCGCCGCTACGAATGTCAGTGGTCCGTCATAGCGTTTCGACATGGCGCAGACGCGATTCTCAGAAGGGTTCCCGGGGTTCACCCCTGCAGAGCTCGATCGTGCTCGCCGGCTCGTCACGCGCATCGGCGACGGGCGCCGACAGATCGCGCGCATCGAGGCCGACATCATCGAGGCCACGTGCGAGTTGGCGGCGATCGCCGATGCCGCGTCGTACGACGAAACGGGTTCTGATGGGCCCGAGTATGCGCGCCGGTCCATGACGGCCGAGGTGGCAGCGGCGACGCACGTGCATCCGAACACCGCCCGCGCGCAGATGGATGAGGCTGAGCGGATCGCGGGAGACTTCCCCGAGACGTTCGAGGCGCTCAGCGAGGGTCGCGTCTCGCTCTCCCACGCGCGCGTCGTGGCGGAAGCCGGCTGCGGTCTCGATCCGGACGCGCGCGCGTCATTGGATTCGTGCGCCGTGCCGTTCGCCGAAACGCGCACGCCGGGCGACCTGCGGCGCATTACGAAGAAGCAGGCCGCCGACCTCTCGACCGATTCGCCGCGGGAGAGCCATGAGATCGCGCGTGCGCAGCGCCGCGTGGCGCTCACTGAGCTCGACGACGGTATGAGCGAGCTGCACGTGATCGCACCGACATTCGAGGCACGCACGATCTACGACCGCCTCACGCGCCTGGCACGGTTCGTCAAAGCTGATCGCCGCCGCGCGCGCAGCGCGTTCATCCGCGAGCACGGGTCCTCGCCCGAAGACCACCTCGGGTCGAGCGGCATCACGGCCGCTGATGGCGACGCCCTCCCGGCGAGCGACCGTCGCACGATGGATCAGCTCCGCACGGATATCTTGAGCGACATCCTTCTCACCTCTGCACCGACGGGTCACCGGCTGCACGCCTCGGGGCCTGACGCGTCGCTCGAAAGCGTGCAGGCGCAGGTGCAGGTCACCATCCCCGTGGCCCAGATCATCGATTCGGGCAACGACAGCCCGAGCTGGGTCGACGAAGGTGCGCTCATCTCGTCGCACACGGCACGCCGCGTCGCGGCGAGTGCTGCCGGGTGGGACAGACTGTTCGTCAGGCCCGAGAGCGGCGAGGTGGTCACGGTCGATCGGTACCGGCCTTCGAACGAGCAGAGGCGCGTTCTGCGTGCACGAGATATGACATGTCGATTCCCGGGTTGCACGACGCCGGCGCGAAGATCCGACGTCGATCATTCCCACGACTACGCGCGCGGCGGCAAGACCTCCTTCGAGAATCTCAGCTCACTCTGCGAAGCGCACCACACGGTCAAGCACGCCACGGGGTGGTCTCTGGTGCAGCTCGGCGGGGGAGTCCTGGAGTGGCTCAGCCCACTCGGATACTCCTATCGCGATGAGCCGGCCAGCCGCGCCTTCTTCCGAGACACGCCGGGGATAACCGGGGCACGGCATAAGCGAAAGACGCACGCAAGCAACCGCCGGCGAGCGGCCGACGAAGAAGACGCGCGCCGGGCGGCACGGAAGGTCCGGCGCGATGCTCAGCGCGCAAGCGAGCGGTGCGAAGAGTCATGCGCATCGGCAGACGAACGGCGAGCGGATCGACTGGCACGGATCATGCAGCCGCCGCCCGATATCGATCTGGGTCTGGGATAGATCGACACGCGAATGTACGCACGACGCTCTGCGTCGTCACGCCGCCAGTCCTGCGGCGCGGAACGCACGCGCGTAGATCTCACGGATCACCGCCTGCTTCCGCGCGTTGTACGCCATCATCGACTCCCCGGCGGTCGTCGCGAGCGTCGCGGCCTCGCGCTTGACGTGTGCATAGAGGTCCCGGTCGCCCGCTTCGCGGCGCAGATGATCGCGGAAGATCCGGTGCTTCCACGGCTCGGGAGCATCGGGGGAAAAGACGTGCAGATGCGTGCGCGGCTCCGCCAGTTTCAGCATGCGGTGCTCGTGCCAGCACGGTTCGCGCACGGTGAGTGTGAACCCGGCCTGTTCCAGCGCCGGACACCATGCGCCCTGGTCTGCCGGCGACGCGACGATCAGATCGACGTCGATCACGGGTTTCGCAGGCAGGCCGGGCACCGCGGTCGATCCCACGTGCTCGATCTGCAGCGCGCGTGCGCCGAGCGCGCCGCGCACGCGCTCCGCAACGCCCGCAAAGACGGCGGGCCACGACGGATCCGGATCGACGACGGCGATCGGAGCGGAACTCGGCTCGACGACCCAGGGCGTCTCGCCGGCCGGCGGTCCGTCATCGGAGAAGGCGACGATGTCACTGGTGGACGGCATCCGCTCATTATCGCGCTGCGCGTGAGCCGCCTCGCGCACAATGGAGGGATGACACGGCATGCTGCGCTCATCGCCGGCGCAGCCTGCGCGACAGCGTTCCTACTGCTCGCTCTCGTCGTCGGCATCGTGCCGGATGCGGTCGACCCGCTCGACGTCGCCTGGAACGAAGCGATGATTCGCACTCGCTCGGACGTCGCGGTTCAGATCTCGCACGTGATGAATGTGATCGGTGGGGGATGGGTCGCAACGCGCGCCGTGCCGATCGCGCTCGCGGTTGCGGCTCTGCTCGCGCGGGGATGGCGTGCCGCGATCGTCGTGATCGCGATGATGCTCGCGAGCGTCGCCGTGGTGCAGGTCGTGAAGGGAATTGTCGGCCGCGAGCGCCCCCCTCGACATGCTCGTGAACTCCGACTTCGGTTCGTTTCCGTCCGGCCATACGGCGAACGCCGCGACGGTGGCTGTCGTGCTGTGCGTGTTGCTGCCGCGCGCGATCGCGATCCCCTTAGGCATCGCATGGACCGTGCTGATGGCGGGGTCACGCACCGTGCTCAGCGTGCACTGGGTGACCGACACCATCGGCGGCGCGCTCGTGGGTGCCGGCGTCGGGCTCCTCGTCGTCGCCGCACTCGCGCCATGGACACGGGCCGATAGGCTGAGATTCCGACCGACGAAGGAGTAGTCGTGCCCCGCATCCGCGAGTTCGCCCCCGGCGACGAGACCGCCCTCGTGCAGATCTGCATGAGAACCGCCGACGCGGGGCGTGATGCAACGGGAATACTGCAGAATGACGCGCTCTGGGCGGATCTCTTCGCGCTGCCTTACCCGCGTCGCCATCCCGATCTGACCTGGGTCGTCGAAGACGACGACGGACTCGTCGCGGGATACATCGTCGCCACGGACGACACCGACGCCTTCGAGCGGTGGTTCCGCGACGAATGGTGGCCGTCGCGCTCCGGACGCTATGCACGGACGGGGGAGAGGCAGCAGGAGCTGCTGCGCCACGGCGACGAGCGAGCGCCGGGGCGCGAGCGACATGCGCGCGAGTATCCCGCGCACCTGCACATCGATCTGCTTCCGGGGTTGCAGGGCGCCGGCTTCGGGCGCCGTCTGATCGATACCCTGCTCGATGAACTCCGGCGCCGCGGTGTGCGGGGACTGCATCTCGGCATGGACCCGAAGAACGTCGGCGCCGCGGCGTTCTACGAGCGGATCGGTTTCGAACGCCTGTCGTCGCCGACGGGGTCGCTGACATACGGGATCAGGATCGCACCCGATGGCGACCGACGCGCGCGATCGGCGGCGGGGCGAACGGATGCCGCGAGCCTGCTCGTCCACACCGATCAGGTGCGCGTCTTCGACGCACTCACGAACGAAGATGCGCTGCTCGCTTGGCTGCCGCCGCGCGGCATGCATGGGCGTTTCGAACGGTTCGACATGCGCGAGGGCGGGTCGTTCCGGCTCGTGCTGACCTATGACGACGCGTCGGGCGTATCGGGAAAGTCGACCGATGATTCGGATGTCTCCGAGGTGCGCATCTCGGAGTTCGCGCCGGGCGAGCGCGTCGTGCACGAGGTCGACTTCGAATCGGATGATCCTGCGTTCACTGGCACGATGCGGATGGAATGGTCCCTGCGCAGCGCCCACGGCGGCACGATGGTGGAGATCGTGGCGCGCGACGTGCCGGCGGGCGTTCGGGCGCGCGATCACGCAGAGGGCCTCACATCCTCACTGTCGAACCTCGCGAGCTTCCTCGAGCCGTGATGAGTGACCCCGGCGTGACGCCGCGTGTTACGGCAGAGCCCCGCTCTCGTCGGTGACACGGAATGGGGCACCCGGTTCCGCGACATGGCGCAGCCTCCGGTCGAGGATCCGTTGGCCTGGGCGAACAGGCGGATCGAGCTCGCGGACGGACATTGGGCTATCGCCGACATTCGGGGGAGGGACGTCGGCAGGGATTCTGGCAGCAGAGCGTGAGAAGTCCTATGGACTTACGGGCTTCGGGATGTAAGAGATCGCCATCGACTCCGCCCACCGAGGCCAGGGGATCGGCGTCGCCGCCCTGCAGCGCCTGCGCCGCGAGGTGCCTGCAGATGCTGGCGACGTGTTGTGGGGGCATATTCACCCCGACAACGTGCCATCACTGCGGAATGCCCAGGAGAGCGGGAGAGGAGTCGTCGCCGCTCACGTCTGGATCACGCCCGCCGGCTACCGCGGCATGCCGGCGTAAGCGGGACGAGCTGCTGAGGAGCGCTCCTGGCGACTAGATTGATGGGGTGCTGATCCGAGAGGCCACGACCGACGACGCGCGAGGAATCGCTCGCGTGCACATCGAGTCGTGGCAGGCCGCGTATAGGGGCCTGATGCCTCAGGACGTGCTGGACAACCTGTCCGTTGATGCGAGCGCCGAGCGCTGGGTTCGGATCATCACCACTGGCGCACGAAGTTCGCGCGTGCTCGTTGCAGAACACGACGGCGAGATCTCGGCGTGGTCTTCCTTCGGACCGGCGCGTGACGTTGGGGCTCCTGCAACAGGGGAGCTCTACGCCATCTATGCGCATCCCGATTCGTGGTCGTCGGGCATCGGCCACGCGATCTTGACCGCGGCTGAGGCCGAGCTTCGAGATGCAGGGCATCTGGCTGCGTATCTTTGGGTGCTCGAGGGCAACGATCGCGCGGTGCGGTTCTACGAACGCCATGAGTGGGCCGGCGACGGCGCGCTGAAAGTCGATGAGCGTCCGGGGAATGTCCTGCGCGAGCACCGGCATGTGAAGACGTTCGCACCCGAGTGATCGGTCTGGCGCGGTGCGACGCGGCCGACCCTGATGGGTGATCCCGTTACCCGTTTCTTCACGATCAGTGTCAGGATCACGTAAGTGCAGCGCGTCTACGTCATCACTCACCCCGAGGCCACTCACCACGTCGATCGGCTCGTCGGTGGGTGGTACGACTCCGAACTGACCGATCGTGGTCGCGCTCAGGCGGAACGGATCGCCGGCTTCATTCGGACGGAGATTCCCGCCGAGGCAAGCACCCAGCTCGTCTCGTCCGACCTCGCGAGGACGGCTCAGACCGCCGCCGTCATAGCTGCGGCACTGGGCGTCGACCCGGTACTTGATGGCGGCCTACGGGAGAAGTCGTATGGGGTTGCAGAGGGGCGCTCGCAGGCCTGGCTCGACGACCGGTTCATCTTCCCGCCAGCCCACGGCGAGCGATTGGAGCACGATGAAGGAATCGACGGTGGGGAAACGAAACGCGAGTGGATTGAGCGGGCGTACTCGGCCGTCGCGCGGATCGAGAGCACACAGGCTGAGCATCGAGTCGTCGTCACTCACGGGGGCACGGCGAATTGGGTGATCGCCGCGTGGATGCGCATACCCGTCGTCGGATGCGCGTACGCGGCTTTCCGTGTACCGACTGGCAGCGTGACGATCTTGGAGGAAGACGAACGCTTCCACAATCGCACGCTCATGACGCTGGGGAAGCGCGACTTCTGAGCGGAGCGCGATCTTAAACTGACATAATGTGCATTATCGGCTAATGCGCAGTTCGTCTTGCGCGCCAGCTCCGCCGCTCAAACCGTGTACCCGTCCGGGAACGGATCGGCGGGGTCGAGCAGGTACTGCGCCGTCGACGTGATCCACGCGCGGCCGGTGATCTCAGGAATGACGGCGTCGACGCCGGCGACCGCCGTGCGCTCGATAAGCCGACCGGTCAACTTAGTGCCGATGAACGATTCGTTGACGAAGTCCGTCTCGAGCGCGAGTTCGCCGCGGGCGTGCAGCACGGCCATCCGCGCGCTGGTTCCTGTGCCGCCCGGAGATCGATCCAGCCACCCCGGATAGTTGATCAGGGCGTGCCGTGAGCGGCGAGCATCCGACCCCTCGGCGAGGAAGACGACGTGTTCGCACCCGCGAAAGCCGGTGACCGGATGCTCGGGCGCGCCCTGCGCGTCGATCGCTCGCATGATCCGTCGACCGGCGTCGACGAACGCATCGCTCTGCGATCGCTCGAACGGAATGCCGACCGCTGCGGCGTCGACGAACGCGTAGAAGTTGCCGCCGTAAGCGAGGTCATAGGGCACGACGCCGAGGCCCGGTACGTCGATCTGCTGATCGAGCGCGACCGCGAACGACGGCACATTGACGATCGTGACCGACTCCGCTTTGCCGCCTCGAACAGCGACACGAGCCGTGATGAGACCGACGGGCGTGTCCAGCCGAACCTCCGTCACGGGTTCGGTCACCGCGACCATACCGGTGTCGACCAGCACCGTGGCCACCGCGATCGTGCCCGCCCCGCACATTGGAAGCACGCCCGTGACTTCGATGAAGAGCACGCCCCAGTCGGCATCCGGTACCGTCGGCGGCTGCAGGATCGCACCTGACAGGGTGCTGTGTCCGCGAGGTTCGTTCATCAGGAACGTGCGCACCTCGTCGGAGTGCGCGATGAACCATTGCCGGCGCTCCTCCATCGAGTCGCCCGGCATCGTCGCGACTCCCCCGGTCACGACGCGCACCGGCAACCCCTCGGTGTGCGCCTCGACCGCGTGGATCACGCGCGTGCTCCTCACTGTGCCGCCCCCACCGTGCCGACTGCTTCCGCAGCCGCGCGAAGAGCGGCATGCACCGATTGGTCGAGCACCGCGGTTTCCCGCGCCGCGTGCCGCCGTGCGAAGTCGACACCATGGCTCGCGGCGACCGAGCACAGATGCGCCTCGACACGCGCGGCGTAGCCCGGGCCGAACGCGTCCGGGTCGAGAGCGAGCACGAACAGGCCCAGCCGCGGCGACTCGGACCCCTCGTCGAACGGCGCGGCCTCGTCCGAGAACGACCCTCCCGACAGCACAGTGAGCATCTCGATCATCATCGCGATGTTCGAGCCCTTCGCCCCGCCGAACGGCAGGAGCGCACCGCCAAGGGCAGCCTGCGCGTCCGTCGTCGGGTGACCTTCCGCATCGAGCGCCCATCCCTCGGGAATCGGCTCTGCGCGCTCCGCCGCCGATCGCACCTTGACCCACGCCGTGGCACTGCTGGCCTGGTCGAAGGATCTCGGCCCCGACTCGTGAGGAAGCGCGAAGGCCAGCGGATTGGTGCCCGTCACCGGCTCTCTCGCCGTATAGACGCTCATCAGTTTCGGCGAGTTTCCGCAAACGAACGCGACGAGCCCGACCTCGGCCAGACGCCTCGCGTAGTAGCCCAGCTCGCCGGCGCTGTACGCGTTCCTCAGCGACAGCACGGCGGCGCCCGTGCTCTGTGAGGCATCGACCGTCTCCGTGAACGCCGCGTCGAAGGCCGCCTGAGCAGTTCCTCCGACCGCGTCGACGGTCACCGCCGCTGCCCGGCGTCGCTCGACCACCGGGTTCGCATCGGCTGCGAGCCGCCCCGCGCGCAGCGCATCGAGATAGTCGAGCAGATGAGATGCGCCCACTTCGCTCTTGCCGTGCCGCTCTGCGGCGACCGTGCTGGCCGCGAGAGCAGACGCGGTGCGCGCTGAACCTCCCGCTCCGAGCACGGCCGTTCGGCACAGGTTTTCGAGTTGTGTCCAGGTCAGAGTCGTTGAGGTCACGGCATCCATGTCCTCCCACGGTATCGAGGTGACGCCCTGAACTCGAATGCCCTGCGGCTATCCGGGCCAGGGCGGATTCGCCCGATTCACCCGCGAACGGACTCCCGCTCGGCCTGCGTACGCGCGGCCGGAGCGAGGAACATCGCCACCGTGACGAGAACGAGCACGAAGATCATCGCGATGCGCAGTCCGAAATGCTCACCGAGAAGTCCGAGAACCGGCGGACCGACGAGGAACGCGACGTAGCCGATCGTCGCAGCGAACGACACGCGTGCCGCGGTCTCCGAGTGGTCGCCGGAGTCGCCTGCGGCGGACATCGCGACCGGGAACCCGAGCGACGTGCCGATGCCCCAGAGCACCACCGCCGCGGCCGCCGCGATCTGACTGTCGACGAAGATCACCACCGCGAGCCCGACGGCGCCGAACAGCGCGCTGCACGCGAGCACCGCGGCCCGCCCGAACCGGTCCACGAACCAGCCGCCCACGAACCGCCCGAGCGTCATCGCGGCCGCGAAGACCGCGTAGATCGCAGACCCCAGGGCCGCGTCGAACCCGTGCCCGTCGACCATGACGAGCGGCAGCCAGTCGTTCGCGGTCCCCTCCGCCATCGCAAGCGCGAGGATGATTCCGCCGACGAGCAGCAGACGCGGATCCTTCCAGACCGCCGCGCGCGGAGCGGCCACCTCCCCTGTGCCGCCCGCTCGGCGGCCGTAGCCAGCAGGAATATCGCGAATCGCAATGAACAGCACCGACAGCACGATCGCAGCGACGACGACGAGGTGCCACACCACAGGGAACGACGCCGCGGTGAGCAGCATGCCCGCCACCGCACCGATGACGGTACCGAGACTGAAGAACCCGTGCATGAGCGGCATCACGGATCGGCCGACAGCCCGCTCCACGTCCGCGCCCTCGACGTTCATCGCTACCTCGGCGCCGCCCATGCCGAGACCGAACAGCCCCAGCCCGAATGCCACGATAGGCCCGCTGCCGAGCGCGGCTCCCGCACCGATGACCGCGACCCCGACGGCCACGCAGACGATCCCCGCGCCGATGACCGCGCGCGTTCCCCACCGCGCGACGAGCGCCCCCGAGCCGAGGATCCCGATCATCGACCCGATCGACAGGCCGAACAGGATCAGCCCCATCTGCGCGGTCGACGCGTCCACCAGGTCGCGGACATCGGGGGTGCGGGTGACCCAGGACGAGATCCCGAGTCCCGGCAGGAAGAACATCAGAAAGAGCGCGTTGCGGCGCTTGAGAGCGGTGGGTGACACAGGGTGAGCTTTCGAGTGGGATCCGATACCTGTACAAGCGTACACATTTGCTCCCCCGCGGCGCGCCGTGAGACATTGGTGGCTATGACCGGAACTCGCCGGAGCGTACCGAACGATCCCGAGCGGCGGGAGCGCATCCTCGATGCCGCGCTCGATGTCATCGCCGAGGTCGGCGTGCACGCGACCACCCATCGGCGGATCGCCGCTCAAGCCGATGTTCCGCTCGGATCCCTCACCTATTACTTCGCTGGGCTTCACGAGATCCTCGAGCTAGCATTCGCGCGGCTTTCGGACACCATGTCCGAGCTCTACCGCGCCACGCTCACCGCGGCGAGGACTCCCGCCGAAGCCGAGGCTGCCGTCGTCGATCTCATCTGCGGTCCCGCCTATGCGGACCCGCACGAGATGGTGCTCATCTTCGAGATGTACGCGTTCGCGAACCACAATCCCGTGGTCGCCGAGATCACCCGAACCTGGCTGTATCGCAGCCGCGAAAGCCTCTGCATCCACTTTCCGCTGAACACCGCGCGCGCCCTCGACGTGCTCGTCGAGGGCTGGCCCGTACACCGCGCCTTCGAACACGCGAGCACAGATCGCGAACTGGTCGCCGCCACGGTGCACGCGATCGTCGCCGCCACCGCGGCGCACTGAACCGGCCGCACCGCAGCGCGCTCCCCCGGCGCCTTTCCGAGGTGTCAGCCGCTGACGTACTCCGCCAGGTGCTCTCCCGTCAGAGTCGCGCGTGCCGCCACGAGGTCGGCCGGGGTTCCTTCGAACACGACCGACCCGCCATCGCGGCCGGCACCGGGTCCCATGTCGATGATCCAGTCGGCGTGCGCCATGACGGCCTGGTGATGCTCGATCGCGATCACAGATACTCCCGCGTCGACGAGTCGGTCGAGCATCGCGAGCATGCGCTCGACATCGGCGAGGTGCAGGCCGGTGGTGGGCTCATCGAGCACGTAGACCGACGCCCCCTCCGTCATCTGCACCGCCAGCTTCAGGCGTTGTCGCTCGCCGCCCGACAGGGTCGTGAGCGTCTGGCCGAGCGTGACGTAGCCGAGGCCGACGTCGGCCAGTCGATCGAGGATCTTCTTCGCTGCGGGCACTTTCGAATCGCCGTCCGCGAAGAACGCGCGCGCCTCGTCGACCGGCATGTCGAAGACGTCGGCGATCGACCGGCCGCCGAGCGTGTATTCGAGCACGTCCGCCGTGAACCGCCGCCCGCCGCAGTCCTCGCACGGCGTCGTGACGCCCCGCATGAAGCCGAACTCGGTCGTGATCACGCCGTTGCCCTTGCACGTCGGGCACGCGCCCTCGCTGTTCGCGCTGAAGAGGGCAGGCTTCACGCCGTTCGCCTTCGCGAACGCCTTGCGCACCGGCTCGAGCAGCCCCGTGTACGTCGCCGGGTTGCTGCGCGAGGATCCCTTTATCGCCCCCTGATCGACGAAGACGACGCCGTCGCGGCCCGCGAGCTGCTCCGTCACGAGCGAGCTCTTCCCCGATCCCGCGACCCCCGTGAGCGCCACCAGCACGCCCGTCGGAATATCGACGTCAACGCTCTTGAGGTTGTTCGTCGTGGCGCCGCGGATCTCGAGCGCGCCGGTCGCTGAACGCACCTCGCCTTTCACACGGGTGCGGTCGTCGAAGTGCTGCCCGGTCACGGTATCGGCCCCGCGCAGGTCTTCGACGGTGCCCTCGAACACGATCTGACCTCCCGCCGATCCTGCTCCGGGGCCCACGTCGACGACGTGGTCCGCGATGCGGATCGTCTCCGGCTTGTGCTCGACCACGAGCACGGTGTTGCCCTTGTCGCGCAGCTGCACGAGCAAGCGGTTCATCCGTTCGATGTCATGCGGATGCAGTCCCGCGGTCGGTTCGTCGAAGACGTACGTCACGTCGGTGAGCGGCGAGCCGAGATGCTTGATCATCTTCAGCCGCTGGGCTTCACCGCCCGAGAGCGTGCTGGCGCCGCGATCGAGCGAGAGGTAACCGAGTCCGATATCGATGAACGACGCCAGCAGATCGTCGAGTGCGCGAATAAGCGTTGCCGCGCCCGGCTCGTCCAGCGCGCGCACCCACGTCAATAGATCGCTCACCTGCATCGCGCAGCAGTCGGCGATGTTCTTCCCCGCGATCTTCGCCGAGCGGGCGGGTGCGGCGAGACGCGTGCCGTCACATTCCGGACACGGCGCGAAGGCGACGGCACGGTCGACGAACGCGCGGATGTGGGACTGCAGCTGCTCGCGATCCTTCGTCAGCATCGACTGCTGCACCTGCGGCACGAGCCCCTTGTAGGTCATATTGGTGCCGCCGATCTTGACCTTCGTCGCATCGCGATGCAGGAAGTCGGCCAGCTCGGTGTCGGTGAACTCGTTCACGGGCTTGTCGGGATCGAAGAAACCCGACTCAGCATAGAAGCGCACGCTCCAACCGCCCACCTTGTAGCCCGGGATGAGGATGGCGCCGTCGTTGATCGACTTCGTGCCGTCGTAGAGCTGGGTGAGGTCGAGATCGCTCACGCGCCCGGTGCCGTCGCATCCCGGGCACATGCCGCCGAGCACGTTGAACTCCGCGCGCTGCCGCTTCGTATTCCCGGCGCGCTCGACGAGGATCGCGCCCGAAGCCTTCACACTCGGCGTATTGAACGAGAAGGCGTTCGGCGGACCGATCTGCGGATCCCCCATGCGGCTGAACAGCATGCGCAGCAACGCGTTGGCATCGCTCGCCGTGCCGACGGTCGAGCGGATATTCGCGCTGAGGCGCTCCTGATCGACCAGGATCGCGGTCGTCAGCCCCTCGAGCGAGTCGACCTCGGGCCGCGCGAGCTGCGGCATGAAGCCCTGCACGAACGAGCTGTACGTCTCATTGATCAGGCGCTGCGACTCGCTCGCGATCGTGTCGAAGGCGAGCGAGCTCTTGCCCGACCCGGATACGCCTGTGAAAACGGTGAGCCGTCTCTTCGGTAGGTCGATGTCGACGTTCTTGAGGTTGTTCTCGCGAGCGCCCCGCACGCGGATTGTGTCGTGGAGGTCGGCAGCGTGAGTCGTGTGCTCGGGCATAGGAATCATCGTTGCACGATCGACCAGTAGATTGAAGACATGCGCCACCGCGACCGGATCCTGCCGTGATCGCGATCCTCACCGGATTCGCGGTCGTCGGCGTTGCAATCCTCACGGGCTACATCATCGGCCGCATCGACCTGTTGGGCGAGACCGGCATTACGGTGCTCAGCCGGCTCTCGTTTTTTCGTGCTCAACCCGTTCCTCATGGTGATCGTGCTGAGCGATGCCGACGTTGGCATGCTCTTCTCGTCGCTGCTGCCGGTCTCCGCCTCGGCCGCGGCCGTCGTGATCGGTCTGTACATTCTCATCGCGAAACTCGCGTGGCGCCGCCGCTGGGGCGACACCGTGATGGGCGCCCTCACAGCGGGCCAGGTCAACGGCAACAACATCGGCATTCCGATTTCGACCTACCTGCTGGGCAACGCCGCATATGCCGCACCCATCATCCTCATGCAGCAGATCGCGCTCACGCCGATCACGCTCACCGTGCTCGACGCGATCGCGACCGGAGATACCAAGTGGTGGAAGGCAGTGACTCGCGCATTCCGCAATCCGCTCGTGATCGGATCCCTGCTGGGCCTCGCGATCGCGCTGTCGGGCATCGAGATCCCCGCCATCGTTCATGAGCCGCTGCAGCTCGTGGCGAATGCGGCCGTGCCGGTCATTCTGATCAGCTTCGGCATGTCGCTGCACGGGCAACGCGTGCTGACGACGAAGGGAACCCGCAGGGATGCCCTCGTCGCCACGACACTCAAGCTCATCGTCATGCCGCTCGCGGCGTACCTCCTCGGCCGGTTCGCGTTCGGACTCGACGATCAGGCGCTTCTCGTCGTCGTAGTACTCGCAGCTCTGCCGACCGCCCAGAACGTCTTCAACTACGCGCAGCGATACGGCATCGCTCAGATGCTCGTGCGCGACGTGATCTTCCTGACAACTGTCGGCTGTGTTCCGGCGTTGCTGTTGGTCGGGCTCGTGCTCGGCAGCTGAGCAGCCCGGCGCCTCGAGACGACCACCGAGCGCACCCGGTCGACGACGAGCCCGATCACGAGCGCGACGCCGACGCCCAACACGACCCCAAGCAGCGGGTGCTCACCGAGCACGCTGCCCGCCGCCAGTCCGATGCCGACGGAGTACGCGGCCCACGTCGCGCAAGCCGCGAGCGACAGCGGCACGAACCTCCTCGCGGAGAACCCGGTGGCACCGGCAGTGAGATTGACCGCCACCCGGCCCACCGGAATGTAGCGCGCGATGAAGATCGCCGACGCTCCCCCGCGCTCGAGCCCGCCAGCCGCAGCAGCGATCGCCTTCCGCGCGCGCGGCGTGCGCATCCACGCGAACCGCGTCGTGCCGAGCCTGCGCCCGAGCAGATAGGTCAGCGCATCGCCCGCGAACGCGCCGAGCGCCGCGCAGACGGCGAGCAGGATCAAGTTCGGCGCCCCCGTCGCGGCACCGAGCGAGGCCGCCCCGATGACGATGGTCTCGCTCGGCACGGGCGGGATCAGTGCGTCGATCATCGACAGCCCCGCGACGAGCGGGTACACCCAGGCCGACATCGAGAGCGTCACGAGCACGTCGGTGAGAAAGTCCACGATGGTCCCCTTCTGGTCTGTTCTGAGATTACGAAGCGGTCACGGCCCGGCGCATCAGCCCAGAGGGTGACGTGGACGCGACGCGGCCCCTACGACGGAGGGATCTTCGCGCCGCGTCGCGACTCGCGCGGCGCCGTAGGCGAGCAGCGCGCATCCGACCGCAACTGCCCACGACAGGCCCGCGACGAACATCAGCACAACGGATCCGATGCCGAACACCGCCGCACACGCGGCGCGCGCGAGCGACCGCGTCGGAGCTGCGGGGATCCTTCGTTCGGAGCGGTGCGCGACGACGGCGACGATCGCGACGGAGACGACCGCCGCCGCGAGCCAGGCGGGCCGGGTGAGCCACCATGCTGCAGAGTGAAGCTCAGGCAGGACCACCGCCCCCGAGAGCGCAGCGACGACGGAAACGCCGGCGAGCGCGATCAGCACCGTCATGTGCCAGAGGTAGATCGTCATCGCACGTGCGCCGATCCAGTCGACGATGGCCGCGATCGGGCCGCGGTCGGCGACCCGCCTGATCCAGGGGCGCGCGAGCGAGAACAGCATAAGCTGAGCGCCGCCGAGGAGCGCGATAAGCAGCGTCGGCGGATCCTGGTTCGCGTACATGTTCGCCGGATACGGACCGACGGTCGCGAGCAGCACGGCCACCGCGATCAAGCCCACCGCGGCGATCGTGCGCGCTCGGTGAGAGAGGGCATCGATCCGGCCGTCGGCATCCCAGAACCCGAGCTGCTGCATGAGCAGCCATACGGCGGCGAGCCCGAGGTAACCCACGGCGTCGATGCCCGTCGCGAACCGCGCCGAGTCGATCAGCAGCACCGCCGCGAGCAGCACGCCGACCGTCGCAGCCGGTGTGCGCTCGTGCCATCCCGCGAGGACGGGCACCAGGCACTGCGCGAGCGCGAACACGCCGAGGAACCACAGCGGCTGCGAGATGCGGAACCCGGCCGTGGCGACGATATCCCCAGGAACTCCTGCGGCGGTGAGCAGAATCAGGCCCGCCGCGACCACGGCGAACAAGCAGGCGGCCGGGGCGAAGAGCCGATGCAGTCGGGCGCCGACGAACTCCGCAGCACCCTGGCCGCGAGATCGCGCGCGGCGCCAGGCGCCGATCCCCGTGAATCCGCCGGCGAGGAAGAACAGCGGCATCATCTGCACGAACCAGCTCGCCGGGGCGAACCACTCGGTTTCGAGCGCATTTTCGAACACCGGCACGCCGTCCGTGACCGTGACGCCGACCATCGTCGCGTGAAGCAGCACGACGAGCACGAGGCTCGCCGACCGGATCGCGTCGATGCTGCGATCGCGCACCGCGGGTCGATCGGCGATGGCCCTCGGGCGGGGATCTGCGGAAACGGACATCGGTCCTCCTCGAATCGGTTTCGAGGAATCTATGCACCGGCCGCCACGCGTCACATCCCGCCGTGGGGTGAATGCGGCAGGCGCGCGCCCCTACCCCAGGGGGAAGCTCAGCCGCGCGGGAAGCACGCTCACCCGGGCGAGACCAGCCCGGCGTCGTACGCCGTGATCACGAGCTGCACACGGTCGCGTGCGGGCACCTTCTGCAGCAGCTTGCTCACGTGCGTCTTCACGGTCTGCTCGCCGATGAACAGAGCCGTCGCGATCTCGCCGTTCGACAGGCCCCGCCCGATGAGCGTCAGCACCTCGCGCTCGCGATCGGTGAGCGCGTTGAGCGCGAGCACGGCCCGCGACGGCCCCCGGTCCCGCGTATCCGCGAACCGCTCGATCAATCGCCGTGTCACGGTCGGGGCGAGGAGGGCCTCCCCCGCGGCGATCACTCGCACGGCGTGCGCCAGCTCCTCCGGCAGGGCGTCCTTGAGCAGGAATCCGCTCGCGCCCGCGTAGATCGCCTCGTGCACGTAGTCGTCGATGTCGAAGGTCGTGAGCATCAGCACGCGCGGCACATGCGGGAGCGGGCGTTCGGGGTTCAGGATGCGTGCGGTCGCCTCGATGCCGTCGAGGTCCGGCATGCGCACGTCCATGAGCACGACGTCGGGTCTCAGTTCGCGGGTGAGGCGCACCGCTTCGAGGCCTCCCGAGGCCTGGCCGAGAACACGGATGTCGGGCTGAGCGTCGAGGAGCGCGGCGAAGCCAGCGCGTACCATCGCCTGGTCGTCGGCGATCAGCACGGTGATTCGGTCGGCGGTCATAGCGCTGGCCCCGGCGCGGGGATCGGGATTCCGCTCATGAGTGTGATTCTCCATCGGTTGTAAGCGGCAGTCGCGCCAGGACGCGGAATCCGCCCTCGTTCGTGCGAGATGCGTCCAACGATCCTCCCAGCAGAGCCGCCCTCTCGCGCATTCCGATGAGTCCGTGACCTGCGCGCGACGGCACCGGAGGCGTCTCGGGGGGGGCGTTGATCACGTCGATCGCGAGCACACCCCCGATGACATCGACCACCGCGTCGATTCGGGCACCTGGCGCGTGTCGCACCGCGTTGCTGATCGCCTCCTGCACGATCCGGTACGCGGCGATGCCCGCCGCGAGCGGCGTGTCGGTGCCTTCCGGCATGGCGAGCGCGATCTGCGCACCCGCGCGGCGCGTCTCGGCGACGAGCGCGGGGATGTCGCGCACCCCGGGCTGCGGGGCGCGTTCTGCGGGCTCGTCGTCGCCGCGGAGCGCGCCGAGCAGACGCCGCATCTCGGCGAGCGATGACCGAGCGGATCGCGCGATATCCGAGAACTCCGCCGTCGCCTCGGGCGACATCCCCGCCACGCGGTATGGGGCGGACGTCGCCTGCACCTGGATGAGCGAGAGCCCGTGAGCGACCACATCATGCAGCTCGCGCGCGATGCGCTGCCGCTCTTCCGCGATCAGCCGGCGCTCCTGCTCGACCCGACCGATCTCTCTCTGTTCGTCGAGCGCCTTGCCCACCCGCACCCGGTCGCGCACGAGCGTTCCCACGCCCGCTGCGACAGCGCCGACGGACAGCGCCACGATGGGGCCGGCGAGCGAACTGCCCGACACGTCCAGCTGCGCGATCGCGCTGATTCCGAGACCCGGCACCAGGTACGCCACGAGGCCGGTGCGCCAGCCGTGCAGCGACCATACGGCGAACACGAGCGCCGCGAACTCGATGATCGCGGTCACCGTCCACGGCCAGGGCACCCCGGGCGGCACCTCCTGGAACCGCGCGATGGCGCCTGCTGCGGCGAACGCGATGACCGCGACCACAGGATTCCGCACGGCCACGACGAGCGCTGCGCATCGCGCGGCGGTGAGGAACAGCGCCATGAGCACCGGCGAGCCGTACACCGTCGCCTCCACGGGCGCCGCGACGGCATAAAGGATCGCCGCGAGCGCGGCAGTCGCTGCGTACCAGGTCGCGGTCTGGTGGGCGGCGAACCACCCTCGGACCGCCCGGGGGCGCCTCGGGCGGTTCTGCCTCGCCTGTCGTTTCTTCCGCATCACGCCGTCATCCTGTCACGCGGTCGGCGGCGCGGGGATCCCACTGCGGTGGGAGATCTCGGACGGTTACTCGGCGGCGGCGAAACTCGACGTGTCGCCGCAGATGCGCTCGTTGTTCTCGGGGACCGGGTCGACGGCCGCCCGAGCGATCTCGGCCGCGAACTCGGCGACGTTCAACAGCTTGCCGGCCGCCTCTCGGCGCTGGTCGATCGCCCCCGGGTTCAGGCGGTTGAGCAAGGTCGCCGTGATCGTGCCCTCGATCATGTCGGCTGAAACGACCACGAGCTCGATCCCCTTCTCCGCGAGCTCGGGGATTCGTGCGCGCAGCGCGTCCTCGCCCGCGCGCTTCGACAGCGCGACGGCCTCGTACTCGGGCATCGTCGGCGTCGTGCGGATGAAGTGCGCCTGGTGGCTCGTGACGAACACGACGCGCGATCCGGCGCTCATGAGCGGCAGCGCCGCGTCGAGCATGCCGACCTGGGCGTCGCGGTTCAGGCGCATCGCGTAATCGTCGCCCATGTTCGCCTCCATGCCGCCAGACGCGTTGAGCACGAGGATGTCGAGGCCGCCGAAGACGTCCTTCGTCGCGCCGAGCATCGACGCCACCGAGTCTGCGTCGGTGAGGTCGGCGCCGACGACGAGCGTCTGAGCGCCGTGGTCCGCGTTGAGCTTCGCCGCGAGCTTCTCCGCCCGAGGCGCCTTGTTGCGGAAGTTGATCACGACGTTCGCGCCTGCGGCGGCGAGGAACGTCGCGGTGTCGGCGCCGACGCCACGAGAGGATCCCGTGACGAGAGCCGTCTTTCCGTCGAGCGTTCCAGCGGGTATCGGGTTCGACACGGGTGACTCCTGAGGTCGTGCGAGTGGGTGCCTCACGCACTTTACCGGCCGCGTGGCGCGAGAACGTGAGTGATACGTTCGCGGCATGGCGATCCACCCGTATCTCGTCGGCGCACCTCTCCCGCGGATCCTCGCCCATCGCGGGCTCGTCACCGCCCGGATGCACGACGAGGGCATCGCAGAGAACACGATCGCTGCGTTCGCCGCCGCTCACGCGGCCGGAGCGACGTTCATCGAGTCCGACTGCCACCTGACGAAAGACGGTGAGGTCGTACTCTTCCACGACGACCGGCTCGACCGCATCGCCGGTATCCGCCGCGCGATCGCCGACGTCACGCTCTCCGAGCTCGAATCGATCATGTCGACGCGCGGTGGTCTGGCGACGCTCGAGCAGGCGATCTCGACGTTCCCCGAAATGCGGTTCAACATCGATGTGAAGGCTGTGGGCGCCGCCGAGCGGGCGGGGGCCGTCGTCGCGGCCCACGCAGACCGGATCCTTCTGACGAGCTTCTCCGACGCGCGCCGCCGCGCCGCGCTTCGGGCCGCGCTGGATGCCGGCGGATCCCCCGCGACGTCACCGGGGAGGGCCACGATCATCGCGCTGCTGCTCGCATCGAAGCTCCTCCCGATCCCCTGGTTGTCGCGCCGCCTCCTGCGCGGTATCGACGCGCTGCAGGTCCCCGAGAGGCAGGGGCGCATCACGGTACTGACTCCGCGCCTCATCGCCGCCGCGCACGACGCCGGCGTCGAGGTGCACGTGTGGACCGTGAACGACGAGCGCGACATGCGCCGCCTCGTCGATCTCGGCGTCGACGGCATCGTGACCGACCGCGCCGACAGAGCGCTCGCACTGTTCGGCGGTTGACTTCGCGCTGCCCCGTTGACCCGCCCCGGCGAACGCGCTAGCTTGCGCGAAAGGACGCCGATCCGGCCGCACGGCCGGATGGACTGTACATCCGCTGGGAAAGCCCCGTCCCGAGCGAGGTTTCGGATGATCCGCCCAGCGCGGTTCGTTAGACCTGAGAACTGACGAGAGGACACGAATATGGCAGATCGTAGCCTGCGCGGTATCCGGCTCGGCGCCCAGAGCCTTCAGAGCGAAGAGGGCGTCGTATTCATGGAGCGCAAAGAGCACACGTACCTCTGCGGTACGTGCGGTCGCGAGACCACTCTGATGTTCGCGGCCGACGCCGAGCCCCCGGCCGCCTGGGAGTGCCGCACCTGCGGCGCCGAGGCGATCCTGCAGACGCCTGAGGGCCTCGCAGAGGTCGACCGATCGGGCGAGAAGATCGCGCGCACGCACTGGGACATGCTGCTCGAGCGCCGTTCCGTGGATGAGCTCGAGGAACTGCTCGCCGACCGCCTCGCGTTCATCCGCGATCGCCGCGGCGAAGGGCAGGACCCGACCAAGGAGAAGAAGAGCAAGAAGACGGCGTAACGCCCTCTAAGCTGGGCGCATGACGAATGCACCCCAGCGCGCCATTGGCATCGACATCGGCGGTACCGGCATGAAGGCCGGTATCGTCGATCTTCATGAGGGCACCCTCGTGAGCGAGCGGGTTCGAATCCCGACGCCCGACGGCGCGACGCCTCCTGACGTCCTCGCAACGGCGAAGCAGCTCGTCGAGCTGCTCGGTCCCGATGGTGAAGATCTCCCCATCGGGGTCTGCTTCCCCGCGGTGGTCAAGGACGGCATCACGCTGTCGGCCGCGAACGTCTCAGAGGAGTGGATCGGCCTCGACGCCGACGCGCGCTTCGGCGAGGCGCTGGGACGCGACATCCGCTTCGTCAACGATGCCGACGCCGCCGGGCTCGCCGAGCTGAAGTTCGGCGCAGCACGCGGCCAGGCGGGCTTCACGATCATGACCACCCTCGGCACCGGCATCGGATCCGCGTTCCTGTTCGACGGCAAACTCGTACCGAACAGCGAGCTCGGCCATCTCGATCACAAGGGCGAGAGCATCGAGCGCTGGGCGTCGGCATCGGCGCGCGAGCGCGACGACATCTCATGGAAGAAGTGGGCGGATCGCCTTCAGCACTTCTACGACCACATCGAGGCGCTGTTCTCGCCGGATCTGATCATCGTCGGCGGCGGCGTGTCGAAGAACCCCGAGAAGTTCCTTCCGATGATCGAGACGCGCGCTCCGATCGTGACGGCCGTGCACCGCAACAATGCGGGAATCATCGGCGCCGCCGGCCTGATCATCAGCTGAGGCCGACGGGCCGGGCCATGGCGGTCGGCCCGCGCGCACGGGTGCGGATGCCCCATCATGGAACCATGCCGACGACGCTGCTGCTGATCGCGGATACGCACGTACCCGCGCGGGCGAAGCGGCTTCCCAGTGCCGTGCTGTCGGCGGCCGCTGATGTCGATGCGGTCATCCACGCGGGCGACTGGATCGACGTTCCGACGTTCGAGCTGCTCCTCGATCGCTCCCGCGCGCTCTACGGCGTCTACGGCAACAACGACGGCCCTGAGCTGCGCACGCGCTTGACCGAAGTCCGCCGCATCGATGTCGAGGGGCTGCGGCTCGCCGTGGTGCATGAGACGGGGGCCGCGGAGGGACGCGAGAGACGGGCCGACGCTGCGTTCCCCGACACGGATGTCCTCGTCTTCGGGCATTCGCACATCCCGTGGGACACCCGTTCTCCGGGCGGCATGCGACTTCTGAACCCCGGCTCCCCGACCGATCGCCGACGGCAGCCGCGGTGCACGATGATGATCGCGCGCATCGACGACCGGCGCGTGGACGTCGAACTCGTGACCGTCGACCGCAACGCGTGAAGCGGATCCGGACGACGAGCGAGGATGGCGAAGCTCACGTGCGAGTGCTCGCGACGTCGCGTTCGGAACTCGTCCGCCGGATCCGCAGAACGCGCGGAGCGCGGTTCGTTCCCACTCGATACGCTCGATCCATGCATCTCGAGCGCCTCATTCTCATCCGCCACGGGGAAAGCGTGGGAAACGAAGCAGCGAGCGTCGCGGAACGCGCGAGTGCGGAGATCATCGATCTGCCGTATCGCGACACGGATACCCCGTTGTCGGCGACGGGCGAAGCGCAGGCCGATGCGCTCGGGAGTGCGCTCGGCGAGCTCGGACTCGACGACCGCGCGCAGATCTGGTCGTCTCCGTATCGTCGCGCCGCACAGACCGCTCTTCGCTCGCTCCCGCTCGCCGGAACGAGGGCGGTTCCGTACCTCGACGAACGTCTGCGCGACCGGGAGCTCGGCGTTCTCGACCGGCTCACCTCGCATGGCGTGGCCGAGCGCTTTCCCGCCGAAGCGCGGCGTCGTGCGGAGATGGGCAAGTTCTACTACCGTCCGCCAGGCGGCGAGTCGTGGGCGGATGTCGCGCTGCGGTTGCGCTCGTTCCTCGCGGATGCTGACCAGGCCGGAGCTCGGATGGGCGTGGTGTACGCGCACGAGGCGGTCGTCTACCTCCTGCGTTATGTCCTCGAGGGCTGGGACGAACGGCGCGTTCTCGCCGCTGCGGCGGACGAACCCGCGCCGAACGCATCCGTGACCGTCATGGAACGCACGTCGTCCGCGCCGTGGCGCGCCGCTCGCGTCGGAGACGTCTCGCACCTGTCCGAACACGGTGTTCCCTCGACGATGCACCGGGGCCGAACCGAGGCACGCGACCGTCTCCAGGCCGGTGCCTCGCGCGCGTCGGATGATGCAGAACAGGATTTCGATGGCCTCGCAGAATGAGCACGTGACGACGCGCACCCTCCGGCGATGGGGCCTCCCGGACCCGGGCGGCTCGAAGTACGACCGCGGTACCGTGCTCGTTGCGGGTGGGGCGCGCCGCACCCCGGGCGCTGTGATGCTCGCCGGCACCGCGGCACTGCGCGTGGGCGCCGGCCGTCTCATGCTCGGCGTTGCAGATTCCGTTGCAACAGCGGTGGCCGTCGCCGTTCCCGAGGCCGGCGTCGTGCCGCTGCCCGAGACGGCGACGGGTTCCATCTCGGGCGACGCGCCTGCCGCGCTCATCCCCGAGCTGGGACATGTGCGGGCGCTGCTTGTCGGAACAGGGCTGGACGACGTCGACACGGCGCGCGAGATCGTTGCGCAGCTCGCGCACGTCACGCCGGATCCTCTCGTCGTCGTGTTGGACGCCTTCGCGCTCGGCGCGATCGCCCACGATGCGGATCTCGTGCGCCCGCTCCGCGGCAGATTGATCCTCACGCCCAATCCGGCGGAGATCGAGATCCTCCTCGGCAGCGGCGACCTCGACCCGGCGCGGCCGGGCGAGTTTCGCGATGCGGCGCAGGAGATCGCGTCGCAGTATGATGCGGTGATCGCGACGCAGGCGTTCGTCGCCGCGCCGAACGGCACCGCGCTGACACTCGACGTCGGCGGCCCCGGGCTCGGCACGTCCGGCAGCGGCGACGTGCTCGCGGGTGCGATCGCCGGGTTCGCAGCACGCGGGGTGCCGCCGCTGCACGCTGCGGCTTGGGGCACCTACGTGCACGCCGCGGCCGGGGACGACCTGGCACGCGGCACGGCGGGCCTCGGCTACCTCGCGCGCGAACTTCCGGAGCGCTTCCCCACTGTCATCGCGCGCGTTCTGGAATAGCGCTCTTCGCATGTGAGGGTGCAGCGGGGAACCACCGCGGGCGGGTCCCCGCCCAGTGCGGCACGCTACGCAGAACGCCAACCGTGCGAATCGATGTTCGCGCCCGCCTGCGGACCCATCTGCAGCATGCCGCCGTCGATCACGACGGACGTACCGGAGACATAGGCCGCCTCCGGCGATGCGAGGAATGCGATGAGCGCGGCGACTTCCCGAGCGTCGCCCGGTCGACCGAGCGGGATCCCGGGACGGTCCTCGGCGTGCGGATCCGTGTCGGTCTGCCCGGTCATCGGTGTCGCGATCTCCCCGGGTGCGACGGATACGGCGCTGATGCCCGCGGAGCCGAGCTCGAGGGCGAGGTTCTTCATCAGGCCGCTCAGTCCGTGCTTCGCCGCGTCGTAGGCACTGGATCCCACCATCGGCTGGTGCGCATGCACGCTCGTCACGGCGAGCAGTCGTCCGCCGCGCCGCGCCGCGACCATCGCCCGCGCGGCGCGCTGCAGGCAGACGAACGGACCGGTCAGGTCGGTATCGACCACGTGATTCCAGTCGTCGAGCGTGAGGTCGAGAACGGGCGTCCGGGTTCCGGTCCCGGCGTTGTTGACGAATACATCGACACCGCCGAGTTCGTCGATCAGTGCGTCGACCACATCGCCGCATGCCGGGATGTCCGAGACGTCGAGCCGGGCCACCACGGCGCGCGCGCCATGCGCCCGCACCTCCTCCGCCGTCCGGTGCGCCCCGGCCTCATCGCTGTGCCACGTGATCGCCACGTCCATGCCCCCGGCAGCGAGCGCCACGGCGGTCGCCCGGCCGATGCCGGAATCCGCACCCGTTACGATGGCGCGGCGCGGTTCTGCGTCACCGGTCATTCCCTGCTCCGCCCGTATCGGCCCAGCGCAGCGATGCGATCGGCTGGCGCACGGCTCGATCCTCGCGCGGCGCGTCGCCGGCCTGGGGTTCGTCTTCCTCGATCACGACACGGGCGTCGGTGAGTACGGCCGCACGCGCCAGGGCCTCCGGGGCCGGCAGCCGACAGATGGTCGCGGCTCCGAGCGATTCCGACGGGTCGGCTGCGACCCACGGCGGAGCATCGAGCGCCAGCAGCTCTGCGCTGTCGTCGTCGAGCATGCGGTTGTCGAGCAGGAGCGTGTCGACGCGCGCCTGCTGCAGGGCCGCCACGACGTCGGATACGCCCTCAGCCCCTCCGCTGCCGCTATCGGTCGCGGCGCGGTCGCGGATGCGCTCGACGTCATCGCGTACGTGCTGCTCCACAGCCCGCGCGACCGCTTCGTCGAACTCTGTGCGGTCGGCACCCTCGGCGTGCGTATGCACGTCGATGTCGATGACCAGCTCGCGCTCAGCGCCGCTCAGCGCCTCGACCAGCAGTTGCCGGGCGCGCACGTCTCCCGCGACCGCCACGAAAGCGGGATGCTCGTCTCGAATGAGCTCGCTGACGGTGCCCGCGATGTCGGTCTGGTTCCGCTTCCATGTGTTCTCGGCGGACCGCTGGAAGTTGGCGTGCGACCACCCGCCCGCCTGCACCTTCGTGATGTCATCGGAGTCGCCCTCCACGCTGGTGTGCGTCTCGGCGCCCCGTGCGGCCGCTTCCAAACGGATATCGGCACTGTCGCGGCTCGTCTCCACGACGAGATAGCGCACCGTTCCCGCCGCATGACGAAGAACCGGGAGGATAACCGGCAGCGGGCCGTGGGAGAGCCGCTCGGGCCCGCGGCGACCGTCCGCGAAGCTCTCGTCGAACGCGATCTCACCTCCCGAGGCGAACACGATCCGAGCGGACGGGCTCGGGATTCCGTTGCGCTGCGCGAGCGCCCGTTCGACGGCGACCGCGTCCTCCTTCGGAGCGCCTTCCGCCACGAGCCGGTCGCGGACCGCCCGCTCGCGCGCCTCCTCCTCCACCTGCGGGAGCGATCCGCTGCCGTCGACGTAGGCACTCGTCCACGCTCCGCCGTGTTCGATGATCTCCTTCAACCGGGCGTCGATCGTCATTCCGCGTCCTCCTCGTCATCGAGGTCCGGATCCAACGGATCCGCGCGGAAGCTGCGCTGCACCGTCGGATCATCGGTATCGTCCGGCAGGGGCTCCGTCTCACGGAAGGGCTCCGCGTGAGGATCGCCGTGCCCCTGCACCAACCCGCGCGTCTCCTGCTCCATCTGCTCGTCCAGATTCGGACCGTGCTTCGTGTTGCCTCGCTCTGCGTCGGACATCTCTGCCTCCTCGTTTCGTCGGTCCGACCGACGTTAGAAAGGGAATGCCGGTGAATCGACCGGGTTGACGGATCCGGACCTCGGGGGTACCGCGCGTGATCAAGTCCCGTCCGCGCGCAGGGAGTCCCCTGTTCTGCCGATCCGGTGCGCAGGATCGTCAGCTATAGCGCGGGTAGTCAGGGTACTGATACCCCAAACCCCAGAACGGCACGTATCCGTAGTAGTCGAAGAGCCCGCCGTAGGATTCCCGTTCCGCAACGAGCGCCGGGTCATAGGTCGGCGCTCCCGAAACGTGCTCACGCGTCTGACTGATTCGCACCTCGTCGTCCGTGATGCGAGTGATGGCGTCGACGGGCATGAACGTGGTGTCCTTGCCGATTCCGAGGAATCCGCCGGAGGCGATCTCGATCAACCGCACCTTGCCTTCCTCGTCATCGATGAGCAATCCGCTCACCTTGCCGAGGTCCTCGCCGTTGCTGTCTCGCACGTCGCGACCGCGGATGTCCTCATCCGGGTCTGCGACCGTGCGGTCGGTGTCGCCGAGTTTGATGAGCCGGTCCGTGTTCGATGTGGCCATGATGTTCATCCCTTCTTCGTTCAGCCCTGCATCGAGAAGCAGGACTATTCTGAATTGCGGAGCGTGACGCAGGTGCCGAGCGTGTACTGCGGCTACTCGGAGATGTACTCCACGAGGTCGCCGACGCTCTCATCGGACAGGCTCCTTGCGACGTCGGCCTGGGTGAGCATGCCGATCAGATCGTGGCCGTCGATGACCGGAAGGCGGCGCACCTGGTGCGCCTTCATCGTGGACAGTGCCTCCCTCACGTCGTCGTCGGCCCCGATCGTCACCGGCTTGCCCTGAGCGAACTCGCCTGCAGTCGCTGAATTCGGATCACCGCCATCCGCGATGCACTTCACCACGATGTCGCGGTCGGTGAGCATTCCCTTGAGCCGGTCGTCCTCACCGCAGATGGGCATCGAGCCGATGTCCAGGTCACGCAGCTTCCGTGCCGCGGCGACGAGGGTTTCGTTTTCTCCGACGCATTCCGTGCCGCCGGTCATGATCTCGCGAGCAATAGTCATGATGGTGCGCTCCTCACTCGTTTCGGCTCCGCCGTCTGGCGGCCGCTCTGGAGAACGCTCACGGGCGGCCTGCATTACGAGAGCCATGTGAACTGGTGTGCTCGAGCAAGCGTGCCCGAGATCACGGCGAGAAGGCGACCCCCTAGCCACGCGCCATCGCCGTGCCTACAATCGGATCCGGCTCAAGTCGGAACGAACGGGTCGTGGGAGAACAACGAGCGACGTTCAAGAGCTCGACGACGTCTGGTCAGATCGTATAAACGCGAATGGGCCGGCCTGTACGCCGGGTTCTGTCTAGGAGACGGATCTCCCTGGACGGCCATCTCTCTCGGCGACACGTTGCCGTGCCGCTCCAGCAACCTACCCGGGAACTCGGCGGGCAGCCTTCGCGTTCCCTGTTGGTCTTGCTCCGGGCGAGGTTTACCCAGCGAGCCGTGTCACCACGGCCCCTGGTGGTCTCTTACACCACCGTTTCACCCTTACCGGCACGAGTGCCGGCGGTCTGCTTTCTGTTGCACTTTCTCGCGGATCTCTCCGGGTGGGCGTTACCCACCACCCTGCCCTGCGGAGCCCGGACGTTCCTCGGCGCGCTCTCGCGCGACGCGACCGTCCGGCCGACCCATTCGCAAGGATCGAGTCTACGCGAGACCCGACTCGGCCGTGCGCACGATGATGCACCCGCACTCGGGGCAGTGCATGACCTCGTCATCGGCGGCCCCGCGCAGCTCGGCGATGTCGGTGGGCGCAAGCGCCATGTGGCATCCGCCGCAGGTGCCGTGCTGAAAATGGCCCACTGCCGGTCCGCGCTTCGCGAGGCGCTCATAGAGGTCGACGAGATCGGATGGGATGCGATCGACGATCGCGACGCGATCGCGCGTGCGCTGCGCGACCTCGGCCGCGGCCTTCTCTACGGCCGCTTTGCCGCCGGCACTGACCTCCTGTCCCTCGACAGTGGTCTTCTCGAGCAGAAGCTGTTGTGCGGCAACGTCGTTGTCGGCGACCTGCAGCTGGTCCATGAGCTCGAGCTGCTGCGTTTCGAGACCGTCGATGCGCCGCGCGAGCGACTCGATCTCGTCCTCGAGCGCGCGCGCCTCGCGGGCGACGGCCGTCCTGCCGAGACGATCGCGGTCGCGTTCCTGGCGGCCGCGCGCGACGCTGATGTCGCTCTCGACGCGGCCGAGCAGGACCTTCAGATCGTCACGGGCGTTGGACTTCTCGACGAGCGTGCGTCCCTGCTCACCGCGAATGGCGATGAGCTCCTTGACGCGGGCGGCCTGAGGCGGGTGCTGCCTCGCGTCCTCCGCGCGCTGGAGCTCGATGTCCACTCGGACGAGATCGAGCAGGGATCGCTGGTCAGACGGCGATGCTTTCACGTGGGTCCTGCCGGGATCGAACCGACGACCACCTGGGTGTAAACCAGGTGCTCTACCAGCTGAGCTAAAGACCC
>Ga0308157_10001988_pt1 | contig 37046 bp, 26 predicted proteins | sample PhyBR1_FD_201035 | JGI IMG/M metagenome (GOLD analysis project Ga0308157, IMG submission 201035) | Phyllosphere microbial communities from UC Gill Tract Community Farm, Albany, California, United States - DLSLB.R1 | ecosystem: Host-associated > Plants > Phyllosphere > Unclassified | place: USA... | reverse complement strand
CAGCCAGAAGTGGACCATGCCCATCCGGGATTGGAAGGCTGCGCTGACCCGCTTTACCATTGAGTTCGGAGACCGCATCTCCGTCAATTGAAGTCCGAACCGTTTACACAAAAATTCGGACACGCCCAGAGCCAACAGCTACTAGCGTGAGGATCCCCTCCACCGAGTCAAAGATCCAAGGCGCGGACTCGTCCATAGCCTCGCCGTTTGGCACTGAAGTTGGCAGGACAACATCTGCCCCCACGCTCCGCAAGGCCAGCAACACCTCTTGACAGGCGTCTTTGCCCAGGAAGCGTCTGGGGCGTCCAGAAAGTAATACTGTGCTGGACTGCGTCCCTAGCAATTGCCGCCCTTGCCCCAGCGGCACGCGCTGATCTCCCGCCGTCTCCATAACAAATGACGGAGGGACCTTGGAAGGCGCAATCTGCAGGGCAGAAGCCAGTGCGTCCACGGAAATGGTGCTCGGCATACTCACAGACATCGAGAGCGCATAGCTGTCTGCCTCAGCCAACTTCACCAGGGTGCGCAAGACAGAGACCGGGTATGCGGTAACTGTCTTGACCTGGCGTGACACTTCACGGACCAACCCCAACAACAAGGGATCGACAGACTGGTCATCCACCGCGATGGGAAAACGCTCTCGCCATTTGGGCTCAGTCTGCTCCAATACCGCCACGGGGTTACCCACGCCCGCCAGCTTATATTCAGCCCGCAGCGACAATACGCACAAAACCATCTCGGACAGCAGCTGGTAAATCTCTACGGCCCGAATGTGCTGAACCATATCTTGGCGATGGCTCTCGAAGTACCCGACCAGTTGCTGTTCACCCCAGCCTAGCATCTGTGCCTTGCGTGTGGCGCTCAACAGGAGGCGCGAAATCACTCCGTCGCCGCGAGCCAGCAGCTTTAGGGGTAGCCCACCGTGTGCAACGATGGCGCCGAGATACTTTTTGCCGTCTTCGCTGGGACGGTGCCCCCAGGCGCGAAGCCCAAGCTCTACGATCACCGATCGATCTTGAGGGTCAACGCGATAAGCGCCCGTCGTAAGCGACTCGAAGATGCTGGTCCATCGCCATGCTCCCCCAGCGTACTCGCGTCGCCACCACTCAGAAGCGTACAGGACGAACAACGCAGACTCCACATTGGACTCGTATCGCCATGGCGTACCAGCTAAAGCCGCAAAGCGAGCAGAAAGAATCGCTTTTAGTTCCCGATACTCCGCTTGTGTGGTTCTGTATCTGAAGAGCATCTGGCCATTGGCCTTTTCCATGCCGCGTGCCCGCAGAAACGCATGAAACCAATCTTTGACTGCCTGCAATTCTTGCCTCCCTTGTGGCTTCTTAATCTTCAGATGCAATGGCAAACAACACAGTGTAAGCAGATGTACCGCCATGACCTCACCGCGCAGTCACCTTTGCTGAAGATGCGCGTTCTGCCTCTTCAAGCAAACTGATCACGGCGCGAACGATTTGCCCGTTGGTGGCTTCGGAATCACCAAGCACAGACAGCGCATCCGTACCCCTGAGGCCTGGCAGGAAATGCTCAGGCATGGCCACCGCCCGCTGCCATAGTGCTTGCGCCACATGCCCGCTGACACCGATGGGGATCACCGGCTTGCGCAGCCCCAGGGCTATTTGCACTTCCTCTTCCACGCCCGCCGATGGCATTGATCCACCATCGCCATCTGCCTTGTTGCCAGCAACAACCACCAACGCCCCAACGCGGGCGATCATGTCTTCTCGGTGGCGCTTGAACACCTCAGATCGCTGCGCGGCAGGCGTGCTTCCAGGGAAAGGGCGAATCAGCACCCTCTCCGCAGGCTGCACCTGCTCACATTCATAAACCGCGCGAAACGCCCCCAGGATGGCCTGCTCCGCAATACCGACACCAAAACCAGACACCAGATTGAAGCCTTTACGAACGATCTCGGCACCGAGCAGCTGACTCAGATCATTCAAGCGCTCTTGGCCCAACGGGGCCGGATCGTGGGCTGCACCAGAAATGAAAACGCCGCGGCGCGTGACATAGGCCTCCAGCGCCCGGAGCAGGTCAGGAATCTGGTGGTACTCGTCAACCCAGATAGTCTGGATGCCGTAGCGCAAAAGATCCCGGCTTTGGAGCTCTGCCTTACGCAGGTCATAGGCTAGATCGGCATCGCTGCGCTCACCATTCGGACAGGTCGCCGCAGGTCGGCGGGTGATCCAGTAGTGGCTCCGCTGGTTCTGGCCGAGCTGCCCACGGACCTTTGCAAGGATGCGTTCAACGTTGGGGTCCGTGAAACTGAAACCCAGAAAAAGCAGCGTCTTCTCAATGAAGTCGCCCTTCAGACTGTCCGTGAACAAACGCCGAGTGGCGTCATAGTCCTCGTAGTCCTGTTTCGTCAGTACCGCATGGTGAGCCTGAGTGACGCAGCCATGCATCTTGTAGATCGTGACGTCCCGTCCCTTGCGAGCTTGCGCCAGATTCTCAATCGTCAGCTTCACTTCTACGTGACGCCCCGCCGCCTTGTAAGCGTCCTCGAGAAGCTGCTCATAGTTGGTTGTCCAGACCGTGTCGATCGGCAACCGGGCCAGGATCTCGTGCACTGCTGTTGGCCGGGCATCTCGTAGAAACGCATCCAGAAGCTGCTGGTTGAAATCTCCCCGTCCTCCTATGGCGTTGACCTGAAACTGCGCAAGTGCCAACAGGTCATGCTCCTTATCGATGTCGAGATCCAACTCATCAGCCGTATCCCGCAACAAGCCCTTCCAATCAACGAAGCCCGAGTGACGCGAGACACCAGCCCCCACGAACAGGCCAGCCTCGTCATTGAGCACCTTCTCGCCAAACTTGCGAATAAAGCCAAGCTGCTCCCGGCTTGGCTGCCATGCTGGTGCTGCGCCGCTCATGGCTTGGCCCGAATCGCGATGGCTTCCTCAATCCACTTCTCAAGGTTGTCCTTGATGTGCTTGTAGACCGCAGCACTATCGCTGCCCGCCGGGTCGTAGGTTTTAACCACGCTGGACAACTTCGTGGTACCGCCGTTAAGAGTGAAGCCATCGAACGGATTAGCCCCCTTCGCGCAGGTCTTTCCCTCGCTGTTTTTGAGGCCGTGGATATGCACACCAACGAGGCCCTTGCCATCGGCCCAAGCCTTCTTGATCTCATGGTTGATCCACTTGCGGTTGGCTGTAGCCGACCCGATCAGCACGACCACACAGCTGCGGCCTGACATCTGCTCATCGATCCACTTCTCGATGGCCTTGTCACCACCCTTCGTGACAGTTTCCCAGTCGTTGTCCTTGGCGGGTTTGTTGTCCTCGATGGCGCCGATATTGCGCACTTGGGACACCCGCCAGCTGTCGGGCTGGTAGTGGAAGCTGTAAAAAACCTTGCGTGCCATGTTGATCCCTTTCATGTGACTGCTCCGACCGAAATCCGACCGGATACGAAGAACACTTTGCGAAAGGCATGCCACCCTAAGAACGCATTGAAAATCAATGACTTAGATGAATTTTCAACAATCCAAAACGTGAAAAAAGTAAAAACTTTTATAGAAAAGTAAAAAAGTTATTACCACAGCAGAGCATCACTGATGAACAGAGTCAAGGATTAGGCTGTTGCTGAGCAGTTTTTGCTGCCATCTTCTTCCCCCCCTGTTTGGCTTACCTACAGATCTCTCCGACAAACCGGCCGTCGGCTTGATGCGCATTGAGACTTCATGCGGCCTCTCGTCCTGCAAGCCACCATTCGCGGTGTGCCTGCTGCCTTGCAGCACGCTGTTCAGGCGCATCAAATGCGACCAAGTACAGCGAACGCTTCACGCGCAGTTCCGAGACGGCACGCTTACGCTCTTCAATCCCCAACCGAATGGCCTGCTGCTCGACAAGCTCGGCCATCGCGCCTCTTTGGTGATTGAGCTCCTTCTGTAGAGCGGCCTCATGCCTGAAACGTTCGGTCAGCTCCGCCTCTACTCGATGGCGTCGAACGCCTTGGTCCCTCAGGTCGAACATGCGCTGGCGTGCCCCCTTCACCGTAGAGATTGACTCAAATACGCGGTTCAGGTTTGCCTTGGTCTCCTGATGGAGTGACCGGTTGGTCTTCTGCCGTCCTGCAATTTCAGCAATGGCTGACTTGCAGGATCTGATGTCGTCACAGGCGCGGGCGCGATCGGCCTTGTACCCGTCGAGGTCACCAAAGCTCTGACCGAACAGGGAGTGATCAGGCAGCTTCTTGCCGCCGTTGCCGAACAGCCATGGTGTCCGCTGCGACTTCGCATGCCAACTTTCGATTGATGACTTGGCCTCGTTCAAGTCGTCATAGGCTTCGTTGAGTTCGTCTTGGGCGGCAGAGCGCTCCTGCTGCAAGGCCTTCATCTGTTCGAACAGCACTTGCTTCGTATCCAGCAAGCTCGCCTTCTCTGCATAAAGGTCGTCGAGCTCCTGGCGATAGTCCCGGCTTAACAGTTCAAGTTGCGTCCGGAGCTTGCCGATCTCAGGTTGGAGCGCGTTGATTAACGACTCCAACTGACGAACGTGGGTGCCGTAGGTCGCGCAGCCATCAGCTTCAGCCGTCCGCCAGATTGACTCGATTTCTCGATCAAGCTGGGCCGTATCAAACCGCCGGTTCGCAGTCGACTCGTGAGCCGCTCGCAGCTTTTGCTCGTAGCGCGGAAAGTCGGCGTCGATTAGGATGTCTTGTGCGAACCGCTGGACGCCCCGCCATGCCTTACCGATGAGCGTCACGTTCTAGATCCTTTCAGCTCGGTCAAGATGCGATTGCTCAATCAGAAGGAAAGCGCGACATCGCGGGCCGACGTAGGCGTGTGTAGATGGCGTGCACCAACTCGATGGCCAGCCAGGCCATGACCGTTATGCCCACCCACGGCCACACAGCCTTGGGACACAACGCAGCGGCCGCCGCAATGCACACGGCATAGAACGCCTTTGGCTGAGCTTGATAGAGGCGAGCGAGGAGCATCAGGCCAATCACGATCGCGGCAAGGACCAGGACGCCTTTCACATGTGCCGTTACGGCTGCTGCGACCAACATCAGGCCGACAATCAAAAGTAGAAACTTTTCCACATCGAACGCTTTCAAGTGAATCGCCCTGGTTCCGGGGCGGTTCAAACTGACAGATCACATAAAAATTTGTAGTTCATAAGAGCCCTTACATAGCCATCTGGATCTCATCGGCCCCCACGACCTCGAATGGGCGAGGTGCGTCTCCGTATGCATAGCTTCCCTGACGCTCACTTACTTCAGCTACGAACCGCCATTTCCAATTGAAGCCACAACCACACACGGCTTTGAAACCCTTTCGGTCAGCCTGTACATCCCGGGCGGGCACAACGTCACCACACACCTTGCATGTAGCCATCAGCGCAGCGGTCTGGAGTGCCGACCACATGTTCGAGATGCCGCTCTCGGTTGCCCCGGCGGCTTGAATGATCGAACTCAGCCGTGCCTGATCTTGACCTGCGACAGGCTTGAGTACACGAAGCCCACGCCCCTCCGCTGAAAACGTGCCGGGAAACGCTGCGCACAACGCCTGTGCGGCTGCTTGAGGCCAAGGAGACACGAGCATCGGATACACGGATACGAGCCGTGAAATCAGCCAGGCTTCGATCCGAGCTTTCACTCGCTCAACGGAATAGAACTGCAACGGGTTGAGGACCGCATCCTCACCGGTACCCCACCGAAACGCCTCTTCGGTGGCCGATGGCGGTGCTTGGCAGAAAACGACTTGTCGTTCACTTCCATCCAGCGGCCACTGCCCTTGGCCTCGCCAAACCGGCGCAAAAGTCAGAGGACGCTCTACGTCAAAAGCGCCGGACTTAACGTGGAGTAGGAACTCACCTCTCGCCGATTCAGAGAGGATGAGCGACCACTGACCAAATCGGTACTCGGCGGGCGCTTTGCCGGGATTCAGCAGGCTTGACGAAGACAGCGCTTGCTGAATCAGCAAGCTTACGTAGCGTCTGAACTGCTGGTATCGCCCTTCGGCAGCTTCAATCTTCATCTTTGCAGTTCGAGCTTGATCACTGCCCACGGCATGGGCCATGGACCACAGCGGTCGCAGCCGCTTGTAATGCTGGTCATGCAGCAGAACGTTGGTTGTGCGGAGGACTTGCGGTACACGCGAGCTGTTGGGAATGGCTTGATACAGGCAGCCAAGTCGCAGCCTCACGATCTTCTTCATGAGCGTGGATAACTCTGAAAGAACATCCGAGCCGGCGTTCTTGGATTCCGCATCAGTTGAATAGGCTGTACCCCAAAGCGCGCACAAACGGTATCGAAGACGGTGATCAAGTTCCTCAGCATTGGCGATCGCAGCTGCGTCTGTCCGCCTGGCTTCCAAGGCACGAAGGCTGCGTACTCTTTGATTCAGGTGGATATACAGCCTGTCCAAGAGACGTGCGTAGACAACGTTCTCATAGATATGAAACTCGTCCTCACTCACCTCCGCCAGCAGGCGTTTGGGACTCACGCCCTTGAAGTCTCGTCTGTTCCAATCATCAGAGTGGGATGCCAGTCTCACGAGAGCCCCGCTTGCAAGTCTTCTGGCCCGTGATGTCGGGGTGAGTTCCGCGTCGTAGCGCATGCTCATACGAGGCGCACGCTCGATGTTGAAAAGATGCGGCATGTCCTTGGCCAGCCTCTTCTCGAGTTCGGTCAGCTCAGCTTGCTCTTTGAGCTTTCCAGGCATCACCGGGGACAGCTTCTCGGTCAGGCCACTTTCATCAAGCTCGTCAACAACGGCTTGCACTGCTCTGACCACGAGATCCTGACCGGCGTCTTGCTCAGACGAAAAACCTAAGAAGACATGGCTTTCGGCGACATCGCCCTTGCGAACCAGCAGATCGCAACGGCCAGTGCCAGGGGCCCAAAGGATGTCACCAGTCTTGAGTTCGATGCTGTCGTTGAGCGTGGCATCGACCAGAATGCGATAACGCCCCGGATCCACTTCGGGTGGAAGATCCGTCTCGCAACCTGTCACCAGATCGAAAGCCTTCATCCGCCACGCTCCATGCGCTTGCGGTCACGGTCTAGTGCGGCCAGACACCTTGCAGGCTCGCCTTCCAGTTCGCACTCTTCCCAAAGCAGATGTAGCGCATCCTCAATTGTGCGAAGATCGTCGGGGCTCATGTCATGACGCCCGACAACTTTGCCAACGCGGAACATGCGACTGTGCAGCATGTGGTCGACCGCAACAGACTCGCTGCCACCGGACTCCAGAACGACCGGCACAAAGCGCTTGAATTGAGCTTCGAAGCGATTGCCCCATCCCAGGTGCCATTGGCTTGACAACAAACGAGTCAGTTCACTGGCGTTGATGAACTGCAGCAGGTCCTCTACTTGTGGCCTCCAAACCTCGAATGCTTTGCTGAAGCTCTTCTTGAGGCTAGACACGCTCCATTGCGCAGGAGATTCAGGCCGCTTCAGCGTTGCATCCTCACCATCGACCTTGTGCAGCTCCATGACGAAGGCGCGGTCATGCGTCTTGTCCGCAAAGCTATTCGTGGTCTCATCCTGGTTGGCTGTGCCAATGAACCACACGTTTGGTGGAACGAGGACGTCTCGTCCACCTCGCAGAAGCTCGGGCGCTACGCCTCCAGCAGGAGAGTCCATCAAGTTGATCCATCGATCAGGCTCGTTCATTTCCAAAGCAGACAGGAAGTCGGCGAAGTACTGCTCTGGCCGAGACAAGTTCATCTCATCCAGCAGAACGATGTTGAAGCGATCCTTCCACTGGGGCATTTGTGCTCTGTACAAGGCCTGGAGCGTGTTCTTCTCGTAATACTTCTTCTCGAACGCGTTGTAGTACCCAAGCAAGTCGTTTCGATCACGCCAACCAGCTTGCACAGCAACGGTGGTGCAATGCCCCCCGACAGCCTTTGCAAAAGCCATCGCCAGACTCGTCTTGCCTGTGCCACTGATGCCCTGCAGGATGTGCAAATGGCTCATCGCCAGACCACCCAAGAAAATTTGGATGTCTTCGGTGCTGTACTGGAGCACCTTGCCTTCTCCGCCGCTGTACGCAATCCGTGCACGCAGTTCTGACACCAGTTGCGGCAGCTTGGGCACAGGATCCGTGTGAGCATCCACTGCCATTTCACGGTCCATGAGCATCAAGGCTGGGAAGGCACTCTCGCCCTCACGCTTGTCCAGCAGGCTCTCGACGTCACGACGTAGGCGATCGTTCTGCTCGTGCAGAACAGCACGGCTGCGCTCCATGGCCGCTTTGGCGCGTTCCCAGTCTTCTCTTTCCGTCACGCTTCTGCGCCAATTGCCTTCTTGTGACCTCAAGGCCACCAGCTCAGCATCTAGCTCTCGAATCTTGTCGAGATACAAGTCCCTCTGAGCCTTCAGCTCGGCAGGGTCATCGCTGGCCAGGCGCATTTGAGCATCTTGCAGTTCACGATCTTTCTCTCTGCATTCACGGCGCAGTTTCTCCAACTCGTCGAGGAGCGCGCGGGGATCGCCACCAGCACTGGAGCGCAGGTCTTCCAGCTCATCAAGCTCCTCCTGCAACCGATCAAGCTCTTCAGACTTCCTGTCCAGTCTTTGCTGGAGGCGAGTTTCTCGCTCCTTCGCTGCTCGCTGTACTTGTTCGAGTTCCTCCTGCACAGCCTCCACCGCCACAGATCGCCCCACCCTGAGCAGCTCCTCGTTCATCTTGAGGCGCTCCTCGCGCTTGTCCAGCTCTGTGGATCGCTTGGCTTGCTCAACCTCATCCGCCTGAAGCGTCAACGTGCGAGCACGAGCTACATCAATCAATGCGGCGGCGTCCGCTCGTGCCTGGTCTAAGATCTGTTCACGTTGGGCCTGTATCTCGACGGCAAGACGATCACGCTTTCCTTCGAGGAGATCAATCTGCTCTCGAAGCAACTTGAGCGCTTCCTCTCGCTCTGAGACAAGTCCGCCACGCAGAGCTGCTTCCTGCACTAGCAGTGTCTGCTCCTTGCGCAGCAACTCAGACTGCTTGGCCTCGAGCAGCGCCTGCTGATCATGAAATGCCGAGCTCAGTTCCGAATGCTTCAGTTGTTCTTCTGACACGGCACTTCTCTGAGTGCTCAACTCTTCACGCTCTCGCACCAAAGACTGACGCTCTGCTTCAATCGCCATCTTCTGCTCGTCTAAGGCTTGCAGCCCACGCTTCAGTTGAGTTCCGAAGCTTGCGAACTGCTCGATGAAGGCGCCAAGGCGCTGCAGCACTTCTTGAGGCGCGCCGGTCCACAGGTCCCTGACTTCCTGCTCATTCCAGTCAGGAGGAGGAATGTTCAGCAATGGCGCGGCTTGCATTGGCGTCGCCAACAGCTTACTGAGGAATGCCGGAGGTGCTGCTTGCCCGGTTGGCTTGCTTTGGGGAGGGGGCCGATTCTTTTTTCCCATGTTCTTACTTCTTAGAGATAGCTTTCAAATTGACGGAACCAGTTCAGGGCTGACTGCGTCAGTCGCAGTACTTCGTCCTTCTGGAGGCGATGACTCGTTGCGTGGCTGCTGTCGTTTCGCAGGTCCATCAGCGCCCAATCCAGGCCGTCGTCTGAGACCGCACACAATGGGTGATCCATGTGCACATGTGTGGACAAGAGCGCTGCCACCATCAGCGCTTTGAATGGGCGATCTCTGTCCTTTCCGGCAAGCCTGACCTGCTTCGCTGCTTGCCCGCTGAGTGCCTCAACGGACAGTTGCGTGAGTGGCTTTGCCAGGGGCAACGACTGAAGCAAATGCAGAAGTTCTCTTCTTTGCCAGTTTTGCGGCCAGTCCCGTGTTTCAACGCGCCAGCGACCCAGCATCCACTTCAGCGTGGCCTCCAAAAGTGACCCGCACTGGTTGGCCAAGTTGGCCAACTCCTCTTGGTACGGACTGGGTGCTGCAGTGATGCTTTCCTGCAGCCGAATCACTCGAAGCAAGTACTCTTGCATCATCTCGTGCTCCGGCTTGGTCAAATTGGGGGCCTCTTGAAGTGCCCGAGCTTTTGCCAGCAAATCCAGCTGCGCCAACCGGTCCGCTGGTGTCGCACCCGCCAGGTCGGCCTCATCCTGGCGAAGCAGGTCAATGACCTTCTTTGCCAGGTAGGGCTCTCTGCTCAGGGCGGGGATCAATGCCTCCCGTAGGGGACGCAAGGCGGGCGTCAATCGCCAAGGATCCGACACCAGCCACGGATGCAGGTCTCTTTCCGGTGCGTAGATTTCGCAGACGGCCCAAGCCCTTTTGGGCGGCGTGTCGATCAGCTCCAGTGACTGATCGGCGTACGTCACCCAATCCTCTTCCTCAACAGCGGCTGCCCGAACATCTCGGCGAAAGTCTCTCCACGCCGTCTGCAAAGACTGCAGATCGGGCACCAGATCGTGTGCACGAAATGGCAAACAATATGGCCTTCTCACACGCCCGGTACCCCGATCATCGACGAACTCGGGGCGGTCCCTTGAGCTGCCTGGCGTTGGTCGAACCTCTTCCAAGCTTCGCGCAAACCTGGGGAGCAAGCGGCCTGAAATGGCATCCCTGAACGCATACATGACAGTCAAGGAAGATTCGGCATCCTCGCCAATCAACGCATCGAGGCCTCGTTCCGTGATTCGCTGTGCAGCATCGACCCAGCCCCTGGGTTGCAGCTCCTGCGAGATGATGAACGCAATCAAATCTCGATCCAACTCGAGGTTGGAAGCCAGCTCACTCAAATCGCGCACGCCCGTCGCCAGTAGACCGAGGACAGCTTCTTGAAAGACATTGATGTGGTGGCTGCTCTTGGGAGTCAACACCGAGAAAACATCCAAGGGCCAAAGGATCGGCGTTGCGTTCCTTGGGACCGGGCGTCCCCACTGCAGATAAATCTCAGCTGACACGGCTGGACTCCGCTTCACACAGTTCAAGAAAATCGCACATCTCAGGCACGGCCTTCATCGCTACATCGCCTCGATACATGTCAGCGTCGCCTACCACAAGCAAGTACCGACGTTGACGACTCATGGCCACGTTCAATCGATTGGACGAGCGAAGGTGGCCAAACTTGGCACTGGCTTGCTTCTCAAAGGCTTCACGCTGTGATTCGTCACCGTCGTCGACGGGTGCAGCCAACTTCACTGTGTTGCTTCGAACCGTTGACAGCAGCACCACATCAAATTCTTTTCCTTGGAAGGCATCGACGGTGCCAATTCGGAGCCGCTCGGTGCACACCGCATTCGCGGCCATTGCGGGCTTGATGACCCAACCTGTCTCAGCCTTTTCGGTGATGCCATGCTTGGGTGCAGACAAGGCCTCATTGATGGCATCTCGTTGTGCTGCATAGAACGTGATCACGCCAACGCTCATTTCTGGGGGCAAGGTCTCCATCAGGCGCGAGACCTCCTCGGCAACTCTGATGGCCTCAACCTCCCTAAGGCGACTGGACCCCTTGCGTTCTTCAGGCCCCCTTGAATGGGGCACATGAATCCATGAGCAAACTGCTCGACCCAGTCCGGGGACCTCATCCATGAAGTCAGACTCCGAGAGCCCCGACTTCACCCGGCCAAGCCCTGGTCGCTCATAGAACTGCTTGCTGACAAAGTCGCCCAGCCGAGGGTGCATGCGGAACTGGGTGTCCAACATGACGACGCGTGAGAATCCATCCGAAGCCTCCCGCTTCTGAAACTGTCGCCAGAGTCGTTCGAACAGGCTCTTCTTGTAGATGTCGCTGCTGATCTGCTCGCCTCTTTCTGCCGTGATCTCGTCCTCAATGTCTGCATCCAACAGGTGAGGTAACTGCCGTGGGTCACCCACCAACACCACTCGACGCCTGGCGAGTGCCATTGGCACAAACAGATCCATGGGATTGGCTCTCGCAGCCTCGTCAATGATTACGCTGGAGAATCGCAAGGAGTCGAGGCTGTCTTCGCGACCCTCTTTCAGTAAAGCCATCTGGCGGCTGGCAGACTGCTGACAAGTTGCGCCCACGATGCTGCTGTATTGCGCCACAGCGCTGCGCACTCTGTTTGGGCTGCTGACCAAGGCATCGACATATTTCTCCAAGACCGCAGCACGGCCATGGGAAGTGGAGATCACCTTCTCCTGGATGAAGCCTTGCAGCTCCTTGAGCAGCGTTTTCAAGTTATCCGATAACTGAAGACGCTCTTCGTGCGTTCTCACATCGCTGGCCAAACGATCTAGCAGTCGCGACTTCATCTCCACCAACGAGTGGAGTATTTCAGTCGGAAGCACCTCAGTAGCACATGCCTTCTCCAGCACTTCCAGGTCTTGCTCATCGAGCAGTCCACTGATGGCGCTGAGCCTGACTCGCACGTTCATCAATTGAGCCCGCCCGTCATCAGCGGCGCCTTCTGGGGTCACCCGGATGGCTCGTACCGCCCTTCGCAGGCCTCTCCTGAGCTCGACATCCACGCCATTTGCGATCGAACTCACGCGCAGGGCGCCCGTGGAGTCCGTCGCCTCCTCCCATCGGTCCATCCATGCGGAAGGCACTCGGATTCGCGCCACGATGCCCAAGTCCTCAATCATCGAGGTGACACGAGCAAATGACTCTGCGCGGCGCTCGGGTGGGCAACCCAGCATCAACAGATCATTGATCGACTTGCCGAGGTCGCGCAGCAGACCCAACGTAGGGTTGGAAGCAAGAAGTGCATCCAGGTGCTGCTGAACTTGCTCCGCTTTGGCCTTGCGCCACCCTTCAACTGAATCTGATCGACTGGAGTCTCTTCCCTTGCCCACCTTGATGGCTGGCAGGCCATACACGTCGGTTCGTTCGAGGGCGTTCTCTACGGCATCGTGCTGAAAGCTGGAGATGAGAACGTCTTGTGCGATCGACTGACTCTCGTTCAACTCAGACAAACGTCGCTCCAGAGCTGCAATCACCTGGGTCTTGCCTGTTCCTGGTGGGCCGATGATCAATGCGACATCTGGCGTGTTCAAGGCCACGCGGATGGCCTCTTCCTGCTTGTCGGTTGGGCGACCAGACCGGAAGCTGGCGCGTGCATAGGTCGTGAGGGCGGGCAGCCTGGATGGTCGGACCATCGGTATGGGCTGATCCTGAAGCAGTGCCCTCAGACCAGGTACACCGCGTCCAGACTCAATGAACTGCCGCGCCTTGATCCGGCGTGACTGCTGCGTTCGGTCTCCCGTGACCGACAGGTAAACGTACCCCCTTGAGGGCAGATCGTCTGGGCTCTCCAGTTCCAGCAAAAGTTCGCCGTCTCGCCACTTCGGCTTCGCCCTCAAGGGGCTTCGCCGAGGCTGTGCACTCGCTGCCAGGTCGTTGTAATGTTCGGAATTCCAGTCAGGCGCTTCGGCCGCGATCTCAATCTGGTCGTCGTCTTCTGCGAGTTCCCGCCATCGGCTGGCCATGGACTGCATGGCGTCGGGGTCACCCAGCAGGCGCCATCCCCCCCCTTCATCGCTGAGCGGCTCACAGCGGGTGTAGGCCAAGGCGTGAATGCTGGCTGCTCGTTTGACGGTGCGCTGCCACTCACGCTCGCCATACGCTTTCCATAGGTCTAGGTAGGTGCCAAAGGTGCTCGTGACGGTTTCAAGCCTGACTGTGCTGTTTTCGTTGATGCAATCGAGCCCCTGGGCGTGGTCGATGAATCGGATCTCACCTTCGGCGAGAACCCAGGCAATGTCTGTGCTGATCTTTCTGGTCGAAACTTTCTCGACCCACAAGACACCCTGAGCATCTTTGCTCAGGTCAAGGACGTGTTTACGGCCCAACAACTGAAAGCGTCGCTCGTCTGGGCGATCGCGCATCGGCATGAATCCACGCACGCTTGAACTGCCAGGCACTTCACACAAGAACTCTTCCTGCAACCAGGCGATCGAATCCTTCACATCTGTGGTGTCAACAACCCGCAGCATCCTCAAGCTTTCGGCGGTTCGTACATCGGCGACCAACGCCATGCTGCATTCGTCCAAGATGTTCTGAACCGGAACAACGCGGAGATAGACAAGCCCTGGTTTCAGGGTGTCCAGGTGCCACAGAGCCGTGTTGCTCAGGGCGTACTGAAGCATCGCCCCAGATTCAGGAACCAGCTCCAACTCGACGATCCGATCATCTTGCCGGAGGAACACTTGATCGCCTTGCGCCCTGACGGTCACCTCTTCATGGCGGCGCCAGTCCTTTGCCTTGAAATCGCGCTGTTTGACACGCGCCATCAAGAGATCAGATGTCAGGAAAGGTGTTTCGTGGAGTTTCATCTCACGCTCACCACTTGAAGTTCCACGCATCGTGCATGTCGCTCAGCTCGCCGACATGCAACGCATACGCCAATTCACGACGAGGCAAACTGACCCGCCCTTTGATCTGTGTCATCGCCTTGTGGCCCGCCATTTGCAGATGTAGCGCTTTTTCGCCAGAGGGCGTGATGCAAAGCTCAGAGGCCGTGATCGCTATCTCGGCGATGACTGCGCTGTCCGCATGGTTGGCAGAGCCGGGTGGGGCGCTTCTCAGCTGAACCGGCTGCTGCCCTACAACTTGATGTCGTTCTGATTTGATCCAACGATCCTTGTTCACACTGCCCTCAGGCAGTTGGTCCAAAGGGCAGAACACAAAGTGATGCAAGCGAGTCGCTTGCTGTGATGACGCTGTGCTTTCACAGAACGGGCACTCACCTGTGTCTGACCAGAGGATGGAGCTCCCGCAACCGCCTGCACTTGGCTCGCAAACCGTCTGCAGTGCAAGAGCAGCCTCAATGGCTTCGGCCCACTCTGTCATCAAAGGCCGCGCTTCAGGGGTCTGCGCGCCGCCTCGGAAGCAGCGGTCAAAAAGCTGGGTCAACTCCGGGGTACAAACGGTGGACCGGCTGATCCCCAACGCTGTGCTGTTGCGACCATCTTGCCGGTGATCGATCCAGGGCAGTTCTCCACGCACAGCGGCTGACTCCAATTCAGGATCTGCATCCACCATGTCGCCACTCTTGAACGGGTGGAGCAACGACAGCAACTGGAACGCCATCACGGCAAAGCTCCAGATGTCAGTGTAGGTGCTGATGCCAGCATCTTCCCGAACCAACTCCGGTGCGCCATAGTCAGGCGTGTAGAGCTGCAGGGTGCTGTTGCGAACGGCGTAGGTCAGGTTGTCACAGTCGATCAACCAGACCTGGGCATGCTCTACCGACTGGGATACGAACACGTTCTTCGGTGAGAGGTCACCATGAGCCAGGCCAAGCCCATGCAGTTTGGCCAGCACTCGCGCGAGCCGTGCCAGCAAGGCCAAGCGTCGTTTCAAGCCGCCGGAGGTCAGGAACCCCTCCAAACCATGCCCTTCCAGCATGGCCCTTTGAGCCACAATCAGCAAGTCCTCCAGGGGCACCAAACCGTCCATCAGCTCCATCAAGTAGCCCACTCTGGGCTTCAAGATCAAAGCCTTGGGCATTGCAAAGGGCAGGTCAAAGTCTTCGATCGGCAGCCGTTTCACCGATGCGATTTGTTCCGCCCAGACTGTGGCGCGCGGGTCCGCGCTCGGCCACTTGCACAGCTTGACCAGCCATCTCGGTCGCCCCTTGATGGTGACGACGGCCCCTTGACCGCCTTCGGCGATCTTCTTCTCAAGCACATGGATGCGCCCGAGGTCATCCTGCACAGACTGGGCTTTCTGCCCAGCCCTGGTGCCCGTCAACTTCTCCGTGTCCGCCATGACCGTTAACCTCTGAAAATCATTGACACCGTCTTGTCGTCTGTGTGTCCTGGTGTTGCCCAATGGGTCATCTCATGCGCCAACCACGCACGAGCGCCTCTGCGGGTGCGTGCAGCCACTTCCCGATGAACCGCTTCGGCAAAGCCTCCGATATGGGAGGCGTCAATGTCATCGGACACGCCATCGGTCACCAACAGCACGAAGTCTCCCGGGTGGGGTATTTGCACCGAACCTGTAGTCCAATCCGACCACAACCGATCCACACCAAGCGCCCGTGTCTGGTTGCCAAACCCAGTACGTTCTGGAGTGATGACCCGGACGACGCCCTGGTTCTTGCTCACGATCAGCCCATCACCTATCTGCAGGTAGCGAAGCTCTCCATGTGCATCGCACGCGGCCACGAGCAGCGTGGTGGCGTAGGTCGCAGGCTCAGGTGATGCCACGCGCGCCAACCAGCGTTGATAGATGACCGTCACCACATCTCGGTCCGGCAGCTTCCAAGCATCGGTTTCACGAAACACCGCTTGCGCGCTCTGCACAGCCAACCGAGAGCCGACTCCGCTGAGCGGCTTGCTGCCCAAACCGTCAGCAACTGCCGCGATCCATCCGCCCCGCCACCCCCGCACACTCAGCGCGTCTTGGCTGGGCTGACATGCCCGCAAGTGCCCTGGGCCCGTGACCGATGCCCCAACAGCCCGCAACACTTACAGTGCGTCCAGGTCAAGGTCATCAGAGAGATCGCTGCCCAGGTCCAACGCCAAGGTCTGGTCTGGGCTCGTGCTGGTGGATCGCGCCACCACACTCGTCGTCACGGCCTTGAAGAATTTCACGATGTCACGGGCACCATCGGCTTCGAATACGGGGTTTTCGCGGTCGTTGACAAACTGGCCCAGCATGGCTCGGTCGGCGTCTGCCCCAATGGCCAATGCAAAGCGGCTTGCTTTTTGGGCTCGATCGCTGCCCTTCAGCGCGGCCAGTGGTTCTTTCCAGTCGTCTGTGGGCGCACCATCAGAGACCAAGACCAGCACAGGTCGATAAGCGCGCGCTGGGATCTTCTCTTTGTCTTCCAGAAGCTGGCGGGCCATCTCAAACGCGCTCCCCATGGGGGTGCGACCTTGGGCGCGGAAGGCCTCCACGCCGGCAATTCGATCTGCCGCCACCAGGGGAAGGTGCTCTTTGGCGACTTCGCCGCCGAATGTGATCAACCCGACTTGAACCTCTGCCCGCAGCTTGGATTCGGCGCCGAAGCTCAAGATCATGCTTTTGAGGGCGTTGTTCAGGATGTCGATCTTGCCATCCTCGGACATGCTGCCACTCACATCAGCCAGCACGATGACCGGCAATGGACGTGGCTGGGGAATGGCGAAAGACTTCAGCTTCGTGGCCGGTGCATCCTTGGCAGGTAGCAGTGCGTCGTGCTCTTTGTTGCGAATGACAGTCGCCTGATGAAAGCGACTGGCGTTGTCTTCTTCATAGCTGGCCCAACCCATGGGAGTCTCCTGTTTACTGGTGTCGATGTTGAGGGCGATGCCTCGAGCAATCTTCCTGGTGACGGATGCCTTTGAGGTCTGCATTCTTGCAAGCCGTGATCACCCGCCCGTCTGGGGCGACCACCACATGCACGTCTTGGAGCGCGGAGAAGTTGAAGCCCAGCGGTGCAAAGTGCTTGACCTCGCGGCGCCCCATGACATGGTACTGCGCGGCTTTGGTTTTGACCTTCCGACCAAATCGGATGACGGCTTGAATGTCGGTGTCACTTAAGCCGCGTTGCTGCATCCGCTTGCAAGCATGCTTAGTGAGCTGAGCATCAGTTGTCTTGTCTTGTTGCTGAGGTTGTCTTGGCATCACCGTCTCCTGAATGCCAGAACTGATACGCCAGAACCAGGCCAGGAGGCTGCGGCCAAGAAAGCTCAATTAAAACAACGATTTGCATTCAATCCGCCACCCAGCCAGCACCACTTTTGAGTAAAAAAATAATGCGGCAATAGAAAAATATTTATAGCGATTAGGCAGCCTCGAGCATACGCACCTCGTTCAATCGGCCGTTTTCCAGCGCCACGACAAATGACACCGGGCGGTCGTGCTTGAGGAGCAGGTTGGCAGAACGATTGAGCTCGTCGTTGCTGACTTTTTGATGCTGCTCCAGAAGCATCCCCGTGATCACAGATTGCTGACGGATAGATTCCTTGCGCTCGTCCAAGGTGGAGCCCAAGTTGAAGAACGCCTTCACTTTTGCCAGATCGGTCTTAAGCGCCTGACTGCGCATGGCGTTCAGCTTGCTGAGCTCACCGATGCCTTCCTCAATGCTGCTCTTACGTGCCGCTTTGAAGCTGGGCTCACCTGGGTAGACCGACCAGACATACCAGGCCAGAACACGGGTTTGGATGCAGAGTGAAAGTTCGTCAGCCAGCGTTTCAAGGTTCTTGTGCTTGGCCTTTAGGTCTGCGGTCAGCTGCTCGGTGCCCACCGTCTCGGTGTGCTTCACGTCCTCAGTGGCTCGCTCTCTGAACGCTGCAACCAGTTGCTCGTAGGCGCCAAGCAGGTCGCGCTCGCAGCTTTCCAGTTGATTTCTCAAGGCTTCGGGTAATTCGCCTGCGCGGATTGCTTCGGTGGCTTGCCGGAGGTAGTTGTGGGTGGCAACAATGAGGCCACGTCGCTCCGCAGACAAGGACGCTTGAATGCGATCGATGCCCTTGTTGATGGTGTCCAGCTTAGAACTGATGTCTGCTAGGTGCTTCTGAGCAACGATCACCGAGGCGACCTGCCAAACGGCGCCGGCATTGACGATGTTCGTAAGGCGACTTAGGTCGAGCAGGACGGCGTTTTCTTTGATGCCTTTGGCGCCCACGGAGAAGGCTCGGTAGCCTTCTCCTGTGCTGGACCGCACGAGGTCGCCATTGATGACCACCTCCATGTACTTGCGGCCGTTGCTTAGTTCATTTTTGGTCAGAAGCGCTGGGGCGGCTTGAAGAACGGAACTCAGCCGCCCCGCAACGCCTCCTTGGAGCTGGGCTGGCATGGCTTTGGCAAAGCGTTGCTCATCTATCAGCGGAGCAATGCGCAGTGCAGGTTGACTGGCGTCGCTGCCAATCAGAAGTTCGCGGGTCTCTTCGACCTCAACCTTTGCGGGCAATGCGGTGACTCGAGCTATATCTGCTCCGGAGATGGCGGTCGAGTGCTCGCTTTCAGATGAGTCCGGGCTGTTCCTCCTCAGCACGAAGACTGCGACAACGATGGCGGCACAGATTATCGCGCCGAGCATCAAGACCTGAATGTTTGTCATTATTTCTCCCTGATGACTAAACCTTGATTGCCATCATCATCATGACAAAAAGTTGCAGAAAGTAACGCAGGGTCAGTCGGCACTCTCTCTAAGTGAGTGGCCGAGAAAGCAGCTCTTTTGAAAGCTCCGCTTCTCGCTGAAGTCCCAAAGCGTCACGATGTCTGAGGTAATTTCAGACACGACGCGAAGACGCGTTTCGCCCGAGCGACTCGGCAGACCGAAAGTAAATCATCGGCTTTTGTGCTGCATGAGCAGCCAACCCCATGTGGCGCGCGATCCAGGCTTGGCCAGCGGCGCTGGCCTCCACGGTAGGTGATGAGGTGAGCGCTACGCTGCGGCGTAATTCATCCACAGCGCGTTCGTCCCCAACGATGCGTGAGAAGAGCTCGAAGGTGGCTGTTGGCACCGCGCGCAAAACCCTCTGCTTCATCGCCACTCGCCTACAGGATCATCTCCGGTGTATCTGTTCCACTCAGTCTGCCAGGGGCCTTTTTCCAGAATAGCGACCAAGTCGTCGACTCGCTCGCCACCGAAGTCCTCGTCCAGCCCCGTCCCAAACGAGACGCCGCCGAGGTTGGACAGCACAAATCGATTGTGCATAGCGGCCTGCGGACGCAAGAACAATCGAACCTTGCAACCACGCATGTCAAGGGCTCGAAGCGCGCGGTCTATCTGGCCGACAGCTACAGGCGCATCGTCACGATCGCCTTGGAACACATCGACCAACGTGTCATCAGGCACCTTCGCCAGAAAGGCGTGGAAGGGATTGCGAAATCTAGGAGCATTGGCCTCAAAGTGTGGATCCACGAGTTTGATGTGGCGCGCATGAGTGAGAATCGGGCCACAAACATCAGCCATGGCGGCCGCCCTTCGCGCCACATGTTTCTGCCTCGCAGACGCTAGAAGCGGGTGGCCACCGTCCAGTTCATCAAGCTTGACTACAAATGGCTCTGGCCGTTGGGCCGAAGCGATGATTCCGTCAAAGGGCAGTCGGCCATGCTCGGCAATTGCGGCTCCGAGCCAATCAGCATCACAACCCTCACCTGGGCGACTTCTGCTGATCAAGGCCGAATCCTCAATCCTCCGCAAGCGCTCTTGGATCCGAGACAGCTCCACAGTACCCTTGTGCCGGGCCTCTGCCGCGAGATAAGCCAGACGCCGCCAGTGTTTGGGAAATCGGGCGATCAGACGGCCTTCTGGGATGCCGAACTTCTCGACAACGTAGCTCAGATCCCTGAATGAAGTCGCGACCGCAACCGGATCTACGGCGATCTCCTTGAACATCAGAACAGCTCCGCGCCACGTTCGTCGAAGAAGCCCTGCGGCCAGGGCTTGGCGAAGTCACCGTCCTTGGTAACCGGGATCTCGTCGATGGTCACCGCACCATTGCGCTTGCTGAGGCAGTAGACACCAATCAAGGCGGGCGACAGCGGCTGGTCAATCACCTTGCTGGTCAGTTCGGCGGCTTCGCGGATGCGGCGCAGAAGTCGCAGGATCAGGTGCTCGCTGTGCGTCTCGATGAGGAACGACAGCCCTTGGTTCACCGCCCCGTCGATGAACAGGTCACCCAGGCCCACCTGGACGGCGGGGTGGATGTGCAGCTCGGGTTGCTCGATGCACACCACGCTGGCTGAGCCGTCTTGTGCCGCCACAACGACCGGCAGCACCTGCGAGATGCCAACGCCCACGTCTTGGGGCTGCAAGGTCAGACCAGCGCTGTCCACCAGCTGCGCGCGCTTGCGGATTGGCCCGATGGGCTGTGGCACTGGATGGTTCGGGTCGAACTCTTGGTAGGCCTTGCGGGTGACGGCGTAGCCCGTTCCCAGCTTGGCGGGCGACTGCATCCAGTCGCTCACACGCTCCACCAGGTCCTGGCTGCCGGTGACCAGCGTCTCCCACGCCGCCATGCCATCCGACCAGGCCGAGTCGCTCTTGGTCAGCGAAACCTCCAGTCCGCGCGGCGGGATGCGCCGCAGCGGGCCGATGTAGCGCATCTGGCCCAACTGCTCGCGAAGCAGCAAGGCGGGTCCCACGGTCAGCCAGGACAGGAACGCGGTGAACTCACGCACCATGTAGACGTTCTCAGCCCCCTTGGCGCCCGGTGCGGGAATGAACAGCATCTGGTCCAGGCGTGGCAGGGCCCCGCGAAAGCCGGTAAGCCAGGCGCGCAGGCCGTCGCCGGGGCGTTCCATACCCGCTTCCTGAACAGCGCTGAAAAGCGACGAAAGGATCGACGTCTTGCCGGGCGATTTGGATGCCTCACTCGCCACGGGGCGTTCAACAGGCTGCGCCAGATCCTCCGGATTGACGAAGTCATCTAGGAACAACAGCAATTCGTCGCCATCCGGGGCGTCGACCATGAAGATCGGGTTCGCATGGTTCAGACGCATCTGAGCATCACGGCCATCACGGCTGGAGGTGATGCGAAGACACCACTCGCCGTTCGTCGCGATTTCGTAGCCCTGGACGATGGGCTGCTCGCGTTGCTCGTTCCACCCGATGCTCAGCCGGATGGCAACAGTCTTCACGGCGCGGCGGATGTTCTGCAGGGTGTCGTACATCCACCAGACCTGCTCGTCGCTCGTCTGCCAGTCCTCGAAGGCGTCCGGCACCAGTTCCGGGATGGACGAGACACCGAGTTCCATCTCGATCGCGATTTCGACCTTCTTCTGCGGATCTCGGCCGTTGACCAGATTCAGGAAGCCACCCAGATCCACCGCCTCGCCGCCCTGCAGGGTTCGATCAGCATTAACGTTTTGCCGCTCCAGGATTTCGCGGACGTACTGCAGGGCCTGCAGCACGCTGCTCTTGCCGGCGCTATTGGCGCCGAAGAGCAGGGTGATGGGACGAAGGTCGATACGAACCTCTTCAGAGAATCCCTTGAAGTTCTTCAGCGCGATGCTTCGGATGAGAGCGCTCATTCCAGTGTTACTCTTATCGATCAAGAAAAGAACTTTGCTGCCAAGGTCTGCGACATGGCGTCTGTGTCTGCTTGTGAGTTGAACGCCTTTGCTCTCATCTCGCTCACCTTCTGGCGGACCTTCAGGAACTCATCCACGAGATGATCGGGTGGGACCAAGACCTCAAGCGCCTTGATCATGCCCAGGTTGAGGTTCTCTTGATTGCCACCCCGCCCCATGGAACGAAGGTGTTCGTACATGAGCGAAAGCTGCGTGTACAAAAAGATCTCATTGATCTTCTGAGAAGGCAAGATAGCGGCACACGCTTGGTTGGTGGCCGCAGGGATTCCCAGCATGCCCACCTTGCCGCGTGTCTTGCCTTGCCCGTACATGGCGATCAGCAGGGTTCCGGCGGGAAAGAGCTTGCAGTTCGTCTCTTCGATGGCGGTGTCCGAGATGTGCTCCTCGGCTGATGTGATCAGTGGGGTATCGACCTCGCCTGTTTTGATCCATGGGTGCGGACCGTTGTAGTAGTCCGTCCGATTTCGCGCCGGGGTTGATCCAGTGGCCACGGCACAGAGTTGGTCGATGCGGCTCGTTGGAAGCCCGTGGGGGTTCGAGACCGGATCGCCGAACTTCTCGTAGAACACCGCCCTCAGAAACTCATCCGCCAACCGAATGGCCTCCTGACGCTTGCGGCGCAGGCTGTCGGCCTTGTCGAGTATGTTGGCAATGCGGCGTTGCACATCCTGTGCCGGCTTCGGGACGCTGTTCTCCTTCAGAAACTTGAAGTGGCGGCTGTAGCCGAGGTTCTCGGGTAGACGAACAGTTCTGAGGAAGTGGAATAGGAAGCGCGCGTCGAAGCCCGGGAGTGGCTTCAATACCTTGACGCCATCTGCGCCTAATGCAAAGTCGAAATCCACGAACTTCAACGTTCGTGTGTGGTCTCCGAAAAGGATGACAGGTCCGTCACGACGACACACCGCACTTAGGTCGTCAGTGAAGCCCGCAACCTCGGCCTGCCCCTGGTCAATCACAGGGACGGCTCCAACGGGCTTGTACTCGGTGGTGAGCAGCCGCTGGTTCCCGCCAGTGACATCAAGTACCGCTTGCTCAAATGGGACTCGGACTGTCATCACTTTAACAAGTCCTCAAGCTCGTTCAAGTCCTGCACGATCTCGGTCTCTAAGTCTTGCAAGCGCTTAAGCAATTGCATTGGATCGGCATGCTCTTCGGCAACATGCTTGGTCACCTTATATCGATTGACTGACAAGTCGTAGCCCTGCTCCCGAATGTCGTCGGCTGACACCTCGAACGCCTTCGCCGTTCGATCATTGAAGTCACCCTTGCCATCACACCACAGCAGGTACTTGGCCTGCACATCCGGCAAGTCGCCCTTACCATCCCCAATCTTGGTTCTCTTGTCATCCAGCGTGAGACCATCCGACTGCACGTCGTAGAAGAACACGTTCTCCGTCTTGCCGCCCTTGGCAAAGATGATGATGGCGGTGGAGACACCGGCATAGGGCTTGAACACACCGGACGGCAGCGAGATCACCGCCTCCAACTGGTTGTTCTCGATCAGGTGCTGGCGCAGTTGCACATGCGCCTTGCTGGAGCCGAACAGCACGCCGTCCGGAACGATGGTGGCGCTGCGGCCACCCACCTTCAGCATGCGCAGGATAAGCGCAATGAAGAGCAGCTCGGTCTTCTTGGTCTTGACGACGCGCAGCAGGTCCGGGGCCACGTCTTGTTCGTCCAAGCTGCCCTTGAACGGAGGGTTGGCCAGGATGAGGTCGAAGGCGCCCTTGGAGCCCTTGGGGTGGCGCTCCTCGAAGCTCTGGCTCAGCGTGTCCTGGTAGTGCACGTCGGGCTCGGCCACGCCGTGCATCACCAGATTCATGCTGGCGATGCGCAGCATGGTGGCGTCGAAGTCGTAGGCGTGGAACATGTCGCTGTCCACATGCGCACGATGGCCCTGCTGGACGAGCAGGTCACCGCTGTAGGTGATGTGCTCCTCACCGTCCTCCAGCTCCACATGCTTGCCCGCCTCGCTGGTGTGCTCGCGCAGCAGGTAGTCGTAGGCCTCGACCAAGAAGCCAGCGGTGCCGCAGGAGGGGTCGCAGATGCGGTCGGTGGGCTGGGGCTGCATCAGCTCCACCATCAGGCGGATGATGTGCCGCGGCGTGCGGAACTGGCCGTTGATACCGGCGGTGGTGAGCTTGCTGAGCAGGTACTCGTAGAGGTCGCCCTTGGTGTCACCGCGCTCCAGGGGCAGGTCGCCCACGGCTGCCACGGCCTTGGAGAGCAGGGTCTCCTTCTGGATCATCAGCTGTGCATCCTTCATGAAGGATGCAAACATGCTGTTGGCACCGGTGCTGCGCTCTGCCAGGCGGCGGAAGTGCGGGAAGACGCGGTCGCGTACATGAGGCAGCATCTTTTCGCTGCCGTAATGGCGCCAAGTCTCCCAGCGGCAGTCCTGCTCGTCGTCGCCAAAGCGACGGGCGAAAGGCTTGTTGGTGAGCGAGGCGCGCTTCTCATCGGCGCGCTCCTTCATGTCCAGCAAGCGGCTGTACATCAGGAAAGTGATCTGCTCGATCACCGTCAACGGGTTGGTGATGCCACCGGTCCAGAAATCGGTCCAGAGGCTGTCGATGCGGCTCTTGAGGGGCCCTGCGATCATAGTTTTCCTGTTCTGTTTGTCTTGTGTGGGAGTGGACTGACCACTCAGGCGACCAGCATGTATTGGCCATCGGTAAAGCCGGCCACAGCCGTTTCAAGGCGCTGATTCCAGAGTTGGGGGCGCCAACGGGCGATCCATTCAGCCTCCAGGCCCTGGGCGAGGATTGAAGCATCCCAGTGACGTACGGATGCAGGCAGACGGCTGCGAAGCTCGTCCAATGAAGCAGACCACAGCATGCACGGGTCGCGGCCCTCATCCAGTTCAGCAATGACGTGGACGCGGCTAGACGCATGGTGGATGTACCCCCGCCGGTACCACCGACTGCCCACAGGGGTAGAACCCTCGTGTTTGCCGATGTAGCGGACGATGCTCTCTGAGTCGGTCACCATATATACGCAGGGTCCTTTGACTTTGCGTAGGCGTGTGGCGTCCGCCCAGGCGGATTCGATGACGCGTTTGTGTTCACCCCGGTACTCAAAGGTCTGGCCTTTCGGGGCACGGCTGAGTTCAAGCGTACGGATAAGCCCAAGAGCGGCAGGATCACGAAGCATGCGTTAATTCTTCTTTTGAGTAGGTTCTATGTGAAAGCGGGCCATGAGAAAGGCACTGTCATGCAGATTGCGCCGGGATCAGTGGCTCGCCAAACGCGCGCACCAGCGCTACTAATTCATCGAGCTGCGTTGGGTTGGGGAAAACACCGCCCAAGCCCTCGGCATGTAGGCTATTGAATGGCGCGTCGAACAGCTGCGACAAAGCGATGGCGCCGAACTGGCGAATGTGATCTTTCAACATGGCCAGGAAGCGCAGCTGCTGGCTGGTCAGTGCATGGTTCTGGGCAAAAGCGGTGAACGTGGCGTCCACCGCTTCGTGATCCAGGCCCACGATAGCGCGCAGGATGTGGGCCAGCGGTACTGCGGTGTCGGGGTAGAACTCGCGCAGCGTGGCCAGATCCACGTTCGGGTTGCGGGTGTGCAGCAGGCTGTTGAGTTGGTCCAACTCTTCCGGCGTGATGGACTCACCTCGGCGCACCTTCTGCAGCACAGGGTTGGTCGCGAATAGCGGCTCCAGAGCGGCCTGCACCGCCTTGCGGTAGATGATGAAGTCGACCGACTTGACATTGGTGGAGCGGTGCTCAACGCGGTACCCGGCCTCGTCCTCAAGCACGTCCAGCACTGTCGTTGGCGTGGGGGGCGGCTTGATCGGAGCCTCGGCCAGGTCAACGATGTCACGCAGGGCCTCGCGCATCGCGTCTAGTTGGCCAAAGGTGGGCTGCTGCCAAAAGGCGTCGGAGCGCAGGGTCTTGAGCTCGTGGGCCTTGGCGCGTACGGGGTTAAGGTGCGGAGGCAGCCGATCTAGCCATTCGAGGATCTCCTCGCGCTGCGGGTTAGGCTTGCCAGGCTCGGCAATGGCGGCGCCCTGAGCCTTGGACAGTAGCAGGTCCCAGCGCAGGGCATCGCCCTGGCCGCGCACGTCCAGCGCGCTCATCAGGGGCGCCACGGTGTCCGTCAGCAATTGGCGAGTGACGGGGGCGAACTGGTGGACGATCTTGGCGTCTCGGGCCTGCTGTACGGCCTGCCAGTTCTCCCGGACAGCAATCGCGCCATCGGGCAGAGCTGTAGCGTCTTGCTGCAGTTGTAGGGCCAGGTGGTCGAAGGCCAGCAGGTCTGATCGCGCCAGAGCCTGGGCAGCCAACTCAATGCGGGCCTCATAGCGCCGCTGAGTAAGCGGCTTGGGGATAGTGGGCTCAACCTCTTCTACGTTCAGGTCGTGAAAGGCGAAGTTACCCCAGTGGTCGAAGATCAGGAACTCGCTCTTGTCCTTGTTCGGCCCGAACAGGTCTTTGCAGAGGCGCGTGCCTCGACCGATCATCTGCCAGAACTTGACCTTGCTCTTCACTGGCTTAGCAAAGACGAGATTCACTACCTCGGGCACGTCGATGCCGGTGTCCAGCATGTCCACCGAAATGGCGATCCGCAGATCACCCTTCGGCTCCTTGAACTGGTCGATGAGTTCCTCGGCCCGTGGCTCCTTGGAGTGGATGACGCGGCAAAACTTGCCGGCGAACTGCGGGTACATCTCATTGAACAGCTCCGCCAGCAGGCGGGCATGGTCGATATTGCGTGCGAAGACGATGGTCTTGCCGGGCAACTGACCATCGGCGTCACGCAAGCCGTTGTCCATCAGGTTGCGCAAGATGACGCGGTTGGTGTCCTTGTTGAACACGGCTGCGTCGATCTCCTGGGCGTCGAAGTCCAACGTATTCGGATCGATGCCCTGGTCTTCCAGCTGAGCGATCTGCTCGTCGGTCAGATGCGCGGCCTTGATGCCTTCGCGCAGGAATTTGGTGGTGTGCGCTACGACGCGGAACGGCACCAGGTTGCGGTCGGCAATGGCCTGCTCCAGTGGGTAGTTAGCCGTTGGCAGCTTGTAATCGCAGCCAAAGAGTCGGCAGGTGCTGCGGCTGACCATTTCCACGGGCGTGGCCGTCAGCCCCACTTGGATGGCGTCGAAGTACTTGAAAAGGTCGCCATATAGGTTGTAGATGGAGCGGTGAGACTCGTCAGCAATGATCAGGTCAAAAAAGCCGACGTCGAACGACTCATAGTCGTTGATCAGGCCTTGGTAGATGCCGATATAGATGCGCGCATCCATCTTGCCGACATCGTTGGCTTGCCCGATCACGTAGATGGGCTCTTGGACGAAGTCGTTGAAGGCATTCTTGGCCTGCTTGCGCAGTTCTTTGCGGTCGCAAAGAAAAAGCACACGCTTGACCCAGCGAGCGTCGATCAGCAGCTTGGCCAGTGAAATAGCGACCCGAGTCTTGCCAGTACCAGTGGCCTGGACTACCAAAGCGCGGCGGTGGCATTGGGTGAAACGTTCAGCGACTCGGGTGATGCTCTCGAGTTGGTACAGGCGCCCTGCGATGTGGGGGTCAGGTCGAACGTCAGTCAACAGGTTCAACCTCTCCTTGCGCTGAAAGCCCACGCGATATTGCAGCGTGTCTTTGGAGAAGAATCCGAACACTGAACGAGGCGGATAGCCGCCAGCGTCATCCCAGACCCAGATGTCGTGACCATTGGTGTAGAAAATCATGGGCCGTTGACCATGAACCTTCTCCAGTGCGTCGGCATAAAGCTTGGCTTGCTCCTGCCCCGCCCGCGCATCAACCTGCGTCTTCTTAGCTTCCACGACTGCCAAAGGCTTGCCGTTGTCATCCCAGAGCACGTAATCGCAGTAGCCCTTGCCCGTGGCGGTGGGCTGGTAAGGAACTTCCACTTCCTGGCCCACAAATTCGTTACTGGCCATGCCCGTTGGCACATCCCATCCAGCCATCCGCAAGTCACGGTCTATCAACCATTTGCGGGTGTTGTCCTCTGTGAAGCGCAGCTGATTGACTGCCTGCGCTGATGCTTGGGTGGCCAGTTGCAGCGTCTCTGCGCTGAGCGGTTGACTAACACCGCCAGCGGTCTTTGCAAACTGGTCGGCGGCGCGCAGAGCTGCGAGTTCCTCCAGTGCTTGCTTGAGACGTTCCTCTTTGAGACTGTTCTCTTGCGCCACCGCCTTGGCTTTGCGCTTGATCTCGGCCTTGCTATCAATACCTTCGAGCGGTGGCGACTTGAACTCGGAGAAGTCATCCACTTTTCCGCCGAGGAAAGTCACGTGGAGCCACCGGGCGAGCTGCCACGCCTCCTGAACGCAGCGAACCGCATCCGCCGCTTCAACATCTTCACCGTGCGCGCCCCGGTTCCCCAGGCGACGGAGCAGGTGGAGCTTATCCAATACCAAAGGCTGTGCGACCGCTTTAAAGCCGGCGTTGTGCAGCAGATCTACAAAGTTGGACTGAGGGACGCGCTCGAGCTTGAGCTGCAGGTAGATGCGATCGACAAGCCGCTCAGCAAAGTTTCGCAGCTTGACCAGCGCACTTTCGGGGTCAGTATGCGCATAGTGCTCGGCATACCCACCCATGTTGGCAAGCTCGGGGTACACAACGCGCAGCGGCTCAAAGTTCAGTGATCGAAGATCCTGCATCCACATCTGGCGGGCGTTCGCATTGGGCATACCGCCTCTATCTGCGAAAGCCGTGCCAGCCTCCCTAGTCAGAGGAATCAACGCCGAGGCGCTTCATCCAGTTTCCAAAAGTTTGATACGTCGGGAATCCGAGCAGCTCCGCGGCTACGGACTTCCTGTCCCCTGATTGCTTGAGCGCTCGAGCAATGTAATCTCGAGCCACCTCATCCAAAAGCCCTTTTAAATCAAACCCTTGCGCGAGTGGCCGGCCCAGGACACCATCACTCTTGCGCTCGATCTGAAGCAGCGCTGACTTCGCATCCTCATCGCTGATTTCCGCCCCTTGTGACCAGATAGATGCTCGTACAAGGGTGTGATAAAGCTCGCGCACGTTACCCGGCCAAGGGTAAGCAAGAAGAACCTTTCTTGAATTTTCAGAAAGTTTTTTATCTTGCGCCTCTGGTCTTCCACGAGCATCCGCATTAATTTGCGCCAAGAAGTGGTCGATCAAAACATCCACATCATGATCTCGGTGGCGCAATGGAGGTAGACGAAGAATTCCGACGGCCAAGCGATGAAACAGGTCCTCTCGAAAACGCCCTGTCGCGACATCGGCTGCTAGATCGCGGTGCGTCGCCGCGATGATCCGAACATTCACCTTGATTGGTTTTGAAGAACCAAGGGGCGTGACTTCGCCAGTCTGAAGGGCACGCAGCAGCCGCACTTGGGTATCCGCAGGTAAATCGCCAATTTCATCCAGAAAGAGCGTCCCCCCAGTGGCCTCTTGAAAGTGGCCTTTGCGCTCGGAGACGGCACCAGTAAAAGCACCGCGCTGGTGACCGAACAACTCCGAGCTTGCCAATTCCGGGGATATGGCTCCGCAGTTGACCGCTACGAACACCTTGTCGGCCCGAGGACTAGCAGCGTGAATGGCCTCTGCAAAAAGCTCCTTCCCTGTCCCCGTTTCTCCAAGTACAAGGACAGGCACATCGAGAACGGCAATTCGGCGGGCCAAGTCAATCTGCTGCCGAACTGCGGCGCTGCGGTGGATGATTTTTCCAAACTCTGGCGCGACTTCCTTCGCACCTTCGGTCAGACGGATGATTCGCTCGCCAGTGCGCTGAAGGTATTCGGGCAAAAAATCGCTGGCCAGATCAAAAAAGAAATTGACTGGCTCCAGCCCCCTCTCGCGAGAGGTCTGTATCAGCTTCGCAGGAAAACGTGTCTTGGCGAGGATGATCCAGATCGCCGCCATGGCGGGCGTGCCCGGGCTGAGATGGAAGGTGAGCTCTACATCGTCACGCGGTAACCCAGCGCCCTTCAGGTTCGCCGAGACCGACTCATAGATCGCTCCGTAGTCAATTGGACTCTCAAGGTCAACCTGATAAAGGTCTACCTGGCTAGATGCATACCCAGCTAACTTCTCTAACCACTCGCAATAGCGCTTGCTACGAGAAAATTCGTAATTGGTGAGTAGATAAACGCGGCTGTACCGCACCTCCCCCGTGAGGGAGCTTGCTATGGGTCCTATATCTCTGCCAAGCAGGCCTTCCGCGGCTTCGTGGTCGGTTTTGCCAATCCATGACACCAGCCATGATTCACCAGTCATGCCGCCATGATAAGTGCGCTTGGAGAAAACATAAAATTTTTTATGCTTTCTAAGATCAGAAGCGCCGTGATCACCTCTCACAAGACGCGCACGCCTGATGTCGATTGCAGCGAAGAAACGCCCCACGACCCCATTGGTTTGTATGCAGAGCAGCACAGCAATAGCGCAAGTCCCAGGCAGCTTATTCTGAGGCTGCGTTACTGGTGCTGGAAATGCTCCTGATCCAGCCCCATCTCCAACCGCTTCATGAGCCCCCAAGCGAGCCCCAAGTCGCCCTCTGCGGGTTGTGCTTCCAGATGGGGGCGTGACACCTCCACGGACCCCAGGTACAGATCCTTGCGCCGCTGCCCTTTGACAGCCACTTCAAGGCTGTCCAGCGACGGCAAACACAAGGACTCGCGCCGTGGCACTGACGCGGCCATGGACAGCCCCTTGGGGTCGAAGTCGAAGAACGCCAGCACGGGCCGATGGTCCTGGACCAGCAGCTCGTTCGCCACATCCGTGCGGAAGTACCCTGGCGCTCCTCGGAACACCGCCAGCGAGGGTCGCCCTTTGAGGAACCCCGCCAGCCAATGGTATTCGTGCAACCGCAGCATGGGCTCCAGGTTTTCGCAGAACACCAGGACCTCAAAGGGCAAGGCCAGCGCTTGGCGCACATCCATGCACAGCATGCTGCCCGTGGGGATCTGAACCCCCGGCAGGCCCAACGGCACCACCGCCACCAGGCCCTCAGAGACGCGCAGGGAGCCCCATTTCTCGGATTCACCAGGTTGCACCTGACTGCGCGGTACCGGCTCCACCTGGCGCGACGGCTCAAAGCCTCGCGCTTTGAGCAGATTGCGCGCCACCTCAAAGTCTCTCTGTGTGTAGACCACCCTCCTCCCCTGCACCTTTCCGATGCCCTCGGCATTGAGGAAGTATTCGGCAGCAGCGCTATAGGGCCGAAAAGGCGGCTCCGTCTCGATCAGCCGCCTCAGGAACGCCACCTGCTGCTGGTTCATACCTTCCCGGCCCCCGCAACCAAGGCCGGGTGGACCATCGCATCGTGGAACCGGTGCCTGAACCGCTCACCGGGGCGCGCAGGGCTCGATACCACCTCCACCCGGTATTTCTGCTCCCGCAGTGCCAGGACGGCAAAGCCCAGCCAGATATGGGGCTGCAGGGTCTTGGCAAGGTCGTCGGTCTCGCGCCATTCAGCCAGCGAGAACTTGTCGGTCGCGCGCTTGGCGGCACCGGCCAGTCTGTCCAGCGCAATCGCGGCGTCGGACTTCTTTTTCACGGGGCGTTCGTCCACCACCCGCTTGAAGCGCTTGATCTCCTTGGGTTGGGGCTCTACAGGCTGCGGAGGGAGCGCCGCCACCTCCTTGACCATGGCCTCCACGAACTGGTGGTCGGTGTCCTGGGGCTCGATCTGGGGAACAAAATCCGGCAGGCGCGCGGCCAGCAGGAATGCCGGGATCTCCACCGAAGGGTCCAGCTCGAACCCCGGCCATGAGGGCTGCTGGCGCATGAGCAGATCCAGCCGCGCGAGATGCTTGTGGCTGTCCTCCACCTGCCTGATGCGGAAGATCTCCCGTGACAGCTGCGCCTGCATCTCGGCCATGGCGTGCTGCCAGGTCTGCAGGTGGGCCTGCAGGTTCATGCGGACGAACTTGGCCAGCTCAGGCATCCCGCGAGCGGTTGCCTCGCTCTCTATCTTGTCAAAGACGCCAGCCATGCGTGACATGTCTTGGGCGAGGATGTTGGCTTCGCGCTGGTAGAAGCGGTTCTGCGACTTCTTGGCCTCCAGCGTGCGCACGTTGCCGTAGCGAGTGGACAGGAGCGTATGCAGGTACAGCAGGTTGCGCTCCACACTGTCACCGATATCGAAGACCGTGGATTCGATGGTCTCCACGATGTTCTCCACCGCGCTGTAGTCCTTGGCGCGGTACAGATCGTCCACATCGTTCCAGAGCTGATGCGCCTGGCTGATGCGAGAGCCGATTTCGGCCAGGGTCTGGTAGGCCGGGAAGAGCTGCAGGTGGTCGTTCAGGAAGTCGCGCAGCTTGGGGTGCAGTCGATATCCATCCTCCCCCGCAGGTCGCAGGGCGTTGGCCTGCCGCAGAGCCCCCACCGACGCCTGCGAGGCATCTTGCGCCGGCACAATGATGCCGTCGCGCCGGGTTTGCTCCACCACCTCGGCATGCTGATAGAGCGTTTTCAGTACGTCCTTGGTCGGTGAGGAGGTCATGCAGCCCCCGCCTCGGGAGCCTCAGCCTCTTCCAGCCGCGCCTGGGGATCGATCTGGTCCACCACCTGGTCATCGGAGATGTGGGGGGTGTTCTCGTTGATGAAGGCAATGAGCTGCAGCAGGTAGTCCACCTTGCCGGTGAAGGTGTAGCCCTTGCTCACCTCGTTGGTCTGCTGCAGGTAGCCCGCTTCCTCCAGGATCTTGAACATCTTCTGGACACGAAAGACCGTTGCACTGCCGTCCGTCACCCGGTTATCGGCGAGTTCGCGCATGTCGGCCAGGCGCCGTTCCAGCGCTGAGGAATTGCGCACCGCCTCGCTAATCTCGGTCAACCACACCACGTCGCCCGCGTGGAGCTGGGGATCGCTCCCCTGCGCCTCGCGCAGCAGATTGAAGAATCCCACATAGGGCACCAGTCGGTGGCGCACCGTTTTGAGTTCCTCCCGGATGCGAGCGCGGGTGTCGGTGGTGGGCGATTCGTCGTAGGCCATGAAGAACGCCCCTTCGTCGTGAAGACGCGCCAACCGATACCCCACGGCCGACAGCCACTCCTGGGCCTGCCGCTGGCCTTCCTGTGTCGCCAGTGCCTCGTACTCACTCTCAAACCGGACTTGGCAGACAAACTCCCCCTTGGCGAGCAGCTTGAGCGCAGATTTAAGCGAGTTCATGCTCGGCCTCCAGTTCGTGGGTCTCGTTGGTGAAGATCGCCCCGGTGTTCTCGAACAGGCTCAGGCGAGGAAAGTGGCGCGCGAGCGCCGGATCGACACTGGGGCTGGCGCTGATCACGTCGATGTTGTTCAGGGCCAGGGTCTTCAGGAAAGCGCCGACATTCTTGGCGTCAAACCGACCCAATTCGTCAGTCACCCACACCAACCGAACCGGCGAGGAGCCCCGGATCATCTGCACGAAGCCCATGAGGAACATGGCCGTGATGAGGGCGGAATTGCCGTTGGACGACACCGCGCGGAACTCCTCCTCATTGCTGATGACGGAGCGCTTGCCGTTCTCGTAGAGGCTGAATTCGAGGCGCACCTGCTCATTCAGGTCCACCTGCACCCCACCATCGGAGCGCAGAATGTCCTTGTACTCGCGTACTAGGGCGACATCCTCATCCGAGGGCAGCTCCATGCCGACACGGGAGTACGAGCGCCCTGTGAGCGCAATCGTGGGGCTCTTGTCCCGCATCTTGCGCAGCACCGAAAGGAACGCCTGCTGGCCCACGCTCGATGTGACGCGCACGCTCAGGTTCTTGAAGCGCTCGAAGTGCTCGGCCGTAGCCAGCGCCCTGCCCAGCTCGGTGTTGAAAGTCGCCACCAGGCGGTCGAAGGTGTCCAGACGGCTCACGAAAACGCTGGCGTTTTCGAAGAAGCCGTTCATCTGGTGGGTGAGCTGCTCGATGAAACTCCCGCTTTCAGTGCGCTCGAACCAGTCGCACAGCTGCTCCGCTTCGAGCCACAGGTACTCGTGCTCCAGACGGGTCTGCCGGTCAGGCAGCTCCTTACGCTTGAGTTTGAGCCAGTCATTGGGACCGCCCTCCTTCTTCTCAAACTCATTGCGCAGGGACAGGACCTCGCTACGCAGGGCCGCAGCCTCATCCACCAGCGTGCGGAGTTTGCGGGTCACCTCCTGGTCGAGTTCCAGCATGGATCGCCCGGTGTAGGCGCTGTTGGGCACAAAGTCGAGATAGTCATTGAGCTTCTGGTCGCGCAATTCCTGAAGGCGCTGTGCATCAGAGGTGGCGGTTGCAATGCGCCCGTCGAGGGCAGCAAGCACCTCCTTGGCCTCCTTGGTCAGATCATTTCGGCGGGTTTCCAGACTCCCAAGGTTCTGTGACGCCTTGAGATAAGCGGTGTGCAGTTCTCCCACCTTGCGCCGGGTGGTTTCAAAGTGAGGTAGTTCGTCGGTGCAGAACTTTCTCCACGCGGCCACTTCATGCCGGTTGTTCGCAATCGCTTCAAGCTGGGCCCGCAGCTCTTGTAGCTCTCCCTCCACGGCATTGATCCGCACGGTATCGAGCCCCAAGCCAGCCAGCTTGCGCTCGTAGTCCTGTCGAGCGTTGTTCAGATCGGTCTTCAGGGTCGCTTCGACTTGCAATGCCTCGGCATCCAGCTTGATGATCTCGTTCTTCGACTCGGCTTCAAGGGCATCAGCCTTAAGCTTGTACCCGGCGTTGATAGCCTCACGCTTGTTCTTTACACCTTCGCGGATGGCACGTTCTTCATTGCCGAGCGCGTTCAGAGCCGCCCTCAAGCCATCAAGATCCTTCCGAGCCTGGGCCTCTGCAGCGCTGCGCTCGGTCTTCACAAGGATGTCGAGGCGTCCTTTGTCTTTGAACGCAGCTTCAAAGGCCGACTTCGCCAAACCAAGGTTAGCTGCCGCCCTGCCATGGTCGGTACCGGCCTCTTTCAGCTTCAGTCGGGCTTTTTCCGCGTGGTCCGCCGCTTTGTCCACCGACTCGTTGATGTTTGCCAGTTGGCGTTTTGCTGCTTCAAGCTGCAGGTGTACAGAATCCATCGAGAACCACTCAGGCAGGGGTAGCTCCTGAGTGCTCACCGTGGCATTGCCCACCACCACGGCCCCCTCCTCGCCTCTCTGTGCGGCCGGGAAGTCCAGCATCACTGGCGAGAGGTCGGTACGGTGGATCACGCCCTCAGCGATCAGCTTGCTGACATGGGGCCATACCGGGTCGTTGCTTTCACGGATGAAGGCGAGCAACGAACCGGGTTCCGGGGTGACCTGGGCAGTCAGGGCTTCAATGTGGGCCAGCAGCGCTTTCTGACTGTCCTCAAGCCCCTCCAATGCCCCGATTGCCGTTTCGAGTTCGCGGCGAGCCTGTGACTCATCCTTTTCTCGTGCCAAGGCGGTTTCCCTGGCCGTATCGTGATCTTGGCGGCGCTGTTCGAGAATGGCCCCTGCCTCCTCTTGTGCAGCAAGGGTCTCCTCCGTGGCAGCGGGGTTTCTGATCTTTTGGATGATCTCGCCTTCGCGTGTGGCCAAGCCGTTGCGCTCCTCGGCGATTTCGGCAAGTCTGGGGGGCTCCTCCAACGCCTGAAGGTCCGCTTCCTTAGCTACACCGAGGGCCAAACGCTTATCGACCGCCTCACCTTTTGCCGTCGCTTTGCGCTCAGCGATCTCATTTTGCTGACGCTGTGCGGATTGTTCGATTTCGAGACGGCGTTTTTCGTATTGGGTCTGGAATGAACCCGATTCAGAGGTAAGGCGCTCATGCTCTTGCTCCTTGGCCCGCGCCTGCTGTCGAAGTGCGGCTTCCCTGGATTCATTCTCCTCAAGGGTCTTTGCATCAACGCTGTCGAAGTGATTCTGGCGCCGGATCCCGCCCTGAAACGCTTCATTGAGGCGCTGCCACTCGTCATGGGCTTCGGTCTTTTTCCCTCCGGCCTCCCTGATGTCGTCATTCAGAACCCCAAGCGCCTGCTCAAAGGCCTCTGCCTGGGCCCTGCGATCAATGGTCAGCCGCTCTTGGTCCGTCGCTGCCTGGGCGAGTGCTGCCTTGACGGCCACATGCAGCGAGCACAACTCCATGTGAACACCTTTGATGCGGCCGACGCGTTCCTTCATCCGGTCAGCGTCGGGTTTGCGCTTCAAGATATCGGCCATGTGGGTGCGACTGTCCAACCAGGTAGTCACATCCTCCCGACGCTGCTTGAGTTCGCGCACGTTCTGGCGCTTCGATTCCGTGGCCTGGTCCTCGGCCACGCGCTCCAGCACGATGTTCTGCAGGTCCCGAAAGCTGATCTTCTCATTGGCCATGGCGGCTGCAATCTGGTTGAGATTGCGCAGGGGGCGTGGCCCCAGTGAATGATCGCGGGCCAGCAAAGTCATCTGCTTGGCGTTCTTGCTGCTCATGCGCTCATTCAGGATGACGCTGCGGTACTCGTTGAGCTGCAGGACGGGCGAGACATTGATGTTGCGCGCGTGGAGCCGGGGGGCGAACTCCGTGCGCGTCACAAACGTGTTGTTCTCGTCGTAGAAGAAGGTTTCATCAAACCCGGCTGAGACGATCCGAAAGTCCGGGATGTCCTCGCCATCCTTGGCGTACATCACCACCGTGCGCAGATGGGAGTCACTCTCACGCTCGTACTCATAGGCCACAGCGCTGCTGGGGTCGGGTAGCGTGTGGCGGATCATGGACGCCTTCCCGGACCCTTTTAGGACCTGAGAGGGAGTCGCGCCGTAGAAGAGAGGGATCAGGCGCAGAAAAGTGGTCTTGCCCACCCCGTTGTCGCCCACCGCCAGAACACCGCCGCGTGGGTCCAGCTCCGAGATCCGCCCCGAAGGGTTGCCGTCGCTGGGGTTCCTGATGTTGATGGCGATGATGCGGCGAAGCTGATGGGGCATGTGGGTCGATCCCTCAGATTAGGTTTTCTTTTGTGAATTCATTGTGCCTTCACCCGAATATCGCATCGGGGAACCCACGCACCGCAACAGGTGGCGGTAGCCTATCTACTGGTGAAGATGTTGATCTGTAAAGACAATCGTGAAGCGTGTCATTCCGATAGGACACGTTTGCCGTTGATTGCGTCAGAACTCCCCCTTCCGTTCGTAACGGCATGCTAGACGAGGGACGAATCGACCGTCTCCGGGCGTGTCCGAATTTTTGTGTAAACGGTTCGGACTTCAGTTGACGGAGATGCGATCTCCAAACTGAATGGTAAAGCGGGTCAGCGCTGCCTTCCAATCCCGGATGGGCATGGTCCACTTCTGGCTG
>Ga0308157_10001987_pt1 | contig 37049 bp, 44 predicted proteins | sample PhyBR1_FD_201035 | JGI IMG/M metagenome (GOLD analysis project Ga0308157, IMG submission 201035) | Phyllosphere microbial communities from UC Gill Tract Community Farm, Albany, California, United States - DLSLB.R1 | ecosystem: Host-associated > Plants > Phyllosphere > Unclassified | place: USA... | reverse complement strand
AATCAGGCTAGTACGTTAGTGGCGTGTTTGTTCGCAGCTGGCGTGCGAATGTAAAGACAAACTAAGCATGTAGTACCGAGGATGTAGAAATTTCGGACGCGGGTTCAACTCCCGCCAGCTCCACCAAATAAAACAAGGGGTTACGTGAAAATGTAACCCCTTTTTCTATTCCTATGGCGGCAAAATGGCGACAGGCTTTTGGACTGGCGACAAAAAAAACCCGCTTTAAAAGCGGGTTCTTTTTAAAAATTCATGTGCCCTTGCCCATCTTTTCCCGGATGTGGGGGTGCAGAAGAAATCACATTAGGCTTAATGATATGCCTAACAAATGTTTCATGCGTGACAAAAGTACAACCGCAGTTGATATTTTGGCACTGGTTGTAACGTTCTTTGGTTGTTGCTGATACCTGAAAACTGCTTCTTGTATGGGCTGCCTGGCCGCACTCTGGACAATTCATCATTCCGGTTATCCCACCACTTTTGCCAAAATCACAATAATGATACATCATTATTCAATTTTGAGAACCCATTACTCCATTTCGAGATCATCGATCTTAACTTCAAGCTCCAAAGTCGTAGTAAAACCATTATCTGCACTGACATTATGCGTCAGCGTGGTAATGGTCCATTCGGCATCATCAATGGGCTGTTTAAAGCCGCTCACCTTCACCGGCATTTCGGTATACAGATCAGCCCTTCCCTCTGCGAGCTGCAGGGAGAATGTTGCAACCCCGCGCTGCAGGCGCTCCCACTGCATCTTTGCCGCTCGCTCTGCATTGCTGCGGTTTGCATAAGTTCTGTTGAGTACCAGCACGTTTTCATCCGTCCCAACCAGGTAATCTCCCTGTTTTGCTTCCGGCTCCTTTGCCGCGGTGGTTTTCTTTCGACGGCGCTTAACCTTTGCTGTCTCTTTTTTCTTTGGCTCACGGGTATGGAGCCAGCTGGCAATTACCCCCGTATAGGCATCGCGATCAGCCAGGGTAAAACGATGACCGTCACCAGCCTGGCGGGTGATGGTGATAACCGGCAGCGGCTTACCGCTTGCCGTTCTGCCCTGCCCCTGGAGGATAAACAACAGATTGCCGTCCTTAACTGAGGCTATCGCCCCATACTGCCGTGCCAGCTTCATCAAAAAGCTGGCGTCGCTTTCATTAGTCTGGTCAAGATGATCCACAGGCTTGTCCAACAGGTCCTTTCCCAGCGCCATCTTTAATTTATGCCTGCCCGCGATTTCCTTCACAACTTCGCCCACCGTTGTCTGGTGCCAGGACTTTTCACGCCGCGTGTTAAGGGTTTCACGGAAATCTGCACTACGCGCGCGGATTGTGAGACGATCAGGCGCGCCGCTGTGCTCAATCTCATCGACAGTAAACGCCCCTTTCGGAAAAAGCGGCTGACCTTTCCACCCCAGCGCAAACTGAATAATGGCCCCCCGACGCGGCAGAACGATTAGCCCGTCCGAGTCGTCCAGTTCCAGATCAAGCTGGTCCGCTTCAAAGCCCCGGTTATCCGTCAGCGTCAAACTCATCAGGCGCGCATCCAGAACGGTAGTCACATCTTTACCTTCAATGATGATACTGAAACCGGGAGTTTTGCTGTTCAGGTTCAGGAGATCAGAGCTGAAATTCACTGCAGTAACCCTCCAACCGTATTTTTCATATTGCCTATCGCAGAGGTGGCAGATTCCTGCAAATTACTGAGCTGGTCGCTGAGGCTGCCGAACATATCAGACAGCGACTCATCCACCCGTTTCAGGCTCAGCGAAAATTCGATGCGTCGGGGCATACCGCTCTCAAAAAATTCTGTTTTTGTCTGGCTCAGACTCTCGATCACAAACATGCCGTAAATCGTCCCGCTCCCCTCAATAAGAGGCCAGGCTTTCCCCAGCTCCGCCATCTGCTCCAGCGCCTGCAAAGACAACCTGCCGCCGGTAATCTCCGGCAGCAGGACGCCGGACAGCGTAAGCGAATCGTTATCCGGTCCAAGAAACTGCGTTGTCGGGCGCCGGTTTACCCGGCTGTTGGCTGCGTGCCGCCAGCTGCGCTGATACTGCAGCTCCTGATAGGGTACGGTTCGCAGCATGAATACGTACAACCCCAGCACCATCATCATTATTCGTAACCCCCTCGATCACTGAAATTACTGCGTGTTTTTGCCCTGGCCCTGCGCTCTCGCTCATCAAGCTGCCGGGCCACCTCGCGGGCGATATCCTGCGCGCTTTGCCCTGGCTGGGCGACAATATGAATTGGCGCGCTTATCTCGTACTTAATGACCTGCGGCTGTCTCTCTGCCTTTGCTGACGGCGCCGGTTGCGTCCTGACAGGTACACTGTACGGATGAAGTGGTGCGGCTTCTGCCGGGGCAGCCGCCAGGCCCATTACCCCAGCGACCACGGAAGCGAACACCTTTTGGCGCATAACCATCGGGTCAGCCCTGTTATCCGTGATTTCCGCAAGGGCCGGTGCTGGCATGACAGCCGCAGCGATATCAGCCAGCTCCGCAGCACGATCCCGACCAGGACGATTTACCGGGGCGTTAACAATCTCAGGAGGCAGTATTAACCTGCTTTCAGGCCGTTGCTCCGGGCTGGCTGTTACATCACGAACGGGGCTTACTGTTGCCGCCAGTTTCACCAGTTCAGTAGTGCGATTGCTTACCGGAAGATTTGCCGGACCGTTCACACTATCAGGCGGCAGAACTATCCCGCGTTCAGGACGTTGTTTAGCGCTGGCCGGTTCCGGCCGGGAAGGATTGAGCGTTGCCGCCATCCTCGCCAGATCAGCAGTCCGTTTCCTGCCGGTGACATTGGCGGGCCCGTTAACAATCTCAGGGCCATTCTCGCCCACGATGCCGAACTGGCCGCGCGGAATGGTACCGCCGCTGTCGTACATGCCAGCAAAACCCATCGGCGGGAATCCGCCAGGCGGCAGCACCACTTTACCGTCTGTGTTTACCGTGGCTGGCTGCTGCCGCGTGACCTGCTCAGGAAGCTTCGCTTTGGCCGCCTCCTTGCTGACGATGCCGAGTTTTTCAAGCAGCCAGGACACGCCCGATTTAAGCGAATCCAGCGGGTGCATGACCATGTTCAGCCCTGCCGCCAGCGCTTCCCCAAACTGCCGTCCCATCGACGCCGCGCTTTGCAGTTCTGCAGAGGTGGATTTAACCGGCGTCAGCAGATCAGTAAACCAGCCCCACAATGCCTGGACCTTGTCACCTATCCACTGGAAAACAGGCTGCAGTGGCTCAAACGCCGCACTGATAGGTGCAGCTGCAGCTTTGAATCCTTCAACCACTCCGCCTAAAAATGCGCTTATCGGCTGCCAGTATTTCCAGACAACCAGCGCCACGCCAGCCAGCGCCGCCACAACGAGCCCTATCGGACTAAGCAGGGCGCCCAGCAATCCAGAAATCCCGTACAGCGCAACGCGAAGGAGGGCCAGCGGGCCGGACGCCAGAAAACGCACCACGCCACCGGCTGCGGATAATCCCCCGCGCAACGCGGCCAGCGGATTCATTACCATGGCGATAATGTTGCGAATACCAGACATTCCGCCGCGAAGGACAGCAAGCGGCGCACCGGCCAGCGCTTTCAGCGCATTGCCAGCCAGCCCGGCAGAACGGCGCAGGGAGTTAAGGGGAGACGCCAGCAATCCGGCGCTGCTGCCGGATGCAGCCAGGCCACGGCGCAACAGGGAAAGCGGCGCATTTGCCAGCCAGGACAGCGCGCCGCCGGTGCGGGTCACTGCAGACATAACGGAGGGGAGTGTTTTTACACCCAGCACGGACAGGCCAAAACGGATCACCGCCAGCGGCCCCAGCACGGCAGCCACGGCCACCGCCAGCGTGCCGAGCACAACGGTGATCGCAGCTGTGGCTGCAGCCACTTTCATCAGCGTGCCCGCCAGCTGCGGGTTAGCCTCAACCCATCGACGCAGTGCCCCGGTAACGTTTTTGACGTACCCCATGATATCCATCAGCGGCTGGCGCAGGGTTTCACCCAGGCTACTGAAAGCGTTCTGCGCGCCAGTTTTCACAAGCAACCACTGCGCGGAAAGTGAATCCTTATTGATATCGGATTCTTTCTGCATGGAGCCGTTAGCCTCATTGCCTGAGGTGAGTTTCAGCTGTCGCTGCAGCTCCGGCAGGTTGTTTGCAAGCTTCGCCGCATCATCGCCAAACTCCTTGCCAAATATCATCGTCATGGCGGACAGGCGCTTGTCCTGCGGCAGTTTGTTGACCTTCTCCAGCACGCGCTGAATGGTCCCCATTGCGTCCTTTGTCATCTGCTTTTCAATCTCTTCTGGATTGAGTTTCAGCAGATCCATACCTTCCATGAACCGCTTGCTCTGCATGGTTGCAATCGACAGTTCGCGCACCATCGCATTTGATGCGCTGGCGGCAATTTCAGGCGCGGCGCCCAGAGACAGGAAGGTGGAACCCAGCGCGGCCGCCTTGCGGAAATCAAGCCGGTCAGCCACGCCGCCCATGCGCTGCAGCACATTGATGATATCGCCGCCCTTAGACATGGCGTTATCGTCCAGGTAGTTCAGGGCATCGCCAAGCTGTTCAATATTGCGGGTCGGCACTTTATAGAGCTGCGCGATTTTCCCCAGCCCCTCCGCCAGCTCATCAGCGGGCAGCTCGAATGCCGTTGCGGCCTTTGCAGCAGTGGATGCAAAGGCCAGCAGGTCACGCTTCTGGTCTTCGTAAGAATCGTTCTGGTTTGTCACGCCCATGCGGGCGCCACCTTCAACCAGCGCGGCATAGTCGATGGCGCCATTCTCCATCGGCAGCTGTTCACTGGCGGCCTTGATGGCATCCTGCATGTCATAAAACTGTTTTGTGCGGTTGCCGTTGTCGTCCCGCAGCCCGTTAACCTGCTTTGCCACGCCTTTCATCGCATCTTCCATGCTGGCATAGCTTTTAACTGCAGCCATCACCGGCGCGCCCATCGCCAGCCCGGCGGCAGTAGTCGTTGCTCCGGCGCCCGCAATACGATCCCGCACCTCAAGGCGCCGCGAATACTGATCGCGGACGGCGTTCATACGGGCCTGCTGCTCGCCCAGGCGTTTAAGGGATTTCTGCTGTCGGTCCAGCGCCTGCCGGGTTTCGTCGGCATTCTGCCGCAGCTCCCGCTGCGCACTGCTCAGCTTTTTGGTGTCCAGCCCGGCCTCATTGAGCGCAAGACGCTGACGCTGCACCGACTGACGCAAGCCGTTGTATTTGCTCTGCAGCTCGTTAACGCGGTTTTTTGCCTGCTCCAGCAGACGCGCCTGCGCCGCCGTCGGGCGGTTAGTGGCCGAGAACTGCGTGGCAAGCTTCGCCGCTTCTTCGCGTGCGGCTTTAAGACTGTTGCCGGTGACGGCCAGCTGCGCGCTTGCCTTGCGGAAACCGTCAATACGGCCCGCCTGGGCGTCCAGTTCTTTTAATCTTGCGCGGCTTTGCTGAATGGCGGTAGCCAGCTCTTTAGAACTGGCCTGCGCTGATCGGAATGGGCGGGTGAGTTTATCAACCGCATTTAGAATTACCTGCAAACGCAGGTTACTGTCACTCATCGCTGGCCCCGCTTCTCTGAATCGCTTTATGCCGCCACTCCAGCACTTCGGTCAGCGGCATAACGTCAGTGACGGACGGCGGCCAGTGAAAAATGGTGGCGATATCAGCCACCAGGTCTTCTACCGTCAGGCTGTCGGCAAACCGGCAAGCACCGATTTCTTCAACAAAAAAGTGACCACCTCAACCGACAGCGCGGTGAGATCGGCGGGGTCCATTTCAGCCATTTCCTGAGCGGTCAGCGCGGGCGTGGAGATGCGGGGAATAATCGTCATCATCGCGCCGACGTCCATATCCATGATCGCCTGCAGACGGGTGCCACGCAGCGCGCCGGACTGCGGCTTGCGCAGCACAATTTCGGCAATTTCAGTTTTACCGCGTTTGATTGGGGTGTCCAGCTGTACGGTTTTTTCAGTCAGTTGTTCGCTCATTGTCATTTCCTGTTAATAAGGTACTGGCGCAGCTGCCCGCGCCTTTAAAGTAGATCAGAGGCCCAGGGCGTTGCGGTGCTCTTCCATCAGGTCCACGCCATCAACGATTTCAATCATGTTGATCACATCAACCTCATAGAGCACCTCGCCGTTAATGGTCAGCTTCGCGTAGCTGTTGGTGCTGCTGACTTTTGTGGTGTTGCTCTCGCCGGTTTTCCATTCGCCGGAATCGACTTCTTTATGTCGCCCGCGCACAACCAGCTCAACGGCCTGCACTTCGCCGGTATCATCACGCTGAATGGAGCCGGTGAAACGCAGCTGGATACCGTCAACGGTGGCTTTACCCATCTGTTTGAATAACAGCAGTTCGGTGCCACCGATTGAAAATTCCGTGTCCAGCGCGCCATCATCCAGCCCCAGATCAACATCAGCCGAACCGGGCATACCGCCGCCGCGATACTTTTCAAACTTGCGGCCGAATTTAGGCAGGGTCAGGGACTCAACAATCCCCTGATAGTTATTCCCGTCGTTAAACAGGTTCAGGTGTTTTAACTTGCGTGGTAAAGCCATATTGTCCCCTTACGCGCTGACCTGGCTGGAGAAATCCAGCAGATACTGATCGGTGATGCGCTGGCGCAGCATCAGGTTTTCCAGAGGCGGTACCGGCGTATAGTCGTAATCGATAGTGAGCTTCCCGGCTTTCAGGGAATCTTTATCGTTTACGGACTCATCCAGCCAGCAGTCGGCGCCGATGATGTAGCCCTGCGTTTTCAGGTTGCGCAGTTTGGCGCGAATACCTTCGATAATGTCGCGGGCCAGTGACGGGTTAAGCACGCCATCCACCGCCCACATATGCGCTTCGGCGATGGTGTCAGCCAGTACCTGCGCGGTGCGGGTGTAGTTTTCAAAGGCAAACAGTGGATCGTCACTGAGGCAACGGGAACCCCAGAAGCGGAAGCCGTCTTTGCGGATCAGCGTGGTGACATCGTTCTGGTTCAGCAGCCCCGCATCGGTTGCCGGGTCCTGCAAATCCCAGAACACATCAGCAGAAATGCCGGTGACGCCATTCACGCCCACGTTGGACAGGGATTTGTGCCAGCCGGTCTGTTCGTCAATTTTGGCACGCAGGCCAAGCGCACGGGCTGAGGCGTAAGCCGTTGCGTCAGCATTCAGCACGGTGTCAAAACTGATGAAATCAGGCCAGATCAGCATCCCCTCACGCTGGCTGAAATTAGCGCGGTAGGCAATGGCCTCCTCTACCGTTTTGCAGCCGTAGGCTGACAGATAGGCGAACCCGCGCAGACTCTGCGCCACGCTCAGCAGCTCAGTGGCAACCGCCTGCGTGTCATGCCCCGGCACGCCCAGAATGCGCGGCTTAACGCCGAGCTGAGACTGCGCAGATAACAGCGCTTTCATGCCCGTTTTTTTACCGTCAGCTGTCACGCCGCCGATAATGTTGGAGGTTGTCTCCGCTTCGGTTTCACCCTGAGCCACGCGCACAACGACGGTCACGGGTTTAGCCTGGTCGGCAATTGCATCCAGCGAGCGGGCCAGCGTGCCGGACTCGCCTGCTTTACCGCTGGCGGTCAGCACGTCGGTGAGCAGGACCGGTTTATTGAGGGGGAACACGGACGCATCTGCATCATCGCCGGTACAGACCATACCGACAATTGCCGTGCTTACTGTTGAAATGGGGCGGGTGCCATCGTTGACCTCAACGACGCGCACACCGTGGTGATAATCCTGAGCCATACGGCGAACCCTCCGGTGTTTAGGTTTCGCCCTATGGTGAATTGAATGGGCCGCGCAGACAGCTACGCGGCATTGTTCCCTTAATCACACAATACGCCCGCGCGGATATCTGCGTTTTCTTTTTCCAGGCGAGACGCGGGAAATTTTCGGTACAGCGTGGAGATACCCACATCAAAAATTAGCGCAACGCGCTTCCTGCTTTCCCCTGCCTCAAGGAGTCGCCCGGCCTGCGCCCATTGCTGCTCTGTCAGTTTTGGCCGCCTGCCACCGATACGCCCTTGCTGTCTGGCCGCTGCCAGCCCGGCGCGGGTACGCTCAACGATTAGCTCACGCTCCATTTCGGCCAGGGCGCCCATAACGTGGAAAAAGAAACGCCCCATCGCGGTTGATGTATCAATGCTATCCGTCAGACTGCGAAAATTTACGCCCCGACTGCGAAGGTCTTCGATCAGGGTAACAAGATGCCGCATGCTCCTGCCGAGCCTGTCCAGCTTCCAGACAACCAGCGTGTCACCTTCTGACAGAGTGCGCAGCACCTTCTTTAGCCCTGGTCGATCTGCGGTTTTACCGCTTATTTTATCCTCAAAAATCAGCTCACATCCTGCGCACTCCAGTGCATTTCGCTGTAATGCGGTGTTCTGGTCATTTGTTGACACCCTCACATAGCCTACTTGCATGATTGATCGCCCATAAAAACGAGCAATAATGCCACCATTTTATCAGGCACGTTCATTTTTAAAGCCCACAGCTATATGGCCAGCAGAGATAAGAGTGCCCATGTATATACGAAAGCCTACCTCCAAGTAATCTGATTCACCGATCACAATTTTAGTAGCCAAATGTCAATATCTAAAATATATACTGGAAGAAAACACTTAACAGTAGATATTATGAATTCCTTATAACAGTGAAACATAAGGATATTTATGAACACAGCAAATCGCTCAAAACTTCTTAGCATGACAGTTAAAAACATAGGATGCATAGGTGAGAACCCTGTCACAGTTGCATTAGATAAAGTAGTCTGCCTTGTGGGCAAAAATAACTCTGGAAAAACGACCATTCTTCGTGCTTATGAACTTGCCAGGGGAGATATAAAGTTTATACCTTCTCAAGATAGATATCTCCGAGCAAAAGAAAACTCACCTTCCGAGATTGTTCTGGATATTCATATACCCGATAATATAGGAAATATTTCAAACGAATGGAAAATAATTGATGGGGAATTGAAAATTGTACGTAGTCGCTGGCAGTGGGCTGCTCCAGACTATAAAGTTATTAGGACTACATGGCATCCAAAGGGTGGGGAGGATGGTAAAGGTGATTGGTCAGAAGATAAAAAAGCAGGTGGGTTAGATAACGTTTTCAACTCTCGCTTACCAAAAGCAATCAGGATTGGTTCTTTAGAGGATGCAGAATCGACCGAGAAAACGTTACTTGCCTTGGCTTTACAGCCTTTAATTGAAAAATTAAACTTAGAAAAACAGGATGCAGAATCAAAACTGACCAAGGCAATAAAAGCTATAACTGAGCATATTGATAATACTAGCTCTCATCACAAACAAAGCTTTAACGAAATATCACAAAAAGTAACTGATGGTTTTAAGAGCGTATTCCCTGAATTAAGCGTCTCTTTAAATATAATGTCAGGACCAATGTCTATAGAACCAGATAAAATTATTAAAAGTGGTTCAGGTTTAATTGTTAAAGATGGCGAGCTTGAAACGTCTCTCTCTCAACAAGGTACTGGAGCGAGAAGAGCGCTCTTCTGGGCAATGCTTCAAGTTCATAACCAGCTGGAGAGAGAGTCAGAAATTCGTAGAGGCTACCGTAAGGGACTGATTGATGAGAAAGAAGCCTTAGACAAAGAGACTAAGAAAAAGGGTACTAAGTCAGACAGGCTTCAAGAGATTGGTTTAAGAATTGAGGAAATATCAGCGTTGGTCAAACATTTTGACGATGGGGGGAGTATTCCTCAGGACAAAGAAGATCCAGCATTACCTGGTTATCTTTTATTAATTGATGAACCTGAAAATGCACTGCACCCTCTCGCAGCCAAAGCAGCACAGCGTCATCTATATAACTTGGCGGAAAACCCTGACTGGCAAGTCATCATGACAACGCACTCACCTTATTTTATAAATCCATTTGAAGATCACACCACAATAGTTAGACTTGATAGAAGTTATCAAGATAACAAAGACATTCTCGTTAAAACCTACCGTTCAGATAATGTTGATTTTGAAGCAGATGAAAAACAGAGATTACAAGCGCTCCAACTTATAGATCCCAGTTTCTCAGAAATTTTCTTTGGCTCATTCCCTATTCTAGTGGAAGGTGACACTGAGCATGCCGCTTTCTTAGCCGCCATTGTTAAAGAAAATAATGAACTACTAGATAAAATCACAATTATACGGGCAAGAGGAAAATCCATACTCCTTCCAATAATTAAAGTCATGAACCATTTCAAAATAAACTTCAGCATTGTTCATGATTGTGATTCCCCATTCAAAAGGAACGGCCATAATAATGGAATGTGGACCGAGAATAAAAAAATCCGAGATGCTATCCAAGAGGCCAGAGGAAATGGTCTTACTGTAAGACATCGAATTAGCATCCCTGATTTTGAAAGATTCCTAGGTGGTGATGAAGAGAGTAAAGATAAACCATTCAATGCTTTCATTAAAATCCAAACCAATGAAATATTAAAATCTAATGTACAAGATTTGCTTCATGACTTGCTTACTGGAGAGAGTCACGATTGTTTCCCACCTGAAAAATTATCTGAAAAAGAATATCTTGATGTTCTTATGGAAGATATTACAGAATGGGCATCAAAAAACAACTTAAATAATGACGTAAGATTCTTTGGCTCGCTTTAATATCAATACAGTCTCCCACTATCATTAGTGGGAGATTTTTATGGATGGTCAGGATTACTTCTCTTATAAACCTCGGTTTAGGAACAGCCTCGAAAAGGAACGTTGGCAACGGCACTAACCAGATCCCCGACATGTCTTTTTTCACGAAAACTTTTTCAGGTGGGAACGTAACAGGGGTGTTCACATTTCCGAATGGCATGATTGTTCAAATTGGTTCTATAGGTGCTATTCCTGCTGGTACTTCACTCGAAGTTGTTTATCCGATACCTTTCCCGACAGCTATGTGTTATGCGACTGGTGTTGCGTCAAGCTCTTCTGATTCAACGGTTCCGATTTCAATTGCTATTGACGCACAAAATGTCTCTGATGCGAAAAAAAGTGTTTATTTGAGAAATAGCTCAACGCGAAGTAATGCTGGCTCGCGCTTTCTGGCGATAGGATATTAATTATGACTAATTTTATTTATAGCCCCTCGGAAAATGCTTTTTACCCTTACTCCTTGCAAGAAAGTTATATTCTGACTGAAAGCTGGCCGAAGGATGGAATTGAAGTTGATGATTCTGTTTTTTATGAATTTGCTGGTGAGCCACCGGAAGGTAAACTTCGCGTAGCCGGTGATGATGGATATCCCGTATGGGCAGACAAGCCAGAGCCCTCTCATGAGGAACTTGTAGCGGCTGCGGGTGCAGAAAAAATAGAGAGGATCGATCAGGCTAACGAGTTTATGAACAGTAAGCAGTGGCCCGGTAAAGCAGCAATGGGCCGCCTGAAGGATGCAGAGAAAGAACAATATAACGCCTGGCTTGATTATCTGGATGCACTGGAAGCGGTCGATACCACCAGCGCACCAGATATTGAGTGGCCTACTCCGCCGGAGGTGTAGGCCAGGTAATGCCCGGAGCCGTTGATATATCGACGGCTTGCAGTGCTTTGATATATTTCATCCAGGCGATCAGGCTGGCTTTATCTTCATCGCTGATAATGCCTAACTGTAGTTCTGTCTGCCAGAGACTGATCGTTGTCTGGGCCTCAAGCAGGAGTGCAGCTTTCTGTTGTTCAGCCGCTTTCACGTCCGCCGCGTGCTGCGCTTCCGTATCCGTCACCCACTCGCTACCGTTCCACGTATCGTAAGGCGTAGCAGGTTCCAGCGTGGTAGTGCCTTCTGGATAGTCTCCAGGCAAAGAAACGATCACCGGCTCGGCTGTTTCAGTGCTGTACACCGTTTCACCACGGTGATCGGCGACGTATTCCCAGGCGGTAAAATCGGCTGTCCGGCAAATAGCAAAGCCCTCTTTGCTCTCGCCGGGTGCGTCAGTGCATGAGCTAGCTGGAATACCTACACCTACGGCCAGATATTCAACAGATGATGAAAGGTATTCTCGCGTCTCGTCATCGTAGTTAAATACGGTAATATCGCCTGCCTCTGTGGCGATAAGTTCTTTGTTTAATTTTGCCTGCGCCATTATGCAGCCCTCACAATATAGTTAAATGCAACGTTACGCGGCCGCGTTTCACTGCCAAACATTGCAGAGCCAAGCGCGGCTTTTGCGGTATATGTTTGCAACAATGTGCCCGTGGACGGGTTCGGGTTATATTCGTTGGTTCCATCCGGGTAATAAGCCATTGCAGAATTTCCATCAATAAAGACCGCTGTCATCGCGCCATCTCCACCGGTACCATTTGTTGTTGGAAGCCAGTGTCTGTGATCGAAAGACATTGCACTCTGACCTGAAAGCAAACTTCGCCCCGTATCCGCCCCGCGCCCATCATCCCAGCCACGAATAAATTCGCCTCTTAAATCAGGCAATCTGAGCGCAGGATAGGTCTGAGCCAGCTTAGGGTACTGGGAGGCGGTAAACGCAGCCCCATTGCATTTGAGCCACCCTGTTGGTGGTGTTGCTGACGGCCACGGAATTGGAACGCCAACTGGCAAAACAGAGCCTTCCCCTAAACCGAGGTATTCGAGAATGGCCGCAATAGATTTTCCTGACAAGGCTGTCAGTGTGTTATCCAGAGGCTGCTTGTTCGCCAGTGCATTAGTCATAGTGGCCGCAAAGTTAGGATCGTTACCTAACGCCGCCGCCAGTTCGTTCAATGTATCAAGCGCTGCAGGTGAGGAACCAACAAGCCCTGCAATAGCGGCCTGCACAAAAGCAGTATTTGCAAGCTGAGTGGAATTGTTACCAGCTGCCGCCGTCGGGGCTTTTGGTGTGCCGGTAAACGTCGGGCTGGCTTTTGGTGCATATTGCGAATGCGGATCAGCTGCCGCAAGATGTGCCGCCATCAGCTCATCCACATACACCTTAAGCTCCAGTACCTTATCATCCACGTATTTACGGGTAGCGAGCACCACGGAAGGATCAATTTTCAGCGTAATATTATCGGTGCTGCTGGTAATTAACACCATGCGCACTGTCTGTGTGCGCCCGCTGCCCTCTGCCAGCTGCGGCTTGTAGCTCTCCGGGCAATTACCGACAGCAATCAGCGCGCCGCTTTCATCAAACAACCCAACTTCACGAATCCACCAACCGCCCTCTGTTTCAGGTATCACCTGCTCAGCTATCACCTGACTGCTGTTCTGCGGATCGATATACAGCATATTCAGAGCTGCACGGCGTTTTTCACCGACCAGCTTGGTCTGTTGTGCGTTTGGCGTTGGCAGCACGCCTCCGCCATCCCCCACCGCCATCTGTGTAATTTTCAGCGGAACACCGAGCGCGGCGGCATTTGCCAGTTTCGCCGCGCCGATATCCGTCAGCAGGGTATAAAATTTTGCGCTCATGGGTTCACTCTCATTGTGTCAATAACATGGACGGCGCCGCCCTCGTAGGCAGAACCACCAGAAATGATGGTTTCGTTGATATACGGGTAAATCGTGATTTCTTCGCCGCTGTAAGTGGCAGCTCCCACAATATATGGCCCGCTCGTCTGCAGATTTATGGACATGCCGATCAGATGCCTGCTGCAGGGTTTGGCGTCACCAATCAGGCGCTCCAGCTCCAGATAGGTTTCCTCTGTTATGCCCTGGTCCTGCACCCCAATATCCAGGCGAAACGTGCCCGGCGCCTCGCCGGTCTGCCACCATTCAATGATGCGGATCAGAAAGCCGAACGGCTCCACCACACGCCGCACAGCGCTGGTTGTGCCCTTGTGCTGATGGATATAGAACGCATCCTGCACCACGCGGCGCTTCACACTCTCCGCCCATCCTTCGTCCCAGCGATCAACCGAAAAGGCCCACGCCAGATACGGCAGAAACTTGACCGGGCATGTTGCCGGGTTCCATAAATCCCGCAGCGGCACCTGCAGATCGGAAATGCCGCTGCAGATAAGAGCAAGACGGCGCTCAAGCGGCGATGAACCGGGAGGAAGCAGACTATTCATCCGTTCCCCCGTTGGTTACGCTCCATTCCGTACATGAAGCGGCTTGTGTCTTATCCAGCACCACATCAGCGAGCGGCGAGGCCAGTTCAACACGCTGCACACCCTCAACGTGCAGCGCGGCATAAATAGCACTGCGGCGAATATCGCGCCCCAGCCTCGTCTGGCTGGCGATATATTTCTGCAGGCTGGCCTTTGCCGCCTCCATCACCGGCTCAGCTTCTGGCCCCGGGTAAAGAAAGATCGTTGCATCCACGCTGTACGGAATAATTTCAGCGCTGCGCACCGTCAGACGGTCAGCAACCGGCCGCACGTTCTCACTGTTAAGCGCCTGTTCAACCACCGCCAGCAGGTCCGCCGCTGCCGTTCCGTCGCCCTCACGGCTCAGCACGGTAAGCACCACCTCAGCCGGGGCCGGGCTGGTTGCGCTGGCGTCAGCGACGCGCCCGTCAGCGCTTTTAGCGTGAAACTCGTAAGCTCCCGTTGGGCCTGCAACTGACAGCCCTTCAAAAGCTGCAGGAACACGCTGACGCAGAGCCTCATCACTTTCCATCACGGCAGCAACCGGCGGTACCGCGTCGTTATCTGCAGGAATAACCGTCAGACGTTTTACGTTGCAGTTACCGGCCAGCTGATCGAGATCACTCCCCATGGAATAAGCCACCATGACCGCCTGCGCCGCCTCGTTAATGCGCTGACGCAGGAGGATTTCACGATACACATTTTCCTGCAGGAGCTTGATCACGGGTTCAGACTCCAGCTCAAGCGTGCGCCTTACCGCGTCCTGCTCGTCTGCCGGATAAAGGGCTACAAACGCGGCTTTCCGTTCGTTTAGCAGCGTTTCAAAATCCGGCACATCCACTATCTGCGGGGCGGGCAGTTGGGAAAGGTCAATGACTGCCATTGTCTGCTCCTGTTGATACCGAAAGAGAAACAGGCGCGCCGTTATCACGCTGCCCGGTAAGCTCAACCACCATCGAACCATCAAAACTGCTGTTTATGGTGATGGAATCCAGGGTAAGCCGTGGCTCCCAGCGACTCAGAGCCACATAAACCGCAGACATAACCTGCAGGCGCAGCGCCGGGTTCTGCGGCTGGTCTATCAGTTCAGACAGAAGCGAGCCGTATTCCCGGCGGGCAATGCGGCTCCCCTGCGGGGTCAGCAGAATATCCCGGACCGACTGGCGCAGGTGGTCCGTGTCGGTAATGGTCCTGCCATTGCCCTGACTCATGCCGATATACAGTGTCATACCGGGCCTCCTGATGTATCGCCGCCGGACTTAACGCCGGTATGACCGTGTTTATCGACTACGATCCCGTTAGAACTCATGGCGCCGCCGCCCTGGGTGACGCCACCATTGATCACCACCTCGCTGTTTATGCGCGTGTTGCTTGCTTCCACCACAAACTCCCCCGTTTTCAGGGTTATGTTATCTGCAGCCTCGATCACCATGGATTTGATGCCCCGCACATGCCAGCGGCCGGTCGCAGGTTCATATTCAAACCAGCCGCCGTCCGGGTATTCCGTTACGGAGCCGTCCACGGAGTCCGACGGCGGCGCGAACTGGTTGGAATAGATCGCAGGTAAGGCAAAAGCGGTTTCCAGATTGCCGCCCATACTCAGCACCACCACCTGCTCATCCGGCGATGGGCACCACCATGTACGGGCACCACCTGCGCGCAGTGTCAGCCAGTTAATCCAGTTGGTTTCAAGCTCACCCACTTTCACCCGGCACAGCCAGTTTTCCCGGTCCACTTCAGTTACGGTGCCGGTGCGGATCAGGTTGGTGATAAGGCGCATGATTTCGGTTAGTTGTGCGTTCATAACGAAAGGTTGCCATCAGAGGGAAAAGGGAGGCAGCGTTGGGTTTTGTGCCGTCGGTGACACAAATTTCACTCCGACAGCCAGCGCAACAGCGTGTCACGGGTGATGGTTTCAACCTCATCATTCACGCCCAAAAGACGGCGTGCCGGGTACCGGGCCTCCGGGCCGTTGCGTCTGACTCGATCACGCAGACCGTAATGGTGAACACGGGCGATGCGCTGGACTTTCCCATCAAACTGCACGCTGGCAGAGTCCGCAGTGGCTGCGGTTTTCAGGTATTTAGTGGTGCGCAATTTGGCGAACATCTGGCGCTTGATGCGCCCCTTTTTACTTCTGGCCGTCACCCGGCGCGCCTCAAAGGCGGTACCGTCTGGATTGCGCTGCAGCCTGATGTTTTGCTGTTGCGACCGGCGCAGCTCCTGCGCCAGTTGTCGCATCATACGGTTGCGGGCTGCCGGTTCCAGATTCGCCAGCAGGGCCGCCAGCCAGTCATCCACCCTCTGCAGGTCATCCACGTTTCACCGTCCACATTTCGTCGGGTACGTCGGGTTCCGGCACCGCTTCTACGCTCGATACGGTGCCGTCTGTGCAGACAATCACGCGCTCCGTGAGCTGCAGATTGAGGCTGAGATCACACAGATCGTTGCTCAGGATATCGACGTCAAAGGTAAAAAGTTTTTCGCGCAGCTCCGGGTTGTTGATGGCGTCCGGTTGATTGGTCATTAACCAGAGCAGCACGGGCGCCATTACTAAATTCTGGTTGCCGCTAAAATCTTCAATCACCACGTTCAGGGTGTAGCGATATTCCCATGAGATTGAACGGGCGCCGGTTGCGACCAGCGAACCGTTATCAACAAAAAGGTGCAGCTTGTCCGGGTTGTCACGGACATACGCCACCGATTTATTCAGGGCGTTGCGTAAGGACTGCGGCTTGTTCACTGTCTCGCTCCTGACACGCTATGATCGTGTCCACTTTGTCGGCACATACCGCCCAGGCGGCCTCAGTCTCATCCAGCACCTGGTTCAAATCCCCATTACTGCGCGGCGCTGACCTGTCCAGGCGGCATTGCGTCACTTTTGGACAACCACTCACGGTAAGCTGCACCTCCGGCGAGGGCCGGGCGCTCCCGCAGCCGAATAATGTCAGCAGGCAAAGGAGTGTCAGCCCAGCGGCGTAAATCCTCGTTTTCACGTTTTAGCTCCTCGATCCGGCGCTGGCGACTCCGCAACAGCGCGGAAGTCTCCTCCGCTGCAGCATAAAGTTGCATCTGCGCCCGGCTGTTGGTTTCAGTAAGAATGGACAGGCTGATGAGCTGGCTGTTTTTCTTCGCCAGCTCCTGCTTGTTATTTTTAAGCGCCTCAGCCTGCGTCCCGATGGTGTGACCGGCATTGTTAAGCCGCCATGACTGCCAGCCCAGCAATGCCAGCACCAGAGCCAGGATCACCGCCAGCGCGCGCGTCATGCCCCAGCCCCTTTAAGACACCAGGCAAGCTCACGGGCGCGCCTTTTTTCCAGCCCTTTATTCCGTTGACCATTTACATAAATCCAGCGGGGGAGCTGGTTGCACGCCTGCCACCATTGCTGGCGATTGATGTAAGAAACCATTGTTGACCGGCAGATTGCCCCCGTTCCGACATTAAAGCCGATACTGATCAGGGCATCGTAAACATGCTGAGGTGGCTTAACCTGCAGGCAGGCTTCAATCCTTTTTTCCGTCAGCAACACGTTATTGATCAGCCCCTGCGCGGCCTGTCGCTCCGTTATGGTTTTGCCCGGCACTACCCCGGACGTATTGCCGATCCCGTCAGTCCAGACCCCGGCGCTGCACTGGTATGGCTGCAGGCGGCACCCTTCGAAGTCAGCAATCAGTTTCAGCCCCTCGACGGAGGTATGAAGCGACTGAAAGCCCGGCAGCGTGGCGGCAATCGCCAGCACCGCGCCGACCAGGCAACGCTTAACGATTGAAGGACTCATATTCCCCCCTGGATATTCTGCCGTCCCGCAGCAGCTGGTAGGCTTTCCAGCGTAAATAACAGGTCACCGCTGCCGTAATAATCCCCAGCGCAAGACCGGTGATGGTCGATACATCTTTAAGAGACAAATCACCGAGCCATGCCAGAAGCAGGGCAACGCAGTAAGTGATAAAGGCGCTGATTCGTTCAAGCGTCATAGTTCAGTCCCATAACTGGACAGTCTGCGCAGTGGTTGACGCCGTAATGTCCGGCAGCTCCACCTGCAGCCCGTGCGGTAAAAAGGGGCCATATTCAGCCAGCCCCGGATTCGCCTGCAGCACCTGTTCAGTGACTCCCTGCGTGCGCCCGTAATGGCGCCAGCAGAGTGCGTCCACCGTGTCATACTGATGCGCACGCACTTTCATCAAATCAGCTCCACCGTCATATGCGGCATATCGCGCAGGCGGGACTCCGCCCAGCGCACATCGCGCCACAGCTCGCCTAAGGTTGTTTCGATATCTTCAGCTTTCTTGCTTCCGTCGCCGGTTGCGTCAAAATCGCGATAGCGCTCAACCAGGTTTGCTTTTGCCCAGCAAAACACCGCACGGCGATACAGCATGAGCCGCTGGCTTTCGCCGTCGATCACATCTGCAGGGACGTCGGCCAGGCTCGCATACCCCTGCGCCCGTTGTTTCTCGCGGAACTCATAAAGATCGGCGTTAACTTCAGCAATCGCTGTCAGCAACGCCAGACGCAGGCGCGGATCGGTGACACTCCCATCCATGCGCATATCACGGCGGAACTCTGAAACCCTGACATCAGGCCAGAAACTGGTGTTTTTAATAACGTCCTGGGTACTTTCCCCGGCCTGTTCCGGCGAAACGAATTGCATATTTCTGGCACTCCCAAATAGTTGGGCGGTGGACGGGGTTTTGACGCGGCATAAAGCCTGTCGCCACCCCGTGCCGCCCCGCGCGTTGGCACGATTCGTTAAGCCGACATTGCCTGTCGCAATCGGCTTTCAAGCTTGTTGATTTCGGTTTTGACGCCAGAACTGTTATCCAGCTGCAGGGCACGCTTCAGATGGTTAAGTGCCGCCACTGCCTGCTCGTTATCCCGCAGCGCGTAGCCCATCGCCTTATGAAGTCGGGCGCGGGACTGATCCGGCATATCCTGACCTTCAACGATATCGAGCACCTGGGTAAGAATGGCGGCACTGAATGATTCACCGGCAGAAAAAGCGCGCATTGCCGCGTCGGCAAACTCTTCCGCAACAGCGGTCCCGCAGGTCCGGTTGAATCGCTGCGGCAGGACCCAGCCGTGTTTAATGGCATGGCGGGCAATGTCCAGCGCGCCGGTATAGTCTCCGGCATCAATGCGCCAGATCATGACGTACATCGCCACGTCGTCCTGGCCTGACGCGTCAGCATCCAGTAAACCGGCAATCCATGAGGCATAAGCGGGAAGAAACTCACGTTTGAGCTGAGCCTTGCGCTCATTTGACTGGACGGTTTTAAGGCGCCTGCGGTGTTCTGTCAGCTGTAACAGCATCTGGTTGTAGCCCGTCAGGCTGGCATTACTGCCGCCCTGCCGGGCGGCATCCTGTGCCTGTACATACTGAGTGTGAGCACGGAACGGATTCATTTATCACGCTCCGGCGCCAGCACCGCCAGCTGCCTGCGCATCAAGCGCGCCTTTCACCGCTGCCGTGACGATTTCCTGGATGGTTTCAGTTGTCAGCGCCGGGCTGGCATTGCCACCTGCCTGCACGGGCAACAGTTCGATGTTCTCAACCAGGCAAACGCCGTCGTAATCTTCGACAACATACGCCTCGTTAACGGACTCGAAGTTCTCCACGCGGTCACGCTTCGGATTGTCGATGACCGAACGTCGGCGGGAGCCTGATTGCCAGTAAATAGACAGGTTATCCAGGCGGGTGATCAGCATGGCATTCGCCGGGAAGAACGGCGCACGAACGGCCGGGAGGTTGCCGATACGCTTCTGGCTGACGATAAGATCTGCCGCCAGCGTTTCGCTGTTTGGCTGGTCACGATTGACGATCGGGAAATATTTATCCGCCAGCAACTGGCGCCCGACGATAACCACAAGCTCCGTATCTTCCTGATACCACGGCGCGATTTTCTCATTCACGGCGCCCATAACCAGCGCGTCCAGATTCAGGAAATCACCGCCTTTACCGACACGGATAGTCTGAGAAACTACCTCGCCTTCGGACACGATCTTATCCATCACCTGAACGGGTTTCTCCTGGCGGATTTTTTCCAGCCAGCCGATATTCACATCCTGCAGCAGTGGATAGGTCGCGCGGTCTGACGTTTTTTCACGCTTCACGCCGTTGAAGCCGATCATGATGCGGTCAAGCGCCTGGCGGGTAATGATGGCGTCACGGATGCGCGTCTGGAAGTCCTGGAATTTGGCCCATAAATCCAGCTTCGCATAGGGCAGCGCCGTATCAGAGTTGGTCTGGGTACACTTGTACCCTTCACCGTCGATGTAAGTCGGATCAACGGGTTCACGGTCTTTCTGGGTGGTATCAGTATTTCCGGCAATACTGGAACCAATACCCAGCCCAAGACGCTCGCCGGACTGCTCATCAACCGGGATAATGTTGATTTTCTGCAGGAACGAGGAAGACTCCTGGATTTTCGTTTCCAGCGTCTGCGCCACTGACGGCTCAGCCGTATATTTCGAGGCGATATCGCTCACAGATACGCCGTTGAGCTTGGCGAGCTGCGTCAGATAACCGTTAAATTTAAAGCGAGTCTCTTTTTTCATTATGCTTTTGCTCCGTCAGCAATCGGTGGTTTGTTCTGCGCCGTTATTGCCGGGCGCATTAGGGCGGCGTTCGCTGCGGCTGTCCTGAGTGGAAAGCTGCTCACGCAGGGTGGAGAGTGCGCTGGTTGTTTCTTCAACAACCTTTTGCATATCGCTCAGCTTGTTGCTGAAATCGGTTTGATGGGTGCTGACCTGCTCCGCCAGCGTCTGATGCTCACGCGCGATGGTTTCAACAGCCTGATTCACATCAGCAAAGCGGGCGTTATCATCGGCGCCTTTGCGGGACAGAAGCTCTTTCACGCGGGTAAACAGGCTGGTTTTTTCCGGCACGTCCTCAAACTCGATGAGCGTTTCAACAGCAGCGGTAAACAGGTTGTCTTTGTCCAGCTTGCGGCGCGCCAGGGGATTATGTTCTGCGCTGGCGCTGAACTGCAGCATTTCAGTGCCGAGGCTTGCCGGATCGTCAGTAATCGCCAGGCCAACCAGATAAGCGGAGCCCGTATCGGCAAAGCTGGTGTTAACTTCCATTGAGGTGAAAAGCTTCTGCCAGTTGCTGGTCATCGTGACCAGATCGTCAGTCGGGGCAATCCAGCCATACAGCGCCATTTTCCCGGACAATGCCCCTTCGGTAATTTCTTCCGCTTCCAGCTTTTCCACCATGCCAAAACGACGGAAGGGCCCATCAGGAGTAAAGCCCTTGATGTGCTCCATATTGATCAGCGCGGTGTATACCTGCGGGTTATAGCTCGCTGCCATCTGGGTGAGCCATTCACGCTCAATAACGCGCCCGTCAGTAGTGGCCCCTTCGACCCCAATACGAAAACGCTTAGATTTTTTTGCCATCGGTCCGGCTCCGGTTAGTTAGTTCGTAACACGTTCAGAGCCTTATGTTTGCGGTGATGGGCGCGTGTAAACAACGCGTTGGGCTTGTGCGAACTCCCACACAATGCGAAGCCGGGGAAAGTGCTGATTTGAGGCCGTATGTTTGTGCCATGACAACACTGACCCCCGCAGACCTCGATCCCCGTCGTCAGGCAATGCTGATGTACTTTCAGGGATACCGCGTAGCCCGCATTGCTGAAATGCTGGGCGAGAAAGTTGCAACCGTTCACAGCTGGAAAAAACGCGATAAGTGGGGCGAATATGGCCCACTGGATCAGATGCAGCTCACCACCGCCGCACGTTACTGCCAGCTCGTCATGAAGGAGCAGAAGGAAGGAAAGGACTTTAAAGAAATTGACCTGCTGGCGCGCCAGTCAGAACGACAGGCCAGGATCGGCAAATTTAACAATGGCGGGAATGAAGCAGACCTGAATCCGAACGTGGCGAACCGTAATAAAGGCCCGCGCAAGCCGCCGGAAAAAAACCTGTTTACCGACGAGCAGATCGAAAAGCTGGAAGAGATTTTCCGCGCCGGTATGTTCGAGTACCAGCGCCACTGGTGGGACGCTGGCATTAAGCACCGTATTCGCAACCTCTTAAAGTCACGCCAGATCGGTGCAACCTACTATTTCGCCCGTGAAGCGTTGATAGACGCACTCACCACGGGGCGAAATCAAATCTTTCTGTCAGCGAGTAAAGCGCAGGCGCACGTTTTTAAACAGTACATCATCGACTTCGCAAAAGAGGTGGACGTTGAGCTGAAAGGCGATCCGATGGTGCTGCCTAACGGTGCCTGTCTTTACTTCCTCGGTACAAATGCCCGTACCGCGCAGAGCTATCACGGCAATCTGTATCTTGACGAGTATTTCTGGATTCCGAAATTCCAGGAGCTGCGCAAGGTGGCCTCCGGTATGGCGCTGCACAAAAAATGGCGCCAGACCTATTTCTCTACCCCTTCCAGCCTGACGCACAGCGCCTACCCGTTCTGGTCTGGCGCCCTGTTCAATAAAGGGCGCCCGAAAGCCGACAGGGTAGAATTTGACCTTTCTCACAGTAGCCTGGCGCAAGGTGTTTTATGCCCTGACGGTCAGTACCGCCAGATAGTCACCATTGAAGATGCCGTAAATGGCGGCTGTAACCTTTTCGACCTGGACCAGCTGCGCCTGGAGTACAGCCCGGACGAATACAACAACCTGCTGATGTGTCAGTTTGTTGACGACCTGGCGTCCGTGTTCCCGCTGGCGTTGCTGCAGTCCTGCATGGTTGACAGCTGGGACGTGTGGGACGATTTCGAACCGCTTTTACTGCGTCCGTTTGCATACCACCCTGTCTGGATCGGCTATGACCCGGCAAAAGGAACGCAGAACGGTGACAGCGCAGGTTGCGTGGTCATTGCGCCTCCCGTCGTCCCCGGCGGTAAATTCCGCATCCTTGAGCGTCACCAGTGGCGCGGGATGGACTTTCGCGCCCAGGCCTCAGCGATTGAGGAAATCACCAGACGCTACAACGTGACCTACATCGGCATTGACTCGACCGGCGTTGGCGATGGTGTTTACAAAACGGTTAAGCAGTTCTTCCCAGCCGCGCGTGAATTTGTCTACAACCCGACCGTTAAAAATGCCCTGGTGCTTAAAGCCTACGACATCATCAGCGGGCGCCGTCTGGAGTTTGACGCGGGGATGCTGGATATCGCGCAGTCCTTTATGTCCATTCGCCGTTCAACCACCGCCAGCGGCAACCGGCCAACCTACGAAGCAGCCCGCACAGAGGAAGCCAGCCACGCGGATTTAGCCTGGGCAACCATGCACGCACTTTATAACGAACCACTGGCAGGAGCTTCCGCCAGTACCAGCAACATCGTGGAGATTTTTTAATGGCTAACCGCAAAAACCGCAGCAAGGCACCGCGCGGCAAGACCGCCGCCGATACGGCCAGCATGGTCAGCAATGCACATGCGGAGGCGTTTACTTTTGGCGATCCGATCCCCGTTATGGACCGCCGGGAATTATTTGATTACCTGGAGTGCGTGCAGGTGGACCGCTGGTACGAACCACCGATCAGCATGGATGGCCTGGCGCGAACTTACCGCGCTGCCGTACATCACTCCAGCGCCATTCAGGTAAAACGCAATATTCTTACCAGTACCTTCATCCCTCACCGCTGGCTGTCTAAGCAAGCCTTTTCCCGGTTCGCCCAGGACTTTCTGGTATTCGGTAATGCCTACCTTGAAAAACGCATGAACCGATTAGGGCAGATCATGGAGCTGCGCGCCTCGCTTGCCAAATATACCCGTCGTGGCATTGACCCGGACATCTACTGGTTTGCACAGTATGGCTACAACGCGCAGCCATATCAGTTCGACGAGGGAAGCGTGTTTCATCTGATGGAACCCGACGTCAACCAGGAACTGTACGGTATGCCGGAATACCTCTCTGCCATTCCTTCCGCCCTCCTGAATGAATCGGCCACGCTGTTTCGCCGTAAGTATTACCTAAACGGAAGCCATGCTGGTTTTATCATGTACATGAGCGATCCCGCCGCAGACCAGAACGACGTGAACAACATACGCGAAGCACTTAAAAAATCGAAAGGGCCAGGCAACTTCCGCAACCTGTTTATGTACAGCCCGAACGGCAAGAAAGATGGTATTCAGATCATCCCGCTTTCAGAAGTCGCAGCGAAAGACGAGTTTCTAAACATCAAGAATGTGAGCCGTGATGACATGCTGGCAGCTCACCGCGTGCCGCCACAGCTGATGGGGATTATTCCAACGAATACAGGGGGATTTGGTGACGTAGAGAAAGCAAGCCGAGTATTTGTTCGCAATGAGTTGATGCCACTACAGAAGCGAATGCAGGAGTTAAATGAATGGTTGGAAGATGAAATCATCCGATTTGAACCATACTCATTAGATATTGATTGATATTTGAAATAATGAATTTTAGAAAAGGCCTCAACCGAGGCCTTTTCTAATTAGAATGCGGATTTAATTTGCTTCTCAAATGCCTCATAAACAGGTTGATTCATTTGAGCCGTTGCAGTTATCAACTGCGAAAAATTGGATATACAGTCTTTTACTTTCGTGGGACTTTTTAGTCCTCCATCTACTAATGCGGGTAGCAACTGATTACTTAACGCCAGACATACATCAACAATTGGCTCCCAAATACTTTCAGCTTGAGAAGGAGAAATTACATTCCCAAACGAAACCCTAAATAAATTAGGAACGGGACGCCCTAAAAAAATCTCAAGGCATTCAGCGATAGCTGAACAAAGTAAAGGTATAGAACCACGATGCCTGAGGTATCCTAACTGAGCATTATCATTTTTTGATAGATTATCTTTCTTTGCCAAGGCTATTTTTTTATTCTCAATGCACCGCATAAGAGAGTAAGCACATACGATATGTGAAGCTTTGGTGCTTTCATTAAAAATCTTTGAATAATGGGAATCATTAGTCCAAATTGCAGAACGCTGATTATAAGCAATTGTCGGCTCACCATGGAAACTCATCAAGGCCTGACCCACAGTATAGGATGGTAATAGATTGGTTTTTCGACGAATGACACTTTCTGCGCCTCCACGCCTACCGCCATCATATTCGGCGTCTGGAATAGAAGAAAATTCACTTTTAAGTCGTTTTTGGATCTTATCCGTACTTCTGAAGTCTGATGCCTCAACCTTATTTTGACTATTGTTATATTGAATTATATTTTGTATCAAATCCGCATCAGCATCGTTAACTTTAATGAATCTAGCCTGAACTTTGACTGATTCAGGAGGCAATCTTTGCAACGTTCCTAGAGCACCTGTTGTTTGAGCACCGTTGACTATTGACATCCCCTTAACTTCGAGATTTTTTGCAACCCCATCAAATTTATACTCATGCACCAGAACCGTAACGCCATTATTATACGCCCAGAATTCTGATGCAGCATTTTCTGCACTAGTACGAATTCCATTATTTATATTTGAATCAGATGACCGTGAACCAAGATAGTCTCTTACGTTGGCAGAAAATATTTTTAATTTATGTTTTCGATATGCTCTCGCCAAGTCCCTTCCCTGAATAGTGGTACAGAATGAATTCCAGTTATCTCCTTTAACTTCATATCCACCATCATTGACTTTTATATTAAATGTTTCATCAACAAGTATTGGTGAAAGAGACTCACTATACCATTCTGTCAATTTTTCAGCACCGACTTCCATTGCATGGACTTGGACTTTAGCATCTTCAAAATCGTGATTCAATATTGTTATAGCTGTTTGCTGTACTGTTATAAGTTCTTGCGTCACATTCGCTGAGGATGGGAGATTATGAACATACCAAACATATAGGGTTTTAATTTTCCCTTGTGCAATTAACGCTCGAATTTGTTGGGCTGAAGATTTTATTCTTTCTGGTACATCTACCAAATCTCTTTGTAAAAGCCAAGCTAAAGCAATATTAAGGTCACTCGCTTTATTAGCTGGAGCTTCTTGTCTTGCTTTACTTGAGAAATAGCACTGAGCAAGTACAGCAAACTCTTCTTCTTCATTAATGTATACGAGATCACATTTCTTATCATCGTGCCCATCAGTAATGGACTCTGCTGCAACGCTATCAATATCATCGATTCGGAAATGCAAAGCTAAAGCAAACAAAGCCAAACCATTATCACCATATTCTTTCAAATCCTCTCGTGCTGTGTAAGCCTGGTTCCAAGTACTCATATTCAATCCTTCGCTAAGTGGTTTTACTGAAGATTATCCCTCCGATTACACATTTTCAATTCAATTTCTCCTTCCAGCGCGCGCTCGTAGCCCCGCCACGCCTGCCCGCTTTACGTGATGCTTTTCATGCGCCTGCATGACCTAAGCAAAAGCCTGCCACTACTAGTGGTTTTCAGCTAAAACGATCCTCAAACGATCATGCGGATTCATGCGGCATAGCCATGCAGTAGCGGCCATTTCGGAAAAAATGCATGGCATGGCATACATCTTTTCGTATTGATCTTTTTAAACAGGCTGTTATGGCATATTTTAATTTCACCAAAAATAGATAATTTAACGTACAGAACCTACCCGCTATTGAAACTGGAGCACTAAGAATGGCTATTCACAAAATCTCTGGAGCATTTTTCAAAGACATGCAGGTTGAATGGCCCTGCCCGGAATGTGGTCAGAAAACCCTCCTAATCATCCCTGAAAGTTTTATTGTTAATGACACACACGACACTGACAAACACAGTAGCGAAGTTTGGTTTGAGCCAGAAATGCATGTGTCAATTTTTAGCTGTATGGCCCGCTGCTCAAGAAGACAGTGCGGCGAGGTTGTAGCCTGTGTAGGCGATAGTGGATGGGAACGACAAGGTTGGGATGACGGTAGGTCTGATGATGAATATTACCAGTGGTATCATCCTAAGAGCTTTTTCCCATCATTACACCCTTTCGAACTTCCTGCTAAGTGTCCAGAAGAAATCACCGAGCCTCTCCAGGCTTCCTTTTCTATCTTTTTGATGCAACCAGGTGCAGCAGCGAACCTCATTAGAATTTCAGTTGAACGAATGCTGACGGCTATGGGCGTTGCTGAGAAAAACGATAAAGGTAGACGCATAGTTCTACATACCCGCCTAGAAATACTCCCGGCTTTATATGAATCGTTTAAGGACCCTCTCATGGCTATAAAATTTTTAGGTAATGCCGGAAGCCATACGTACGACAAAGTTAAAATCAAAGACATTGAAGATGCGTTTGAAATTATGGAATACGTAGTTAATGATCTGTTTTCAGGCAGGAAAGAATCAGTAGAAATTCTGACGAAGCGATTGAGTGACAAATTTGAAGAATGAGTTTGAATAACGCCTCGCTTCTCTCATTGTTCAACCTTGCTGACGCCAGAATCATGTTCTGACGCCAGCAACGTTCCCTAATGCAGCCAGCTATCGTCTTCCCAAACCTGCTGCATAATTTCCATCACTCTTTTTTTGTCTTCATCAAGCTTTAAGCCGCTCAGCTCCAGGCCGTTAGCGCTTCCCTTACGTATGCGGATTGCCGTTTTTGGATAGAGAGGGCGCAAATTTCGGTAAAGCTCGGATTCAAGGGCTTCAAGTGTCGCCTGGCTTATCTTCTGCTCTTTATCGATCATTATTTCAATGCGCATAGATTCCCCCTAACTGGTAGCGTCCAATGTGCGGCTATATTCATGGTTGCGTATTTTTGCCATCAGCTCGTCAGTCAGCTCAGAAACCCACTGGATAGCCAGCCGCTTTTCTTCGTCGCTGCACTCACTAGCCGCTACAAGCTTGATAAAAAAATCAATGCGCTGGAGCTTCAACGACTCCAAAAGATAATCCTGCATTTTCCCTCCTATTACGGCCACTTACACAAGGTAACTGTATGTATATCCACTGTTTATATATACAGTATAGTACCGATTTCTAAATGTAAAACGCTTTTTTGGACTTCAATAAGAAAGCCCTGATATGAGTCAAAGACAGGAAATATTTTCGGTTTGTCAGTAATACTGACGCCACTTGTCATCCTCGCGCAGCCGCTCGTTCTGGTAAAAGATGCGCAGCCCTCCCCCTGATGGAAGACTGCCACCGCGTAAAAGTAAATTCACCTCGTACTCACTGCCATCGAATCCTCTGGACCGCAGCTCATACTCCAGCTGCAGGCGCTGCTGCTCCGAAATATCCTGCTTGTAAACCTTTTTCCGTTTCGGTTTTACCAGCCTGAGCCGGGCGACCAGCTCCCGCCGTTCCTTTTTGCCCATTCCGTGCAGATAGTCCTGTAACGCCTTTTCATTCATGGACGTAATATCCGGTACTTCACCCCCTGTTTGGTTCAAATTTTCAACAGGGGGACAGTTATTGCCACGAGTCCAAGGGGCGCAAGCGCCCTGGTCGGCTGTCGCCTCCTGAAGGTCAACGGCTTTACGAACCATTTTCCACTTCACTGCATGAGTGCAGATCCGGCCCTCAATGATCGGGGACCAGATGCCATAAATACGAACACCGTGATCGCCGTAGGTGCTCGGTTCGTCGTTAAGCTCATAGGCAGTTCTGACAAGGTGATGTTTACGGGGAACCAAGACGCCGCCCTGTTTCATGATGTAGGTGGCAAAACAACCAGCATCCGCCGCGGCCAATACAGCATCCAGACGCGGGTTTTCCAGTACCTGCGCGCCTGCCTTCTTGTCACCCTGCGCCCTGGCAGCCTGACCGGCCAGCAGGCGCAGCTCACGGTATGCCTGGCGACCAGGAATACCAAAGAAGCGGAATTGCTGTACACGGTGCAGCGAAGCCCAGGCGTTTACGTTCTCAGCGTTATCGCGCAGCGATCTGCCCGTTTCTTTACTGATTTCCTGCGCCAGTCCGCGCCCGTCAATGTTTTTACTGATGTATTTGGCGATATAGCTGGTCGGTGTCCCCTTGCGCGGGTTAATAAGCTCAGACTTGAATCGCGGCCCGGTATTGGTGCCCAGCTCCTCCCGGTCCTCACGAATGGCGAATTTACGCAGCAGCGCGGTGATGGATTTGCGGTCCTTTTTGCGCATGAAGCAAAGCAGGTGCCAGTGCACGGTGCCGTCATGGTGTGGCTCAGCAACGCGAACGCCATACCAGCGCAGCCCGGCTTTGTGCATAGCCTTACGGAAGGCGGCAAACATATTCACCAGGTAATCGCTGCTCTGGCGGACCGTGGCACTGGTCCATTTCGGGTTCGGCCTGCCGTTATTGAGCGTTGCGTGAAAGCGTGACGGGCAGGTGATGGTATAGAACACGGCGCATTCACCACGCATTTCTGCGATCAGCTCCAGCCCCTTAACGCAGGCCATCATTTCGTTGCGCCGGTGCGCCGGATTGCTGCTGCTGGCGTTTACCACTTCTTCCATATCCAGCGTGTCACCTTCGGCGTTAACCAACTCATGCGAGCGGAAAAACTCCAGTGATTTGCGACGCTGTTCGCGTTTGTGGATCACAGCTTCATAGCTGACATACGGGGACGCTTTTTTGTTAACCAGGCAGACAGCGCGCAACTGTTCTTCCCGCCATTCACACCGCATCTGCCACAGCTTGCGATACCACCAGTCCGCGCAAAGCAAACGGGCAAGCGAGCCCGGAATAAGCTCGTATGGAACCGGCTTACGGCGGTGCTTTTTACGGCGTAGCTGCTCGAAAGCAGGCGGGATAACATCAAGGCGCATAGCCTCAGCGGCCACCCTTTCCCATGACCGGCGGATCTCTTCCGGCGTAACGTCTTCATCCATAAACAGCTCACCGCAGGCAGCATCCAGACACATGCTCATGTGTGCCGCCACCAGGGTTGACAACCGCTTAACCTGCTCCTGATTCATTTCGGGCAGGACCAGCAAGCCCTCCAGCCCGTCGTGGCTCGCCATAAAACGGAATGACGCAGAAATCTGGCTGGTACGCACGCGCTCGAGGCGTTCCAGGCACGGCCTGATAGTTTCACGCAGATAGCGGGAATATGCCTTCGGTTTGCCCAGGCCCCCGAAATATTTAATCCGTTCAAGAAGCGGCTTACTGATATGCGCCGGCTGGGCGCTCACGTCAGCAACGATGACCAGATCGGGATTGAATTGCTGCTGTTCGCGGACCATTTGGGCGCGGCTTAGCAGCTGGTCCTGCTCCATTTCCCGCTGAACAGGATCACGGTATTCATTGAAGAAATAGCGATCCCAGACCTCATTACTCAGGGCTTCGCGGCGCAGCTGTTCCTGCTCGTTATCCGCAGCATAGAGAGTAATCAGGTTTGAAAGCGCGGATGAAGTGGCACGCTTATCTGTATCCAGATAAGGATTAACCGCTTTCTTTTCAGCATTCCAGGAATAGCGGTAATTGCTCATGCGATCTCCAGTTCAAGCTGGAAAGGCTGCAACCCTTTTGAGGACCATTCAGAGATAGAGGGCGGCCGCACTGCCTCGATAGCGCCTTTAAGAATGGCGCAACGGTTTTTCAAAATTACGGCTTTGAGCTCTTTTTCGCTAAGACCGCGTGAATACTCAGCCTCGCGGATAGCCCTGGTTAGTTCAGGATATTTAGAGTTGAATTTAGGAACATTGCAGGCCAGATTCGTGCTGTCAGCGGTGGCGAGTGGATAATTGCCCATCACACGCCCATCCAGCATACGCAGGCCATGAACTCTGGTTTGAAAGGTATATTTGCAGTAAATAGTTTCGAAAGCCTCCTGCATACGACGATGCCAGCGCTCTGTCCTGATAACCGCATATTCTCCAGATGACCCAAAACAAACCCGGGGCCATTCGCGGCAAAGCTCAACCAGACGATCTATAGATTCGTGCAGGTGCCAGACAGGAGCCGCCTTATCCCGAAACATGCGAGGAACCTGACGAATCAGTGCATCGTTATCACTTTCTCCCCCCTCCACAACGTCAGGGATCACGAAAAAAGCCACTTTAGGATGGTGGTAATAGCCAAGCAGCCACTCATAGAATTCGCACCAGTTAATAACCAGGCCACGCATCCATGCTGAAAATGCTCCGTTATCAATACCCACTGCGGCGGCAAAATTGAGAGATGCTGCTATCTGGTCCGGGCGCACATATGAAACGAAAGCACCGGCTCCGCTCACCGCAATGCGATGAACATCACCGGCACTCCCCCAAACAGGCGTCCCGTGAAAATGATGGGCCCCGAGCTGCGCCCCTTTCACGCAGGCACCTTCCATACAACAGAGCAATCAGGGCCACCTGGATCGACGCTTACGCACATCTTTGGTTTAAGCACCGCAATGAGCTCGTCAGCTTTTTTCCCTTCGCCCGCGGCAACGCCAATGCTGCGTTTTGTGCTGATGCGGTGAAGGGTAAATTTTCGATAAAACGAACGAATCAGGCGGGTGTCGCTATTGGACACGATGATCGGATGGCCTTCTGATGACCGGCGCACCAGAATAGATGCCAAATCATACTGGTCATCATCAGAGAACCCGGCAGTGTGATAACCGCTAAAAGTACCGTCATAAGGCGGATCGCAGTAGACAACATCACCCGCCTGCAGCATTGCCAGCGTTTCGTCATAACTGGCGCAGATGAACGTCGCGCGCACAGCCTTTTCAGCAAATGCACGTATTTCATCGACAGGCAGATAAGGCTTTTTGTAATTACCATATGGAACATTGAAAAGACCGCGCTGGTTATAACGGCACAAACCGCGATAACAATGACGATTAAGGAAAAGGAAATAAGCTGCCTTTTCTATTGGCTCCAGGGGTACAGTGTTAAAAAACTGGCGGCATTTATAATAATCTTCTTCCGTGGTGAACTTGGAGAAAATACGCTCTACCAAATGAATAAAGCTGTTAACGTCTTCTTTAATCACCTGATAAAGATTTATAAGGTCAGGATTAATATCCGCGACAAGATAATGAGGATAGTCTGTTGCCATCATCACAGCGCAGGAACCTGCGAAAGGTTCAACCAGTCGAGGGCCATCTGGGAGGTGCTTTTTGAGTTCGGACATGATGGCGGTTTTGTTTCCCGCCCATTTCAGGATAGTGCTCATACAACACCTCCGTTGTAGTGCTTGCCTTTAAGCTCTGCGATTTCCTGACAGGTCACACAGCACTGCACGCCCGGAATAGCGCGGCGGCGAGCTGGAGGGATCGGCGCATCGCATTCGATGCAAAGCACACGGGAAACGCCCGGCGCTCTGTTGCGGGCAGTGTGGATGTGGCGCTGGCGTTCTTCTTCAACGCGCTGTTGTACGAGGTCCATAGAGTCAGCCATTAGTGGAGCTCCTGAGATTCGTTTTCGTAGCGGGTTGCTTCGCAGCGCAGTAGTTCAGCTGCTTCAACACCGTTTAACCCTTTGTTGGTGATGTGGGTTGCCAGCGCCTCAAGGCGGATTGAAACTGCGAGCGCGCGGCCTTTGCGCTCCTCACGTTTGGCAATATCGATCACCGCCATAAGCGAATCGGTTTCGGCTACAAACATTTTTCGTAATTCTTTCTGCATTGTTCTCTCTCCTAAATTTGGGCAAAAGAATGCCCGGCGGGTTTACGCCATTAATTTCTGTTGTGGGTTAATTCGGCATGGTTAGCCGTTTGGGAAATAAGCTCACCACTGCACGAAAATGATTCATTGCTTTAACCAGTTCCCGCTTTTCGTCAGTAGTCAGATCACTAATATTGACGCCGTGACGTTCTGCCGGAATTTTTGCCATAAAGAATATGGCAGCCAGTGCGCGCTCATTTTGTTTATGGTTTATATCGCGACGGTCGCGCATATCTTTAATGAACCTTTCAAGCTCTGGCTCAATATTCAGACCAAACACACTCGCCCTTAATTCAGCTATATGGTTCAGTCCTTCAAGCCGTTGACCCGGGCTTAGTGGAACAGTCGCAGAAGTACCTTCAATAGCCATGGTTTCACCTGTTTGGTAGTGGTCAGCCCTGCCAGTAGTTCTTCCTGAGAGCGGGACGGGTGCCAGCGCTTGCCATCTTTCCCGATAATCCAGCCATGGCCGCAGTGCATACCCTGGCTTTGTTTAACCAAAAGCGATGCGAATGAGGGTTCTTTATTAAGCATGAGCACCTCAGATCAGACCAAAAGACGCGCTGAGGCCCGTCACTGTATCAACAGCACTTGCCATTGCCGGGTTGTACTGCAGGCGCGCATGCATGGAAACAGCTGTAAGTGCCATTAAGCGAGTGACAGAATTGATGCTTTCGATAACCTGCCGACGTTCCGTTGTTGTCTGGTGTTCGCCAGAAACAGCGCTTGCTGCAACACGACCAATCTCTGCTGTAGCATTCAACACGTAATGAGGCATTTTCTCGCTGGCAACTTCGTTTAGCGGCACGCATGGCAAGCAATGGATTTGCGCCAGAAACCCATCAACCAGCGTGGAGTCTTCGGTGATATCCGTCAGCAGCCAAATTTCCGGCGCCGTGAGTTGATGCGGTTGCTCCGGGTTCAGTTTGTTGCGCAGCGTCTGGACGTTCATGCCTGCGCGGTCGGCCAGCTTCGCCATATTGTGACGCAGTGCGAAAGCGCGGCATGCTTCATCAAAGTGTGGATGTTTGGAAATCTTATAATCAAACATGCGAGCCTCTTGGAAAGTTCTCATAATTGAACTTACTAACCAACAACAACGCGGAAGTTGGAATGACCAAGGGACTCACGAACCTGATCGGTTTTGTACATCAAGTAACGAAGACATACGCGCCCCTTATTTTTCTCCTTTTTGACCATGTATTTAGCCAACTGGCCATGGTGGATTTTCTGATAAACAGACCCGCGGGAAATGCCTTCCCATTCCGCGAACTCTGCCGGTGTAGCCATCTCTTTTGGTACACGAATTGAAATATCGGTGCTCATAGTGCAGTATCTCTCAGTTAAGGTTTGGTTTATGTCGTTTTATCTTGTTTTATGCGATTCAATATTTGAACAATCGAGATACTACGATCCAATATTTGATACGTCAATAGGATTAAGAAATGATACAGGTGAAAGCTGGCGAGAATACAGGGGGTAGAGAGGCTATCCATAGGTTAATGGCTGCCTATGATTTTAAGTCCAGGCAGCAGCTATGCGATCACCTAGGCGCATCTAAAAGTACTATGGCTAACAGATACTTAAGAGACAGTTTCCCTGCAGAATGGGTGATCCAATGTGCTCTTGAAACGGGGGTTTCTTTACTCTGGCTTACCACAGGTCAAGGTGAACCCAGAACAAAAATTGATGATAAAAAAAGTATCAATTTCGTGAACTCCGGCAAAGTAAAACCTCTTTCTGAACTTGTATCGCCTGAGATCGACAAGGTTAATCTCATGGGAGGTTCGCTGGTTGAAGCCGGGAAGGCCATCATTGATAGCAGCCTGCTTCCATCTGACTCACGCGAGCTGCTTCTAGTAAATACCGCTGGCGATTCATATTTAGTTGACCGTACCCAAGCACCACCAGTGAATGGTATGTGGTTGGTCGATATCGACGGTATAAAAAGCATTGTTAAGTTAACTCGTCTTCCGGGAAACAGATTAGTTGTGCATCAAGATGACTCTTCATTTGAATGCAGCCTGGATGATATAGAGGTAGTTGGCCGCGCATTGAAAATCATTAAGAGTCTTTGATATGACGATCAGAAAGCAGCCGAATGGAAAATGGTTGTGTGAGTGCTACCCGAACGGGCGTGACGGCAAGCGCGTGCGTAAGCAATTTGCGACTAAAGGCGAGGCTGTAGCATTTGAAAACTTCACCATGGATGAAGTGAACAAAAAGCCGTGGCTGGGTGAAAAGGAAGATCGGCGGCATTTGTCAGAATTGATTGAACAGTGGCACTCCCTTTATGGGCAAACGCTCGCAGACCCCAAGCGCCTAATGGCGAAACTGAATATTATCTGCAATGGGCTGGGAGATCCCGTGGCCTCTGAGTTAACCGCCGGTGACTTTACAAAATATCGAGAGGCACGATTAAAAGGTGAGGTTCGTAACGAAGACGGCGCGCTAATGTCGCCAGTTAAGCCCCGCACGATAAACCTGGAACAGCGTAACCTGTCATCCGTTTTTGGCACCCTGAAAAAGTTGGGCCACTGGTCAGCACCTAACCCGCTCGCCGGGCTACCAACATTCAAAATCGCAGAGGGTGAACTGGCTTTCCTGACTCCGGACGAAATTAAACGCTTGCTTGATGCCTGCGCTGATTCTCAAAGCCCCAGCCTATTGATGATCGCAAAGGTATGCCTAGCCACCGGCGCGCGGTGGAGTGAAGCCGAAAATCTGCAAGGTCATCAGTTGTCAAAATACCGGATCACCTATACCAAAACCAAAGGTAAGAGAAACCGTACCGTGCCGATATCTGAAAATCTGTATGACGAACTCCCCAAAAACAGAGGGAGATTATTCACGCCATGCAGAAAAGCTTTTGAGCGTGCAGTAAAACGAGCCGGTATCGACTTACCTGAAGGCCAGTGCACGCATGTGCTTCGCCATACATTCGCCAGTCACTTTATGATGAACGGCGGAAATATACTCGTACTTAAAGAAATCCTGGGTCATGCCGATATTAAAATGACTATGATATATGCACACTTTTCTCCCGAGCATCTTGAAGATGCTGTGCATAAAAACCCGTTGAACAATTTGTAAGGCAATAAAATGGAAATTGAGAAAAGCAAAGAGATCGATTTAAACAATATAATAAATAACATTTTGACCTCCAGCCGTATTTCCCCTCCAATAACACTAAAAACCGATATTGTTTCAGACTTTAAAGGAAGATGTGATTACTACATAAATGCCCTCAGAAAATATGACAAAGAAAATATTTCCGATATAAATTTCACATTATTAATAAAACGGGTAAGTGTGATTGTTGATGGAATCACTAAGTGTCTTGAGGAATTTTTATCTGGTGACATAAAATCTGCTTATGATGCTTTCGATGATACTTTTTCAGCGGATACGATTAATAGACACATTCAAAGAATTGCCATACCCTTAAATGATATTTGCAATGAAAACAAACCATTATTCCGAGTCAGAAAGTCCGATACTCCACTTTCAGAACGAGAGGAAATATTTCACATTCCTTTTACTAAGAGGCAAAATGTAAGTGCGCAAAGGTACTCAGTAGCTGGATTACCATGCCTGTATCTGGGTACATCCCTATATGTTTGCTGGCAAGAAATGAACAAACCTGACTTTGATAAATTATATCTGTCATCTTTCATTTCTTACGATAGAAAATCTAAGATATTAAACTTCTCGCCTGACATCTTAAACAAACCAATCACAGGACTTTTGAATGGTGAAGAATTGAAAACCATTAACTGGAGAAAAGCATCTTACTTAATTTTATGGCCTTTAATTCTTTCTTGCAGTTATATTAAAAAAAACGCCAACGCATCTTTTATTCAAGAATATATAATTCCAAACTTGTTAATGCAGTGGATAAGTCGTCGCACTAACTCTCCTATTTTCGGGATCGCATACCATTCAACAAGAATGCCTAATGCAAATAAAACACACCGCTCAATTAATGTTGTACTTCCCCCTAAAGCAACTTATAGACAAACGATACTTAAAGATTATTGTCCTCGCTTAAAAGATTTATTTGAATTTACACCACCAGTATCTTGGCAAGTTTTAAAAACATTGGATTATCAGCATGATGATTTCAAAACAACTGAACAGGAAGATGCAGAAAAATTTTTGCGAAGAAGAGAAAAATTAACTGGAATCTCAAATCTATATGAAGATATTGTTAAATTATATCCTTTAACAGACTTCTATAAACTTGAAATTTGGATTGATAGACTTTTTGACTATGACAAAATCATTGGCTAGAAGTGGCGGCAAAATGGCGGCACTGCATTAAAAACGTGTAAAACTGATAAACACCACCTAACAACAACATACTGTTTTAAAAGATAAATACTTGTTTTTATGGTAGTTAAAATGGTATGTAGAAATTTCGGACGCGGGTTCAACTCCCGCCAGCTCCACCAAAATTCTCCATCGGTGATTACCAGAGTCATTCGATGAAGTCCTAAGAGCCCGCACGGCGCAAGCCCTGCGGGCTTTTTTGTGCCTTGAATTTGTCCCGCGAAGTCCGAAGAGAACTAATTA
>Ga0308157_10001986_pt1 | contig 37050 bp, 36 predicted proteins | sample PhyBR1_FD_201035 | JGI IMG/M metagenome (GOLD analysis project Ga0308157, IMG submission 201035) | Phyllosphere microbial communities from UC Gill Tract Community Farm, Albany, California, United States - DLSLB.R1 | ecosystem: Host-associated > Plants > Phyllosphere > Unclassified | place: USA... | reverse complement strand
TTCCGGCAACTGCGCTAAAAACCGCCGGCTTTTATATTAAAACCCTTGCATCAATGGTATGTATAATAGCCAATCTGATCAGAATATCGTTTACATTCGTGCGCAGCTCCGCCCGCGCAACCCGTTACGCCACCGGATATCCCACCACCATGCACGTGCTTCCGCCGGTCCCGCGCCGCTGCCCTTCCCTATTGCTGTCCTGTTTGCTGATGCTGAGTTTCCTGCTGGCCTGGCTGCCGCCCGCCGACGCCAACGCCGCGCCGGCGCCGTCGCTGCGCTTCAAGAAGCTGGGGCCGCTGGGCGGCGATGAGCCGTCGATGCTGTCGCTGCTGCAGGACCGCAAGGGCTTCGTCTGGGTCGGCACCCACACCAACGGCCTGTACCGCTACAACGGCTACCAGGCGGTCAAGTACACCAACAACCCGTCCGACCCGCACAGCCTGCCGCACGACCGCGTCTCGGCCATCTACGAGGACCGCCAGGGCCGCATCTGGGCCGGCACGCAGAACGGGCTGGCGCGCTTCAACCCGGAGAGCAACGACTTCACGCTGTTCGCGCCGGCCGGCAAGGCGCCCAAGAACCACCGCATCATCAAGAACATCATCTCCGACGGCAAGAACGGCATGTGGGTGGGCAGCTGGGGCGGCCTGCAGCACTTCGATCCCAACACCGGCAAGTTCACCGTCTACGCGCACGACGACGCCGATCCGGCCAGCCTGGCCAGCAACGACCTGAACGCGTTGGCGCTGGACGCGCAGGGCGGCGTGTGGATCGGCACCTGGCCGGGCGGGCTGGACTACCTGGCGCCTGGCGCCACCGCCTTCCGCCACCACCAGGTCGACCCGTCGCCCAAGCCGGACGCGCGCGTGAACATCGTGCGCGCGCTGCAGTTCGACCGGAACGGCATGCTGTGGATCGGCACCGAGTCGGGCGTGATCCGCTGGGACGGCAAGCGCGACTGGGACACCCGCCAGGCCATCGCCTCGCCGTACAGCCGCATCACCAACTTCAACCTCGACAACAAGGGCACGCTGTGGTGCACCACGCTGTCGGCCGGCCTGCTGCGCTGGAACGAGGCCAACGGCGAGTTCGACCAGTTCGTGCACGCGGCCGACGATCCCTACAGCCTGCCCGGCGACAACCTGCGCGCGGTGATGCAGGACCGCGGCGGCATGCTGTGGATCGCCTCCTTCACCGACGGCATCAGCCTGGCCAACCTGTCGAGCGAGGGCTTCACCCGCCACGTGCCGTTCCGCATCGACAGCCGCTCGGCGCCGGCCAGCAACGCGCTGCTGAGCCTGGCCCGCGCGCCGGGCGGGCGCATATGGCTGGGCGGGAACGTCGGCATGAGCTTGTACGATCCGGCCACCAGCACCGTCATCAAGACCTACCACGCGGACGACAAGAAGCCCGGCATGCTGAGCCACTCCATCGTCTACAGCATGTACCAGGACGACGAGGGCAAGGGCCCGCTGTGGCTGGGCACCTCCAACGGCCTGAACCGGCTGGACACGCCGGACAGCCCGTTCCAGGTGATCCACTTCGGCAACACCGCCAGCGACTACATCAACGCCATCGCGCCCGGCGCGGGCGGCGTGCTGTGGCTCGCCACCGGCAACAGCCTGATCCGCTACGACAGCAAGACCGACGCCCGCAAGATCTATTACAACGATCCGCAGGACCCCACCACGCGCAGCGTCAACGGCACCTCGGCGGTGCTGGAGGACCGCGCCGGCCGCGTGTGGGCCGGCTCGGAATGGAACGGCGGCGGGCTCGACCTGCTGGACCCGGCCACCGGCAAGTTCCGCCACTTCCGCCACGCCAGCGCCGACCGCAACAGCCTGAGCGACGACAACATCGCCAGCCTGCACGAGGACGCGCAGGGCCGCATCTGGGTCGGCACCAGCAAGGGCCTGGACCTGGTGGTGTTCGGCGCGGACGGCAAGCTCAGCTTCAAGTCCTACGCGGCCGCCATGCGCGCGCCCAAGATCCTCGCCATCGAGCACGACCTCGACGGCAAGATCTGGTGCAGCACCATCGCCGGCCTGTACCGGCTTGATCCGGCCAGCGGCCAGGTCAGCCACTTCAGCCCGTCGGACGGGCTGACCGAGGGCTACACCGTCAACTCCTCGTCCATGGGCCAGAACGGCGTGCTGTACTTCGGCGGCGTGCACGGCATGACGGCGGTGACGCCGTCGGCGGTGCGCACCAGCTCGGTGCCGCCGCAGGTGGCGATCACCGACATCACCGTGTTCAACCACTCGCTGCAGGACGGCAAGCCGGGCGAGAACGTCAAGGCCGAGGGCCCGGTCACCTCGCCCACCGCGCTGACCTTGTCGTCGCAGGCCTCGGTGTTCTCGCTGGAGTTCGCCGCGCTGCACTACACCGAGCCGGCCGAGAACCGCTACGCCTACCAGCTGCAGGGCTTCGACCGCGACTGGGTGCACACCGACGCCGCCCACCGCAGCGCCAGCTACACCAACCTGAACCCCGGCCACTACGTGTTCCGGGTCAAGGCCGCCAACCACCTGGGCGTGTGGAATCCGGAGCCGGCCACGCTGGCCATCACCATCACGCCGCCGTTCTGGCAGCGCTGGTGGTTCCGCGCCGGCGCCGCCGCGCTGGTGCTGGGCTCGCTGCTGCTGGCCTACAAGATCCGCATCGCGCGCCTGACCCGCCACCAGGCCGAGCTCAAGCAGCTGGTGGCCGCGCGCACGCGCGAGCTGGAGGAATCGAACCGCAAGCTGGCCGCGCTCAGCACCACCGACGGCCTGACCGGCGTGAGCAACCGGCGCGGCTTCGACCTGGCGCTGGAAGCCGAATGGCGGCGCGCGGCGCGCACCGGCCAGACGGTGGCGCTGTCGATGCTGGACGTGGACTACTTCAAGAAGTACAACGACCACTACGGCCACCTGGCCGGCGACTCGGCGCTGCGCACCGTGGCCGAGCTGATCACCGCGCACGGCCGCCGCACCACCGACCTGGTGGCGCGCTACGGCGGCGAGGAGTTCGCGCTGCTGGCGGCCGCCACCGACGCGGCCGATGCGTTCGGCGTGGCCGAGGAGATCTGCGCCGAGCTGGCGCGGAGACAGTTGCCGCACGAGCAGTCGCCGTTCGGCATGCTGACCATCAGCATCGGCGTGGCGGTGATGCGGCCGACCGAGGACAGCTCGCCCGAGCTGCTGGTGCAGATGGCCGACCGGGCGCTGTACCGCGCCAAGGAAAAGGGACGCAACATGGCGCTGCTGGCCATGCCGCCGGCATGATGGACGCGAACCAGGACCAGGCGCCGGAAGACGATCCGATGCCGCAGCCGCCACAGCCGCCCGAGCCGGGCGACTGCTGCCACAGCGGCTGCACGTTCTGTGTCGAGGATATGTATCAGGACGAGCTGGAGCGCTATCGCGACGCGCTCAAGGCTTGGCGCGAACGGCACGGCGAGAGCTAGCCGCCGTCGTTGGCGTCGTCGGCGTCATTCCCGCGCAGGCGGGAATCTATACGCCCGCGCCGAAGCCAGCTCAGCATGGATTCCCGCCTGCGCGGGAACGACGTCAGAACGTCTCCCACTCATCGCTGGTGGCGGTCTTGGCGGCCTGCTTCAAGGCCGGCTTGCGCGCCGCCGCCGGCACCGCACGCGACGCCACCGCCACCTGCTTGCGGCGCGGCGCCGGACGCACCGCCGGCGCGCTGCTCTCGAGCAGCTTGAACACGCTCACCACCTCGCTCAACTTGCCGGCCTGATCCTGCATCGACTCGGCCGCCGCCGCGGCCTGCTCCACCAGTGCCGCGTTCTGCTGCGTCACCTGGTCCATCTGCAGGATGGCGGTGTTGACCTGCTCGATGCCGTGGCTCTGCTCCACGCTGGCCGAGGTGATCTCGGCCATGATGTCGGTCACGCGGGTGATGCTGGCGACGATCTCCGCCATCGTCTGCCCGGCCTGGTCGACCAGCTGCGAGCCGGTCTCCACCTTCTCGACCGAATCGCCGATCAGCTGCTTGATGTCCTTGGCCGCGGCGGCCGAGCGCTGCGCCAGGTTGCGCACCTCGGACGCCACCACCGCGAAGCCGCGTCCCTGCTCGCCGGCGCGGGCCGCCTCCACCGCCGCGTTCAAGGCCAGGATGTTGGTCTGGAAAGCGATGCCGTCGATGACGGCGATGATGTCGACAATCTTGCGCGACGATTCGTTGATCGAGGCCATGGTGCCGACCACCTGCCCCACCACGTCGCCGCCCTTGACCGCGATGCCGGACGCCGACTGCGCCAGCTGGTTGGCCTGGCGCGCGTTGTCGGCGTTCTGCTTGACGGTGCTGGTCAGCTCCTCCATCGACGAGGCCGTCTCTTCCAGCGAGCTGGCCTGCTCCTCGGTGCGCGCCGACAGGTCCTGGTTGCCGCTGGCGATCTCGCTGGACGCGGTGGCGATGGTGTCGGTGCCGCTGCGCACCTGGCTGACCAGTTGTTGCAGGTTGCCGGTCATGTCCTGCAGCGCCTGCATCAGCTGGCCCGTCTCGCAGGCCGAGCTGACGGCGATGGTGCGGGTCAGGTCGCCGCCGGCGACGTCGCGCGCCAGCGCCACCGCCTCCTGCAGCGGCGTGGCGACGATGCGCGCCACCCAAAGCGCCAGCGCCATGCCGATCACGATGTTCAGCACCAGCAGCGCGATCTGGGTCCAGCGCGCGTTGGAGAACACGGCGCTGGCGGCCGCGCTGGCCGCCTGGCCGCCCTCCGAGTTCAGCTTCACCAGCTTGTTGACGGTGGCGGTCAGCTCGCCCAGGATCTTGGCCGAGTTACCGCTGGCCACGGCGCGCGCCTCGACCTTCTGGTTGGCGCGCGACAGCGTCATCATTTTTTCGTGTTCGATCATGAACGCGGCCAGGCTCTTGTCGAATTCAGCGGCCAGCGTTTTTTCCTCGCCCTCGTTGATCACCTTCTCGTAGGCCTGGCGATGGGCCTTGAGGGTGGCCAGGGTCTCGTCCATGCGTTTTTCATAGCCGGCCATGCCCTTGGGATCTTCGTTGAGCAGGTGCGCCAGCTCCCAGCGGCGATAGTCGCCGACGTCGCCGCGCAGCTCGAGCACCGCGCGCACGCTGGGCATCCAGTTCTGCGCCAGGTCGGTGGACGCCTGGTTGACCTGGCCCATCGACAGGATGGAAGCCACGCCCATCGCCAGGGTCAGCAGCAACACCGCGCCGAACGACACGATGAGCTTGGTGGCTATTCGCAGGTCGTAAAACCAATTCATGGCATGCTCCTCATCGCTGACTTGGGCTATCCAGTATGCAACGATGTCGGTCCCGCCACCAGCGGGACACGACAACTGTGTTCGCCAAGCAACAACTCAGAGAAGGGCCATTACAGCTTGCCGTTCAGCGTGACGAACACCTGGCGTGGGGCGCCGGTCAGCAGCGTTTGCGCGGTGCCGTTGACGTCGCTGGCCTGGAAGCCGTTGGTGCCGATCGAGCCGATGTACTGCTTGTCGAACAGATTGGTCACGTTCACTTGCAGCGACAGGTCCTTCAGCATGCCCAGCGACTTCAGCTTGTAGCCGGCCGACAGGTTGGCCAGCCAGAACGAGGACACCGAAGCGTCGTTCAGGTAGGTGTAGTAGCGCTTGCCGGTGTACTTGCCGCCGACGCGCGCGAACCAGCTGCCGCTTTCATACGACGCTTCGGTGTTGAACAGCGAGCGCGGCGCATCGACCACTTGCTTGCCGCTGACGGCCACCAGGTTGGCGCCGTCCTGGTAGTTCGACTTGTACTTGGAATCGTTGAAGGTGTACGAGTTGAACCAGCTGATTTCGCGGTTCAGCTTCCACACGGCGATCGCTTCCAGGCCCTTGGTGTCGACCTTGCCGACGTTGACGAAGGTCGACGGGCAGCCGACGATGCCGGCGCAGGTGGCCACGCTCAGCTGGCGGTCGTCGAAGCGGGCGTTGTAGACCGCCACCGAACCCTGGATGTCGGCGCGCTTGAAGCGGTAGCCGAGGTCGATGTTGACCGAGGTCTCAGGCTTGAGCTTGGCGATGCCGGCGTTGTACGCGGCCTGGGTTTGCGAGAACGGACCGCTGACGCCCGGCTGGAACGCGCGCATGTTTTTCGAGGCCGAGGCGAACACTTCGTCGTCGGCGCTGATGGCGTAGTTGACGCCGGCCTGCGGCAGGAATTTCTTCTCGGCGTCGAGCTCGCCTGCGGCGCGGGTGCCGATGATGTTGGTGGCCTTGATGTCCACGTCCATCGCCTTGAAGCCGGCGTTGAACTTCAGCTTGCCGTCCATGGCGCTGATGGTGTCGGCCACGTAGTACTGCGAGGTGGTGGTGACGAAGTTCTGCTTGAAGTCGGTGCGGAACGGATTGGCCAGGAAGAACATGGTGTCGGCCGGGCCGGTCACCTTGTAGTAGTTGCGGCTGACGTTGTGGTTGCTGCGCTCGCCCCACAGGCCGGCGGTGATGGTGTGGCTGCCCAGTTCCCAGGTCAGGTCGCTGGTGACGCCGTCGCGGCCGATCGAGTACTCGGTGGTGCGCAGCGAGATCGGGTTGGCGGCGTCGGTCGCCACGTACGGCGTGTACCAGTGGCCCTGGCCGTCGTTGTCGTGGTGGTAGATGGTGGTCTTCAGTTCGACCGACGGGCCGAAGTTCAGCGCCAAGGTCAGGCCGCCGATGGTGTCCTTGCGCAGGCCGCCGGCCGAGTAGTAGGCGTCGTCCCGGCTGTTGACGCCGCCGGTGAACTTGTTGCGTGCGGCGTCCACGGCGCGCTGCCAGTCGGACTGGTAGTTGTCCCAGCCGTAGCCCAGGCGGCGCACCATTTCCAGCGACACGTCCTGGTAGTCGACTTCGCGGCGGTCGGAATAGTTGAGGAAGCCGGTCAGGCTGTTCTCGCCGAAGTTGAACACGAACTTCGAGTTCAGCTGATCCTGGTCCTGGCCGCCTTCGCCCTTGGTCTTGTCGGTGCGCTGGCGGGTGCCGCTGATGTAGGCCTTGACGGCGTTGTTGATCAGGCCGGTATCGACGCGGGCGAAGGTGCGCGAGGTCGAATCGCTGCCGAAGGTTTGCGCGAAGGTCAGGCCGCGCGTGTCGCTCGGGTTCAGCGTGAAGAATTGCACGGTGCCGCCCAGGTTGCTGGTCGAGGCGGTGCCGACCGCGCCGGCGCCTTGCGATACGGTGACGTTGCCGACGTTTTCCGAGGAGATGGCGCGGCTGATGTGCAGGCCGTTGTTGTTACCGTAGCTCATGTCGCCCAGCGGCACGCCGTCCAGCGTGAAGCCCAGCTGGTTCTGGTTGAAGCCGCGCACGCTGAAGCGGGTCGACCACTCGTAGGCGCCGAACGGATCGGCGGACTGGAAGTTCACGCCTGGCAGTTTTTCCAGCACCTTGAGCGGGCTGGTGCCCGGCAGCGCTTCGGCCAGGTCGGCCTTGTTGATGTTCTGCACCTGGCGCGACTGGCCACGGCCGGTGATTTCCACCGTTTGCACCGGACCGACGATGGCGCCGGCCACCGAGCTGTCGGCGGCGGCATCGGCCGCGTCGGCGGCGGCGTAAGCGTGGCAAGCGAGGGCTTGCAGGACCACCAGGCACAATGGTTTCAGAGGGAAGCGCTGTTGCATGATTTGTTCTTCTTTCTTGCTGGTTAGTGTGGACTAGGCTTGGAACTAAACTCGCAAGATTGTAGGAACTGCATGTGACGCGGCGATGACGGGACTGTGACGGCTTGGTGACATGACAACAACAGCCAGGGCGGACTTGGGGTAAGCTGGAAGCTCTTGTCCTTTGTGGAGGTTCCCATGCGGCGATGGTGTGTATTGCTGGCGGCAGCTTGCCTGGCCTTGCCGGCCTGGGCGGCCGAGCGGACCTTTCCGGCCAACGCGCAGCGCGGGAAGATGACGCCCGGCTATTTCCCGGAGGTGGGCATCGACGGCGCCACGCGCCGCCTGTCGCCGGCAGCGCGCATCTTCAACCAGGACAACCTGATCGAAATGCCGGCCGCGCTGCGCGGCAGCGACATCGTGGTCAACTACACGGTGGACGGAGAAGGCAGGATCGACCGCATCTGGATCCTGACCGCCAGCGAGGCGGCGCAGAAGCTCCCTGCTCCGGGCTCTAAATAGCGAAGTTATCGGCGTGCGGCCTGGCTAGCAGGCCGCATGCAAAAACCAGCAATTCCTCCGGAGGGATCGGCCGGGAAATATGGTAGCCCTGCAGATAGTGGCAACCCATCTTTTCCAGGATGGCGGCCTGGCCGGCGGTCTCCACGCCCTCCGCCACCAGTTGCAGGCCCAGGCTGTGGCCCATGGCGATGATGGCGTGCACCAGGTTGTTGCTACGCTCGCTGTGCTCGATATCCATGACGAAGGCACGGTCTATCTTCAGCGTGTTCAGGTGGAACTGGGTCAGGTAGCTGAGCGATGAGTAGCCGGTGCCGAAGTCGTCCAGCGAGATGCTGACGCCAAGTGCGCGCAACTGCGCCAATACCGCCTGCACCTGGCCGCCATCGTCGATTAAAACCCGTTCCGTCAATTCCAGCTCCAGCTGGCGCGCGGCCAGGCCGTTGCTGGCCAGCGCCTGCCGCACCAGCCCGACAAAGGCCGGATCGGCCAGCTGCCAGGCCGAGACGTTGATGCTGATGGTGATTTCCTCCAGCGCGCCGGATTTCCATTGAGCCACCTGGCGGCAGGCCTGGTTCAGCACCCAGGTGCCAAGTTCGACGATCATGCCGCTATCTTCGGCGACTGGTATGAAACGGTCCGGCGGCACCTGGCCCAGCAAGGCGCTGTCCCAGCGCAGCAGCGCCTCCACCTTGGTCAGCTGGCCGGTGTGGGAATTGGTGATGGCTTGGTAGACCAGGCGGAACTCTCCGGCCTCGATGGCGCCGCGCAAGGCGCCGTCGATCACCAGCGCATCCTTGGCGGCGGCGTTCATCGCGTCGTTGAAGAAGCGCATCTCGCCGCGCCCGGCCTTCTTGGCCTCGTACATGGCGATGTCGGCGTTGCGTATCAGCGTATCGCTATCGCCGCCGTGCAAGGGATAGCAGGCGATGCCCACGCTGGCCGATACGCCGATCGCGTGGTGCGACAGGTTGAAGCTGTCGGCCATGATGGCGATGACGGCGGCCGCGCAGTCGCTGGCCATTTTCTCGCTGCCGTCGCGTGGCAGGCCGGGCAGGACGACGATGAACTCATCGCCGCCGAAGCGGGCCAGCACATCCTGCGGGCGGAGGATGCCGTGCAGGCGGCGCGCGAACTGGCGCAGCAATTCGTCGCCGGCGGCGTGGCCGAAGGAATCGTTGACGCGCTTGAACTTGTCCAGGTCGATGAACAGGACGGCGCACTCGCCGTCCGAGAAGGCCGCGTTGGCGACCTCCTCCTCCAGCCGCTTGGACAGCGCGTGCCGGTTGAAATAGCCGGTGACGGGATCGATGCGTGCGGCCTGGTACAGCAAATCGTCCTTCTTTTGGCGTTCGCTGACGTCCAGCAGTTGGACCAGGCAGTACAAACGGCCCCGCTCCTCGTATGGCGAGCCCAGCATCTCAACCGGCAGTTTATTGCCATTATGCAATGTAATGTTCGCCCGGTCGACGGTGGGATATTGCACGCCGGGGGACAGGAAACGGCTGAAATACTGATCCGCCATTTCGCGGGTGAGGCCGGGAAGCAGTTCGGAAACATGGCGGCCGATCAGGTCGGCGGGGCCATTAAAACCCAGCAGGCGGGCGCAACGTTCGTTGGCCACCATGACATAGCCGCGCCGGTCGCGGATCAGGAAGCCGTTGCTCAGGCTGTCGATGGTGCGGGCGTAACGTTGCTGGATTTCATCCTGCACCGCGTAAATCAAGCCCAGCATGCTCAGGGTTTTCAGGATGGTGGTGCCGGCAAACCAGATCAGATATAACTCGGGGCCCAGGGTCACCGCACTCAGGACATTAAAACCGCCGCGCAGAATAAGTGTAATACCCAACAGGCGATAGCGGTTTTTATGCTTGATCAAACGCTGCCCGCACCAGAACATCACCACACCCAATATGGCGGCGCTGCCAGGCGGGATTATCGCCGGGTCTTTCAACCAGGCGGCATAGCATATTCCGGCAATTAACATTCCAACGGGAAGTATCCAGCGTATTTGATACCGGTGTAATTCGCCCAGAAAGTATTTGGTACCGCTCCAATAACCTATCATGCTGCCGCTAAGCAAAGCAGCGCAAAGCGGGATACGAACCGATTCAGATAAAATCCGGTCGCCGATAAACCAGGTGATAATTCCGATCATTACCGACAGCTGCCCCAATCCCCAGAATAACGCGTGCTTTTCCTTACGCTGCATCAGCCAGAGGAAAATAAGCAATGTGCACAGAATAGCGTCGGCCGCAAAGGCTGCCGCTACTGCTGAGAGGTGGGCGTAATTACTGAGATCCGTGCTCATATATATCGGCCGTCATCTGGCCCGGAATCCTGTGGAGCTGTTTGTGGGTGACTATCTCCATTGTAAGCTGAACGGCTGCGTTGACGGTATCGCACGCCGGCCGAAGTGTTGCCTATTGGCACAATACCCATCTTCGCCCGGAAAAGGGCGTACAACCCTGCTTTTTATGCCAGAAATTGGCACGTACCCGCCAGCTTCCAGCTTGACCTGGGTGAGCGTGGGCGGCGTCTGTCAAACAAACAGGGAAATAGCCAGGGCCCACATGACCACCGCGATCACACCATCCAATATTTGCCAGGCGCGCGGTTTGGCGAATATCGGCGTTAAATAGCGGGCGCCCAAGCCGAGGCTGCTAAACCACACGAATGAGGCAAGCATGGCCCCCAGCGCGAAATACAGGCGTCCATTGCCCGGCTGCTGCCCGCCGATTGATCCAAGCAGCACAACGGTATCCAGATAAACATGGGGATTCAACAGGCTGAAAGCCAACATGGCGGCGATTACCGCGCCGCGATCGCCAGCGGGATTATTATCGCCCGCATTTAATACACCGGGATTCAAAGCCGACCGCGCCGCGCGCAAGCCGTACCAGAAAAGAAATCCCGCGCCAGCGATTTTTATCCAGAACAGCAATGCCGGCGCCTCGACGATTAATTTCCCCATACCCGCCACGCCCATTCCTATAAGGACAACGTCGCAGATAATACAGATGGCAATACAGGTTAAAACGAATTCGCGTTTCAGCGCCTGTTTTAACAGGTAGGCGTTTTGCGAGCCGATCGCAACAATCAAACTACCGCCAAGGCCCATCCCTTTTAAAAAAGCCGTCACTTCCATATTTTTCTCCCCAAAACAATGAGGACAGCTTAAACTCTCGGGGCAGATAAGTATAATTAATATTACTGACCAAATATTAGAGGCGCTAATGAGGCAAGTTGACTATCGCGGCCTGGCGGCGTTGGACGCCGTCATCGACTATGGCAGTTTCGACAAGGCGGCCGTCGCGCTTTCCATCACCCAATCGGCCGTTTCCCAACGCATCCGCATGCTGGAAAACAGTGCCGGCGAGTTGCTGATCGTCCGCAGCCAACCGCCCTCGCCCACCGAGGCCGGACAGCGCTTGATCGCCCACTACCGGCAAGTCCGGCTGCTGGAAGCGGTGCTGCTGCATCGTCCGGATTCCGGCGAGGCGCGGCCGGAAATCGCCATCGCCGTCAACGCCGACAGCGCCGCGACCTGGGTGCAGGAAGCCGTGACGCCGCTGATGAGCAGCGGCGAATGCCTGCTCCACATCCGGCTGGACGACCAGGACCATACCTTGACGATGCTGCGGGAAGGCCGGGTATTTGGCTGCGTGACCAGCGAATCGGCACAGGTTGCCGGAACGACATCAACGCCGCTGGGCGCGATGCGTTATCTCTGCGTGGCCAGCCCCGCGTTTGCCCGGCGCTGGTTCCCGGACGGCATGACCGCCGCCGCCGTGCAACAGGCGCCGGCGCTGAATTTCGACCGCAAGGATGCGCTGCAAGAACGCTACATCGCCCGCCGCACCGGCTACACCGGCCATTATCCCCATCATTCCTTCGCCAGTTCGGACGGGTTTGTGCGGTTTGTCGAGGCGGGCTTCGGCTACGGCATGCTGCCGATATTGCAATGCGAACAGCAATTGAGGGCGGGAACGATGGTGGAGCTGACGCCCGGCGATTATCTGGATGTGCCGCTGATCTGGCACATGTGGGACATTCAAACAGCCTTTACGCGCGCATTATCGGACAACGTGATCTCAACCGCGCGCAAATGGCTGCTTTAAGGCCTGTTATCCAACGCCGCCAGTTCCCGCCGGACGCGTTCTTCCCACTCGGCCGGGTCCGGTTCGTAGCTGACGGACGGCTCGGCCGGACTCAAGGCTTGCAAGGCCCCGGTGCGCTGGTAGATCATGACCGACGTCCAGGCCACCGTGCCGGCTGGGAATTGATGTAGCAATTTGAACGCCGGGTGATTCAAGGGATAGGTGGTGGTGCTGACCAGCGCGCCTTCCTGCATCTCGCGCGCCAGCTTTCCGGCGATGGCGTCCATCAGCGGACCGAAACAGGTGCTGTACATGAACACCAGGCTGGCGCCGCGCACGTCCACCTTGAACAAGTCCGCCTCGATGAAGGCGATGCGCGAAGCCAGGTCGAGCAGATGCCGGCCGCTGGCCTCGCCGCCAAACGGCAGTTGCAGCGGGGTGTCGGGCGCGAGCGGCGTGGGCAGCGAGGCCAGCCCGTGGCGCGCCAGTGCCAGCAAAGCGTCGAGGCGCCGCACCGCCAGCGCATGCCGGTAGCCCATCAGCTCGACGCCGATGCAACGCTGGAACGGAAACGCCAGCGCCGCCGACATCACCACCTTGCCCAAGCCGCTGCCCAGATCGACCATCACGCCGCCGGGACGGATGAGCGGGGCGATCGCATCGAAGTAATTCTCCAGTTCGAAACGCTGAAGCTCGCCGTAGATCAAGCCGCCGTCCTCCACCAGCCAGGCGCGCAGCTCGGCGTCGCTGATCTGTTCCAACGGACGAAAATCCGGCGGCGGCGCGGCGCGCGGCAACATGCCATGCGGCAGCAAGCTCGCCGGCAAGGTGCCGATGATCGCGCCACGGTGCGGAAGCAAGCGCTGCAGCAGATAGTCGCGGCGCGACTTGTCTTCCACGCAGGCGCGCAGCGCGTAACCGATTTCGATAAACGGAAGAAAAGGAGAACCAGGTGTCAATTCCAGCGGCGGCCGCACATGCTTTTCGCCGCCTTGTATGCTCTGGAATAAGGCCTCGAACAGATCGGCCGGATGCCGGAAACCGGCGACCGGCTGCGCCGCAGTCTCGTGGGTACGAAATGCCGGCGCGCTCTGCATGGGCCGCGGATCAGGCGCGCAGGGTGGCCAGCATCTGGTCGACGCTATCGTGCGCCGCCTGCCAGCCTGAGCTGGCCAGCACCGGCGCGCAGACCGGGCAAGCCTCGAACGGATTGCAGTCGTGCGGCAACTCCTGGTAGAACTTGCCCACCACCGACTTGCCCACATACGAATCGACCGACAACGGCTTGGCTTTCGGCGCCACCGACGCCTTGGCCGGCACGAAATCGGCGCCACCGGGCGCCAGCCAGCGTTCGAACGGCTCGGTCGGCTTACCGTCGGGCACGTACCAGGACTTGCGCTCGCCATTCCAGCGCGCGCCCAGCGCCTTGGCTTCGTCTTTTTCCGCAAACGGAACTTTTAAAAACATCATTGTCGCTACTCCGCTAATGGAAGCAGTCATTTTACATGCACGCCCGGTTGACTGCACCGCCCTTCAAGAATATAGTTGCCAAAAGCAAGCATATGGAGGATTTGATGGATATGCAACAGCAGGCCGACGTTGTGCGGCAATTCAACCGCTACTACACCGTCCACCTGGGCCTGCTGCGCGGGCGCTACCTGGACACCGATTATTCGCTCAGCGAAGGCCGCATCATGTACGAGCTGTCGCTCAATCCCGGCTGCACCGCCAACCACCTGCGCACCAAGCTGGACCTGGATGCCGGCTACATGAGCCGCCTGCTGCGCTCCCTCGGCGAACGCGGCCTGGTCCACGGCGAGCGCTCGCCGCAGGACAAGCGCGCCACCCTGCTGAGCTTGACCGACGCCGGCCAGGCGGTCATCGCCGACATCAACCACCGCGCCTCGGCCGAAACGGTGCGCATGCTGGGGCAGCTCGGCGAAACCCAGCGCGCGGAATTGCTGGACGCGATGCGCAAGGTGCAGCACATCCTGTCGACCCCGGCCACGCGCGTGATCCGCGCCACCGCCGACCAGCTCGACGACGCCCGCCACCTGCTGCACGAATATTTCGACGTCATTAACGTCGTGTTGCGCGACGACGACGACGCCATCCGCGCCTTCCTCAACGACGCCAGCTCGGCGATGTGGATCGCCTACGTGGACGGCGAGGCGGCCGCCTGCGTGGCCATGCGTCCGCTGCAGGAAGTGGCCGGCGCGACCGAGTGCAAGCGCCTGTACGTGGCCGACCGTTTCCGCCGGCGCGGTTTGGCCGAGGCGCTGATGCAGGCACTGGAGAGCCACGCCGAACAGGCCGGCTACGACGCCGTCTACCTCGACACCAAGGACGACCTGCACGCGGCGATCCGGCTGTACGAGCAGCTCGGCTACGAGCGCTGCGCACGCTACAACGACAACCCGCAAGCGACCATCTTCATGCGCAAGCGGCTGCGCTGAGGCGTGCGGCCACTTCTGTGGCGGAGGAGTAATATTGCAAAATATATACTTCACCATGGGATCTTATGAAAACCTTGCTTGCCGCAGCTGTCGGTTGTTTCGCCCTGTCGCTGCCGGCTGTCAGCGGAGCAGCGGATACCGATGTTTTTTCCGGCATCTACTCCGTTACCGACCCGATGACCGGCACCGAGGTCGACGTGATGAAAGTCCGTAAGTATTCGAACGGCTACAGACTCTTCTCGTATATGGGCCGGACCGAAGGCAGGGAAGGATCAATCCCGTCGATGGAGGATAACGGCCCCCGCGATAGCGACATGCCGGCGGCGTTCCCGTTGAATCCCAAGGTCCGGACCTTGAAGGTTCCTGGCGTGGGCTACTTGTACTATGCGCCGAATGGCGCGTACTCGCCGGTCGGCCGTTCGGACACAGGCTACATCACGCAAATGATGGGCTTTGGCATGTACTCATTGAAGCGCAGGCCATTGCAGGAACGCCCCGAGCGCAGCGCGAACGGCGAACACGAATACCAGCCAGGGAACGATGAAACCGAAGTGCCAGTCAGCACGCTGAATTACAGCGCGCGCGCAATCCAGCTGAGTGTCAGTTCCGCGACAAACAACAAGAACGCAGTCGACATCGACCCGCTGAACGCCTACATGACCGCCGCAACCAATTGCTGTTTCGCGCTGCCGAAAAAATGGGATGCGTCGCTGCACATGCAGATTGAATACCGGACGCTGCCCGACGGCAAACTGAAAATCGTGCCGGTGGCTGTGCCGCAATATGACAGCCCGCAGCAGTTCGACGTGGTGGTGGGCGCTGACGAGAGCGTCGACATCGTTTTCAACCAGGAGTCACGCGAGCCACCGCCGCAACCACCGGCGGCGCTGCGCCGAGCCGCGATCGATGCCGAGCTGAAACGCCGAAAACAGTTCTTGCAAGATCTGATAAAGCAGCAGCCCAAGATGGCTGAAGAAGCGCAGCACACATTTGCCGACGAGATCAAGGAGCGCAAATACCGTGGGCGCTATCTGGAAGTGTTCAGCGCCTGCAAGGAGTCGTTCGGCAAGTGCGACAATGAAGCCACCGAGCAAGCTGAGCTCCTCAACTAATCCGCTCCGATAAAATGCTGGCCGCCTGTCGTCTGTGAGAAAATCCCGGATTGGATTCCACTCGCGACAACAATGCCCATCATCGAACCTATCACCCTGACGCTGGCCGAGCTGGCCAGCCGTTGGAACCAGACCACCCGTCAAGTGCTCGAACAAGGCCTGCCGATGTATTTCTACTTCGACGGACTGGTGTTCGACTTCGGCGACAAATGGCATCGCGCCAACGGCGACGTGCAGGAACAGCAGGCTCTGGAAGCGCATCAAACGCGCCTGTCCACGGTCGACCTCGACCTGCAGCGGCAGGCGCTGCACAAACGCGGCCTGCTGAAGCTGACCCAATGGGAAGACGCGCTCAGCGATGAAGACCTGCGCAACCTGCAAGCCGAGTCCGACCGTCTGCACCAGGAAATCGCACGCCTGACGACGCTGCTAAAAGAGCGCAACGAAGAGCGCCAGCGCCACGTGCGCAACGGCCTGCTGCGCGCCGCGCCGCGCACGCTGCGCGACATCGCGCAGCACGGCCAAAGCAAGTTCCCGCAATTCGCCTTCATGCCGAACTCCCCCACCGGCAACGAGAAAATCGCCGGCGGCGCCGTGGTGGCGCTGGAGGATGGCTTCCCGGTCAAGGCGCTGCTGACCGAGGCGGACCTGGTGATCGCGATGCTGGATGTGCGATCGGTGGAATCCGCAGACAAGGCCTGAGCAGGCCGCTCAACGTTTGCTGCGCGCCAGCCGCATGCGCCACAACTCATACCGTTCGCTGCCGGCCTTCACAGCGCCGGCGAAATGATTGTTGAGCTGGCTCGCGGTGACCACGAGATAGCCGTCCGGCGTGATGGCCGGAGTGTCGGGCCAGGAGATACCGTCGTCGGTCGCCAGCACGGCCATTGCCTGCTTGACCGGATCGAAGCGCACAATGCCGTTGCGGGTGACATCGGTGATGTAGAGATTGCCTGTGTCATCGGTGACGATGCCATCGGTGTTGCCGCCCACATCGCCTATCGTCTTCACGGCCGCCGCCACCTTCTGTGCGCTCGCGGCTGAGGCGCGCAGCACATTGGTGTCAATCGAAAACGCGTGCGTGCCCGTGGTAACGGTCCAGTACAAGGTGCGCGCGTCGGGCGACAGGGCGATGCCATTGATGCCCAGCGTCAGCGGATTGCCAGGCCACACCGCTTGGCCGTGCGACATCACCTTCACGCCCGGCTCCGGCAACACTGACGGATCGCGGTGCAGCACGCGGCGGCTGACGCCGGTGGCGAAGTCAGCCACGATGATCCCTGCCAGGTTGCCCGGCGCGCTGCGCAGGCCGCTGTCGGAGATGTAGGCGATCTTGCGCGCCTCGTCGACAGCGATGTCGTTGAGGAAGCTGCCCTTGCGGTCGGCCACGCCGTCGAGCGCGATGCGTTTCACAACGCGTCCGCTGCCCAACTCATAGATCACGATCTTTTGACCGCCGGCCGGCGCCTCCGCCTCGCCGGCAACGAAGCCCATGTCGAGCGCCCACAGCCAGCCGTTGCGGTGGTCGATGTGAAAGCCCAGGACGTTGCGCAGGCTGGTCTCGGGCGACGCCGCCACCGAGTTGCCCTCCTCCGACGGGAAGGCCGTGAGGCGAGCCGGGCCGCCATCGGACGCCGTGTCGAGGATGCTCAGCGTTGCGGGCGAGTCGGCGGCGATCAGCCGCGGTGTGCTGACGAACGCGCGTCCGCTGGCGTCGAAATGGATGCCGGCGATGGGGGCGCTCACCGAGTTGTGGAACGGCTGCTGCGCGGCGGCATCGGTGCCCCACGTCACGCCGCTGTAGCTGCGCCAGCGTTCAAGCTGCGCGCCGTCCGCGCTCCAGGCGGTTTGCGCCAATGCGGCGGTCATCAGCATGGCGCTGACGGTGCGTTTGAATATGCGGGAGGTAGTCATGGTGTCGTCCGTGAAATGGTTGGTGTGAACACTATATTTGCCTCTCAACAGGAGATAAACTAGCCAAGTTGAAAATGATTAGTTCGCGAGAGGACCAAATGAGCCGGAATTTTGATTACCTGGGAGACGTCGAAGTATTCCTGGCAGTGATGGAGCACGGCTCGTTCACGTCGGCGGCGGCCGCGCTATCGACCACCGCGTCCGTCCTCAGCCGCGCGATTGGGCGGCTGGAAGCACGGCTCGGCCAGCAACTGATGCGGCGGACGACGCGCCGTATCGGACTGACGGATGCCGGACAACGCTACCTGGAACAGGCGCGCGGCGCCTTCGGCCTGCTGCGCGAGGCGGAGCAGGAAGCGCAGTCGCAAAGTGCGGCCTTGAGCGGGCGGGTGCGCATCAGCGCGCCGACGACGTTCGGCCACTTTCGCCTGCCGGCCTTGCTCAAGCCGTTTCTGGCGCAAAACCCCGAGGTCCGGCTAGAGCTCAACATCACCAATCGCAACGTCGACCTGGTCGCGGAGGGATTCGACATGGCGATCCGCCTTGGCCATCTGCCCGACAGCGGCCTGGTCGCGCGCAAGCTGGAAGACGCCAGGCTGCGGCTGGTCGCCGCTCCGGATTACTTGAAGCGGGCGGGTGTTCCACGGAATCTTGAGGAGTTGGCGCAGCACGTCTGCCTGCCTTTCGTGCTGCCGCGCACGGGCAAGCTTGGCGCCTGGTCGTTTCGCGTCGACGGAGAGGATCTTGAATGGCAGCCCAGGTCGGTGCTGGAAGTATCGGACGACGTGCTGGGCACGGTGTCGATGGCCGAGCAGGGAATCGGCATCTGCCAGACCTACGACTTCATCGCGCGCGAACGCCTGGCCAGCGGACGGCTGGTCGAACTGCTGCCCGAACTAAGCGGCCGGACGCGACCGTTCTCGCTGGTGTACGCGCCGCACCGGCACCAGTCAGCGGCGGCGCGGGCGCTAATCAGTGCCCTTGTCGGCGATGCAAATGCACTGCCCAGCAATTCAATGACTTAAGTCGTTTTTGCGCGCCTTTTCATAAAGCCCTCCCTCGGCGCGGATCAAAAAGCCGCTATCAAGCAAACTTTAGCGCGCTAAAGAACAGCCGCAACTCGGCAGCATTTCAAATCTATGACAGCTCGGGGGCGCAACGTCGGAGAGGCGGGGCACCATTTGCTGCTCCTTGCTTGATGCTTCCCAATTCCTCGTTAAACGGACAGAGCAACAATGCTCCAGGTCTTCCCTTAACTACAACTGGAGAAATCATGGCTATCGACGTCTATCTGCACATCGACGGAATCAAAGGCGAGTCAGCCGACTCTGCCCACCAAGGCTGGATCGAGGTAACGACCGCCCAATGGGGCGTAATGCAACCAAAGAGCGCAACTGCATCGACGGCCGGAGGGCACACCGCCGAACGCTGCGAACACACCAGCCTTTCGATCTCAAAGCTCGCCGACATATCCTCTCCCCTCTTGATGCAAAACTGTTCGGCGGGGCGGACGATACCAAAGGCAAAGTTGGAATTTATGCGCGCCGACGGACAGGGCGAACGCGTGAAGTACTACGAGGTTCAACTCGAAAATGTACTTATCGGAAGCATGAATCAAGTCGTGCACGAGGGGGACGTTTTGCACGATTCCATCGGACTCAAATTTTCAAAAGTGCTTTGGAAATACACACAACAAAAAATCGGCGGCGGCGCCGGCGGTAACACGGCTGGAGGGTGGGATCTATCAGTCAATCGTATCGCATGAGGGGAATCGGCCATGTTAGAAGTCCAACCTAAAGATTCACGTGGTTACTTCATGCTTCCTCAAGCGCCGGAGGAAGCAGGCTACTACGTTTACGGGACGCCGCCAGGTGGACGTGGACAGTACGCCCACCCGTCAATGTTGTCCTTTATCTTTTTTATCGAGCGGGAGTGGGCTGCGATCGACAAACGAAAATTTGGTGTTGGAAATATCAGCCTTGCCGGGGGAGTTCCCTATCCTAAGCACCGAACCCACATAACCGGATTAGAGCTGGATATCCGCCCCCTGCGAAAAGACGGCAGTCAAAGCCAAGTATATTGGTATCAAGAAGAATATGATCGCAACGGAACAGCAAAGCTGATCGCCCTCATCCAAGCATACCCTGGCGTGCGTCAAATATTGTTCAATGACAAGGAGATCCCGTTTGTGAAATCATTCAAAGATCACGATCATCATTTTCACGTAGCACTGTGAGGACAACATGTCACGATTCCTAACACTAGGCATCTGCGCAATCACTTGCCTCTCAATGGCTTACGCGGTCGAGAAGCCTGACTGGTGGCAATACAAGTCGTTCAAAGGATCCTACCTCATCTACTCGAACGATTTAGGCGAGGAACAACCGCCGACAAAAACGGATCGAAAAGCATCATTCATGGTTACTGGCTCGGTAGCTAAGGACATGTTCGACTCGATGTACCCTGACGACAAAAATAGCTGCAGCTCAAATCCGGGCTACCGTGAGCGCAACAAAGGAAACGTATCTTGTACCCATGATAAGGATGGATACACGTGCCACTTTGGATTTAACTTACGAACTGGACAAAGCATCGCTGGAGCAACCTGCTAACCAGAGTTGGCCGATGCATTCAAAAAAAGGCATCGGCCGACACTGCACTGCAGTTGATGGGCAAAATAAAAAAGGGTTAGCTAATGCTAACCCCTTGTTTTACTAGCGAATTTGGCGGGCCTCTCGTGACTCGAACACGGCACCAACGGATTATGAGACGCATGCTCTACATGCATTAAAAAAGGCCTTCATCAAGAAGGCCTTTTAAATTTTCCAACGTCAAAAACTAAGGCAAGCGACGCAAAGGACGCGATATAGCCAAAGAGTTGTCTTGGCGCGAAACAGAGCCACTCTTGACAGCGAGAGCAAAAATTCGTAACACCCGAGCAACGCTATCCTGCTTCATTTGCAAGATTTCCTTGTTCACCAGTTTGTTTTCTTTGGAAGCCATAATAGTTTCCTAACTTAGCCTCAAGTGGCTCAAAATCAATCAGACAAGACTTCTCAGGAAGTCTATGGAACATCCTAGCATAACATAGCTGCAACTGAGGAGTAGCAGCCGTGTAAAAGTACTGCTCAATTTCGGGATAAATTTGTACGTACAATTCTACCACACTTCGCAGGGCTTCGAAGAACTGAAAGATGTAGCGATGATCAGCTAACTTCCACAAATTAGGAGAGTAAGCGGCCTCTAACCTAGCATCTGCACGAGCAAATTTCATGATTCTAGCCTGCGCCACAGGGACAAAGCCGTCAGCAAAGTCTGGAGCCAGAACCGATACGTACTGCTCACCGCCAGCCGCATCTGTGACCTGCTGAAAAATCATGACATATCTGTCGTCCAAAAATCTGAACGGGATGATTTCCTTCTCGGAAAAAAAAGCAAGGGGCGCACCAATCCAGACCTCAGCATTTTGGTCCTCGTCCTTGAACAACTCGTCCCGAATCTCAGCAGATACTATTTCCATAACGCATTGTAGACGATGCTGTCAGTCAAGACAAAATGCCTATAACTACGTGTATTTCCGCCCTAAATCTGCCCTTCGTCATCGAACCTACAAAGCGAGTAGATGTGCGACTAGCAACACTAGCCAGTAAACAAGGAACGAGCTACCGATAAACATAAGCACAAAAACAACGCCGATCAGGAGCTTAGACGGCTTAAAGCTCAACTGGACGGGCATGATCTTGGCCAGCCCCTCATCACACTTTGTGTACGAGTTGACCAAGTCCCACGTCAAGGGCGGGTAATAGAGATAAGAAATTGTTACCTCTTCTTTTGACACTAATACGGGGATCACTATTTCCCCACTTCCATCCTCACTTGGCTCTATAGAATGACTTACAGACGGATACAATCTGATGTTCGGAGGTAGTCGTCGATGACCGATTCGGACATTCGTAGCAGCTTTACGTCCAGCATTTCTTACAACTACTGTATGTGTGAAAACGTGCGTTCGCTCCGCGTCACTCAGTACGAACGCCGCAACATGGCCAACATAGCTAACCAACTTTGCATTCCCCTCTGAGTAGAGCTTGAAAGCACCACCTACAACCGCAGAAATCACCGGTGCCAGCAACTTGCCTATGACCTCTATTTCCATCTCGTACGCCTCAAACGCTTATCAGTGATGGCAATTTTGACACGTATGCCGCAAGATGCCCAGCAGAAAAATGGGCATAGCGTCTAACCATCTGAGGACTTTCCCACCCACCCAGCTCTTGTAAAACATTTAAAGGGGTTCCGTTTTGGACGTGCCAGCTTGCCCACGTATGGCGCAAATCGTGCCATCGAAAATCATCGATCCCAGCACGCTTTAACGCTTTTTTCCAGGCCGCAGTATTGACTTGCGCAATCGCCTCGCCCTTCAAGGCGAATACAAAATGCGGATGTTGCCCCATCTGAAGTGTCAGTACCTTCATAGCATCATCGTTAAGAGGAATAGGAATAGCTCTGCGGCTTTTTGACTGGTCAGGATGCACCCACGCCATACACCTAGCCATATCCACCTGCCCCCATTGGAGTCCCGTGACGTTAGACTTGCGCAAGCCGGTGGCCAACGAGAAAGTAGCCATCGTAGCCAGATGCGCGGGCAATTCCACTAGCAATCTTTGAGCCTGCGCCTTTGTTAAGTAGCGTACTCGTCTCGTAGGCTCCTTCAGTAGTCGCACCCTTGGGACGGACGCAAACCACTCCCATTCAAAAGCCGCACGCCGCAATATCGAGCGGAGAAGCGCAAGCATACGATTAACGGTGGCATTCGCCACACCACTTTGTATTTTTTTCAAGGCCAGCGCATCGATAACAGCGCGATTTATGTCCCGCAAAGGCACACCTGACAGATGTGGCTCTAGCCATCGCAGTATGCATAAGTCCGAATGCAGCGACGCTTTGTCAGCTTTTTCCGATAACCATCGATTAACAGCGTCGTCCCAAGTTTTCACTAGATCACTGCCAGCCGATAGCGCCAATTGCACCAAATCATTCACGCCCATTTCACCGCCCCGCAACATTTCTTAACGGAAACTATACATCATTATTAAAAGGGACACACAATGGGATCAGGCAGCCCCGGCGCAGTCGCTAAGTAAACAACGCCAAGCGCGTTGTTACACCAAGTAATCAGCCCCTCCATGGTGTGCCCCTCAATAGCCCTGAAGGCCGAGTGCACAGCGTCAAGCATGTTCGTGCAGTTCGGAAGCCGCCAGTACTGCGCCTCAGGCACCACCACCCCCCGCGACCTGAAATAGCGCTTTTGATTCAACTCCCGACACGCCATATCCTTGCCGCAATATTTAGCTATGTATGCGGCCAGCTTGTGCGCCCCGGTCCGGCCAAACCCGAACTTATGAGGATCACGCACGTTCACTTGCCCCATCTGTTGACCGTCCTGGCCAAGGCCGAGAACGCTTTGCCAGATCGAGCGCAGCAACGCATACATCTGACGCCCGGCGACGGCTACATGAAAATGCAAAGCACCACGCTCTTGCTCTTCGATCACCGCCACATAATGGAACTGCTTATGCTTGCCGAGCTTGCGGCAAAACGCCTTAAAGTGCTTCAGCGCCGTATCACGGTCAATCATGTTTTCGCGGTACGTAAGTGTCACCATGCGGTCAGCAGAAATAGCCTTGCAGCACTCAGACACTTTTTGCTTTGCGCGACGACCGGCCATTTCTTCGCTGGCCTCGCGATTCTCCGACTCACCGCGCTTGGCCTTTGCACGAGTCTGTGCAGGGCCTACGAAGAATCGATCCTTGGTGACGGTCACAACACACTGGCCATCGGCGAAAACGCGCTTACGAGCCGTATAAGTGTCCTGCCACGTACCCTTGGCCTTGTCGTCGCTCCACCAGTCCGGCCTCTTCGAATCCTCGTCAGGCTCCGCGCGGGTGAAATCGATTGACGACAGGGCATTTTCATAATCTAATTCGGTCATTGGTAATTCCTGTAACGGCAGGTTTATCAACGGCCCCGGACAGTTGCAAGCTGTTCGGGGCCTTTTCTTTTGTGCTTCGAAAATCCTTACTCCCTTATGACAGCCACAGTGTTTTATTGGTCTGTGTTCTTAAGTGTTCCTAATACAAGTTTAGGCGGCGCTTCGCGCCGCCCTCGCTAGCTGCGCAACGCATCGGGCGGCACGAGCTTGCAATCTCAGCGACAAGAACGCCGTCAACATACGGCCTACGCGCTCCCGCTTGTTTGCGAACCAATTTGCAATGCAAATCGGCCCGCCATTTATTCCTACCGCTTTCTCAACAGGCGATCACGCAACACCCGATCAACCAAGCTATCTTTGGTCTCTCCCTTAAACTGAAGAAACGTGTGCATAGCTTCAAACACCTCACGAGACACCACCACCGTCAGCACCTCTTTGCCCCCGTCTCTGAGCCTCTGTCTTTGAAGCTGTTTACGTTCGGCAGCAGACAACGGAGCAACATCACCAGCAGGTCGACCACGACGCCGCGGCAAATCCCCGATCATGTCCAACGTACGGTTATCCTCGACTTGCTTCATGCCCACCTCAATTAACGTGACAAGTCACAGTAATTCCTATGCAGATCACATGCCGACAGGCGACTTGCGCGGAGGGTCAGACGGTGGATTGCCAAACACCGCTACCTGCGAAGCCTCCGTTTTCGGAGAACCATCCGCCACCTGCTGCCCTCCCCGGCCCTCCAAAACCCGCACAGACTCCGCAGTACGTTCTGTCGATCGACGATCTCTATCCGCATCAAACTCTTGAAAGAAGCCATTACGGGCGAACTCAATGCACATGCTGTACTTCACATCGAGCGCCGTTCCCTGCTGCGAAAAACAACGGCACTTATCCGAAACCTGAATACATGCCGCCGGAACAGGCACGCGAGTGGGCTTCGTAAGTTCGTCATATTTGGGGGCCGTCTGAACAAGGCCTTCAATACGCGGAGTATTCATCTGCACGTAGTGCCTCATATCTTCCTTGGGATCAAACTCCGCAGGACGCACGCCGACGGATTTCGACTGAGTAGCAGCGAGAGATTGAGCAGCGACGGCATCAGCAGGCGGTAATTGTGGCTTTTGATTTTTACCTATCGTCAGCTTATAAACCAAGAAAACACAAGCCGCCAAAATCACAGGCGTCAGTAACAGCAACTTGGCACGCATCGGAATGCTACGTTTCATCGTATGCTCGTCAGCAGACTTATAGAGCTTGTATATGCTCTTATCAAACGCCCACTTCGTTTTTTCCGAATCGTTACGCGACGAAGGCTTATCGCAGTTGTCTTTCACCGAGTCCCACTTGTGGACCGTAGACACTTCCATACCCCACACGCGAACCATGTGACGATGCCGTCCAGCGAGTCGCCTAATCGCAGGGTCAATCAGCGATGGATGCTGTGTAATGAAAAAAAGATCGATACCCAAATGACGATGCGTCTCTAAATCGGTAACATGCTTCGGCGGCTGAGAGCCAAGCGACCGGTTACGGAAAATTCGCTGCGCCTCATCAATGAGGACAATCGATTTCGGAGGAACGTCCATCCATTTTGTCGGATCAATTTCCTGCCAATCCAACTTCAACTCAGGAATGCCCGAGTAGAACACCGGACGATTTTCACGCAATGCCAAATCTCGAACGAGACCAATAGTGAAAAGGGGTTTCGCATTACCCGGCAACCCAGTTATGAGGTCAATCACGCTGCACCTCCACCACCTGATTTTTTAATCACGAGCTTGGTCAACGAAGTTCCACCAGCAAGCTTCACGACAAGCGCAGCAGAGTATGCAGAGAAGATCACCCCAATAGCTTTATCTACCCAGCACCACGCCAAGAACGACACCACGTCTGCGGGCAACGCGGCCATATTTCCCTTGATCTGCTCCAGCAACCAGTTGATGCCCAAATCAAACCCGCTATAGGTCACATAAGACATACCCAACGCAATCAACACACGACCGACCATCGAACCAGCGATAGTCAGAAGCCCACCAAGCAAAGCAGTCAATAACGGCATGGTCTACTCCCGAATGACAGCACCGGACAGCAACTTAAACGACACCATCAAAGCGACGATCATGATTGCGTAACGGAGCACGATAAGAGCGCTACAAGCGCGAGAAAATGGAATCACGACCTCACGGCCTTGAATAGTGAAGGACTTATCCGCAAAGCACTGGCCACCGCCGAGCCAGCCCGACTGATCGAGGGTCTTTGGTACGTTGACCTCAGTACCATTTTCAGGCGTCGGCAGATCATCGCTCTTCGGGTCTTGCCCATCTAGAACCTGCTTACCAAGCTTCCCGATACCTGACTCATTCGCGGCCTGCGCATCTTGAATATCGCGACAGTTCTGCTCCGCGACCTGGCGAAGCATGGCGCATTGAATAGCGTCACCATCACAATAGACGGCAGCACCACAAGAGACAGTCGCAGAAGAATTTTTGCAAATATTAAGACTGGGATTACGCTGACACAGATCACCGTTGCCACCTGATCCGCCGCCGGGATTCGTACCCGTACCGGGGTCGGTTGTTCCGCCACCGGGATTAGTTGTTCCGCCGCCCGGATTAGTGGTGCCACCTCCGGGATTCGTTGAGCCTCCACCCGGATTAGTTCCAGTGCCCGGATCTGTAGTTCCACCGCCGGGATTGGCGCCACCGTTATATGGCGTCGGGTCCTGAGTTGGTTGACCCGTCTCCCCACCCACATCACCAGTCTCCTCCGTCTCAGCACGACAATAAATTCGCTTCACGCCCACAGCGACCTCAGCCTCACCACTCTTGGCATAACACTGGGTCTCCGTTTTTATACGAACCATGCACCCCTTCTGCGACCAAGGTGCGGGATCTGCCAATACCTGCTTAATGTCATGAGTGCTCGGATCACCGTAGCCAGCTAGCACCTCAACAGCATCACTAGCAGCCCCCGCGACACAACGGCCGGTAACGAACACCGACACAACCATAACGCCTCTAACAGAAGAATTTACAATGAACGACCCGCCAGTTTCGCTCTTAACAGCGGCATCAATTCCGCTACATGTCATATCCCCCGCAGAAGAAGTAGCCATAGCCTTAATGTTGTCGCAAGACTGAGGATCAAATACACGCCCAGCGCCAATCCAAGGAGAATCAACGGTAAAGACACGCTCAGCAAACGCAGGCAGCACGACGCCAACCAACGCCAGAGAAAACAACAAACCCCTAAGAAATTTAATCATGGAACAAAATCCACCAAGCGCCGCAGACAGCGACCAGAAAAATAATGCCCATCGCTACTCTCCAAGATTCGTAAAAAAAAAGGGGCCGAAGCCCCGCCCTACAAAGGCCGCTCAGCCGATTACAAAGCCGAACGGATGTACTTCAGCGCCCGGATCGACACCAGAACGACCAGCACCGCAGTACCTACCACGCCAGCAGCCGTACCAGCATCGGTAATGGCAGCAGTCAGCGCAGTGGTATCGGTTGCAGCACTCGCAGCGCCAGCGACAGCAGCGCCACCAACAGCCAGCAGGCCACGTTTCAGAAACTTATTCATCTTGATTCCTTTCAGAGATAGACAGCGATTTAATGATTTGCTTGATACCCCAGACACCGGCCCATAACAGGGCAACGTAGCCCGTGATAACTTGCGCATCAGCGATACTCAAACTACCAAGCTCATTCCAAGCCGGATAGTTAGGAGTAGGAGAAGTCCCAGCCGACAGCGCATGAAAAATCTGGTCATATTCAGCGCTCGTCAACAGGACAAAATCACAGGCAGTCGAATTGTTTTGCGTTCCGCTCTTCGCAAGAACAAGACCGCCGGAAACGCCGTTAATCTTGGGAGCAGGCCCAGTTATAGCGGCTTCGAATGCGCAAACAGGCATGACTAGCTACCAGCTTTTGCAGCGACACCAGCCGAAGCCACGGACGCAGGCGGCACAGTTACAGCGGCAGCAGATGCCGGCGCAGCACTAGGAGAACGACTGGCAGGGGCTGCAGTACGAGCAGCCGATTGCTGCAACGTCATATCCGCGACCCGGCCACCAATCCGCTTGTCCTGACTGATAGCGATTTCAAACTCAACGGCATACATACCCGGCACGATGTCCTTAAACCGCTCAGGCACAAGCAACTCGCCGACGAGAAGACTGACCAGACCCGTATCACGATCAGCCTTATGCACAATGCACTCGGCAAATAGCATCGAATAATCCTTCAACGTCTTTTTGGAAAAACCCGAGCGCGGCAAAACGCCCAAAATCTCGACCATCACCTTTCGGACAGGCGCACCAGCTGCAGCGGCATCCCACGGCTTAATATCAGCAACCTCGGAAACGATGCGGCCATTGGTAGCAACAGCAGCATCGAACTCAACGCGATAAACGCCCTTAGGCAAATCCTTGTACCGAACGGGCAACGATAAGACACCAATGCGCGGCTGCACTTCGCCGGTCTCCGGGTCCGGATCACGCACCACACATTGCGCGTTACGAATGTCGTAATCGTTACCCGTCTTACGCGAAGTGCCAGCAACCTGTACCACGTGGATAATTTCGATCTTGGCTTGCATAGCTATACCTTTCAGAATGAGCCCTCTAGGGCATTTCAAAACGCCATCAGGCGCGGTTATAAATCCAATAAACGCTTATTTGCTTTGTCAGACAAAACGGTCATCACACGGCGTGCAGCACTCAGCGCGGGATACCAAATCGACGGATCGGCATCAATGCGAACACGCCCTTCCAGACAAGCTATCTCGACCAGCAACGCCGACTTGAGCACGCGAACCTCAGCAGCGTTTAAAACCAGCGACAACGACCACTCAGACATGCGACACCAGCACAGCGCGATAAATACAGAGCTTCGAAAAACGATTCAGCTCACTGACCAAATCGGCAGCACCTTCAGCCGAATAGAAATCTGAAAACTGAAGGCTTTCCGCCCAATCGACCTCCCGCACCAGACGTACTTGCAGCCGGTAGCGATCACCGGGAATAGAGCAGTTCTGAAGGGCGCTGACGATGACGGACATAATTTCCTCGTTCTGAATTAGCGTGACTTGTCGCGCATATAATCGGTAAAACCAACAACGGAGCAGCACTTGCATACCCTACTTTTATTCCTAATCGCCGCAGCAATTTTGATCAGCTACGGATACCTAAAGCGACACAGACCTCAGCGGCTGACTCCACTGTCTGAGCTAAGGCTCAAAGCACGCAGACCGCTAACACCATTTGAAGAGCGCATGTTTTCTGCGCTATGTACCGCCCTACCGGAATGCACAGTGCTGGCACAAGTCTCATTCCAAGCGCTGCTAGACACTCCACGTTTAGAAGACCGAAACAGGTTCAACAGAAAATCAGCGGACTTCGTCATCTGCTCCAAAAATCTCACCCCAATTGCGGTAATCGAACTCGACGACGCCAGTCACAACAGCAAACGCGCCAGAGACGCCGACCGGGATGCCATGTTGCAAAACGCTGGCTATCAAACAATCCGCTACAACAAAATCCCCACTACAGCGCAGGTACAACTAGACATCCAAACTGCACTAAAAAACCTGACTACAAATTGACGTGACTTGTCACGGAAAACCGGTACCCACCGCGAACAGGCTGTGCTATCGTTTACTTCACCAAACGGGGAAATATTTACCCGTTTGGGTAAGCAGATAATATTACCCAAACGGGTAAGTTGCAATCAGGGAAAATCTATGGAATATGCGGAATTGATAGCGATGGCAATCAAGGGGCGGTCGACGCTTGCAATGTCTAAGCTTTGGGGTGTCCCAAATCAGACTCTCGTAAGGTACATCAAGGGAGAGCGCATGCCCGACTACGACACGGCTATGAAGATGGTCAAAGAAGCTGGCGTAGACCCAGCGCAGGCGTTCGAAGCATTAGCTGCTGAAGAACGCCTGCTGAAGTCTAAGCAGTTCAAGTTGACTGCTGAAAATGGTGGGCCTCCCGTGAGTCGAACACGGCACCAACGGATTATGAGACCGTTGAACACAGAAGACAGTCACTTACTAAGTGATTGAATTTAAAAGATTCTCTTCAAATTCGCACGGCTCAAACAGCGCTATTCAAGGACCAGAACGGGGCCAGACAGAGCTAAAAGCACCGGAGAAGTGCCGGAGTCAGGCAGGTGGATCACTTCGAAAACCATCGAGTCTCTCGTCAGGTACCCACACGGATTTCGCGTCGTCCTTCAAAGTCTTCACCAGTTCAGCACGCTCTTTCTCTCGGCGCTCGAGCTCTTTGACATGAGATCGAAGTTCCCGGATTTCCTCCATCTCTGACAGCAGCCGACGGAGAGAAAAAGCAGCTAATCCAAGCGCGCCTCCAGCCAGTCCGAAAACCCACGCGGGCACCGGCTGTTTTGCATCAGTCAAGATACTGGGCAGGTACATCGCTAACGCCACAACCGCCAAGAAGAACGCCCTAACCCAGAACCATTGCAACCTAGTCTGAACTTCGATCTCAAGATTCCTGTGCTGTTTGTAATCGATTCCGGCCAACTCGGTGATGTCCGACAATTTATTATAGACATTCAATGAAAAGAGCCAAACCACGCCGACCAGCCCAATCGCATACTTCATTAAACCCACTAGGATCGCGTCAGCGATATACATCGAGGCATAGTAACCGGCGGACGACAGCAACGCTACAAAGACACCTCCGCAGAAAGCAGTACGAAGTACGCTGTGCCTGGGTCTCTGTTCAGCTCTCATGGCTCAATGATGTGATTTTCAAACAACTGTAGAAGCCACTCTCGCATCTTCTCAAACAAAGCGTCGGGGTTAGGGATACCATCACGCCCTTCAACGCGCAAAGTGTTCGAGAGCTTCAGATCTTTGCCTTTGATGGTGCCACCGCTGTCAAGCGTAAGCTTAACCTCGTCTTCATCAATGTTCCGCATCGCCAGCGCGATGTTGTCCAGTACCTTTTGCGCCTTTGTGCTGGTCGTCCGTTTATATCGAACACTCAAACTGACCTCAATATTGCCGTCAACCGCATCCGCGAGCCTCAGCTTACTGATGAAATCTTCGCCAACAACTTGCCGCAGGATGTCTAAACCCAGACCGGTGTAGTTGACTGATTTTAACTGGGTTCCGGGGGCTGGTGACGCACCATCCCCTTGCTGCACATCAAACAAGGGCGCGCCAATCTGCACTTCCTTGACGTGGGCAGCCTGAATCCGCTCACGAGTAACCTTACTAACCTGATCCGACAAAGCAACACGATTATCACTCCCCATCACGCTTGCATGCTCCATCAGCCAGTTGAAATGCAACTCTGCCGCTTTAGCGTTTAGTGACTGCGAGGACACCAATACAACGTGATTCTTCAGAATTCCGAAATAACATGTACCCTCCAAAAACTCTCGACGCTTGTCCTGCTCGGTTTTAGGCGGAGCCACCTGTTCAACGGTCAAGCTCTCAGCGTCGTCATCTTCGGCGACGGTAAGCTGATGAGTTCCTCGCTCGAAACTAGCCAAGACCCCAAAAAGCATGTTGGACACCGTGCGGTGGTAGATCACCGTCCTGACATAGTTTTGATCCTCCCCCTGCTCTTCTTTACGGGTTCCGATCTTGCGCAGCTTGGCAAAGGAGGCTGTCAACTTAGCTTGCAAGGTCTGTTTGTCGGCCGACTGGACGAAAATGGCATTTTTACAATAAGCTTTTTTTGGAATAGTTTTAGTTGTCATCTTGTAAATTTAGATCGTCAATGAAGCCAGCATGCGGTAACGGAGCGAAGCCCGACCCGCTCGCATCGACTTTTTGGCCAAGGGACAATATTACTCTTCGGAATGCAATAAAATCTATCTGATTGTCACAACAGCCACACTTAACCAGATAAGCCAAGAGGGCATGGTTAAGCGCACTACAGAGTGCTTCTTTTTGAGTAGGCAATGAAATAAATTGCGCGCGGGGCAGCGCGGACGGTTAGGTCGAGGCCGTCAAGAGACGAGCAAGGCTGGCGAGCCAGAAATGGACCTGATGGACTATGAGTCCTGATGAAAAACGGATGGGACTGAGGTAGTTTACCTTGCTGCGGCTTCAGCGCTTAGCGTTTCGGCAGCTAGTCGCAACCCATCTAACGCTCGCTCAACGTCTTCCGGCGATGGAATTTCCCTCACTTGAGAAAGAGATGCAGGCAAATCCGGGGGCACTCTAGCCGCCTCAGTAGCTGCACGCAGAAGTCTGTACGCAGAACTGTTTTGAAAATCAGCAGGAGCATCATCAATAACAACTCCAGCCGCATATTTCAGCATCCTCACACCCACTTGGGCTAGCGAGTAGTTCGCTTCGAACATGCTCCGCTCCAACCGCTCAACTATGGTGTCGACAGACGATGGAGTTTGTAGTCTAGCAACCAACTCGGCAGTCAAGGTGCGGTTATTTGCCAACGCTTCGGCCTCTAACCTTACTTTAAGCTCAGCTGGGATGCGAAAGTTTACTTGAGGATCATTTCGTGCCATGCATTGAGTATGACACAGCACCGTGCTTGCCGCAACAAAGCACGGTGCTTGATTAAAATAAAGCACCGTGCTATATTTTCTATGCCGTCAAATTTGCGACGACATGCACGCGCAACCAAGCGCCCTTTTAACGAAGCAGGAGAGAGTCATGAAGAAGAAGGTAGGCGAGATTGTCCAAGAGGTATTGGAAAATACAAAAAAAGCAACTTACGGGAAAGCGTGCGTCGCGATGGGGCACAGCACCTTGAGCCGTGGCGCCAAGGCCGGCGTTACTCCTAGTCAAATGCGGTCAATGTTTCCTGATCTGCAGCCCTTCAGCGACGCGAAAATCGAAGGCTTCATTGAAGTTGGCAACGGCTTGGTGGACGGCTCAATCAGCATCCCCAGCTGTATCTTCAGTGAACCCAAATGGATAGCGCCTGCTAAAGAATGATCGTTCACAACACCAAAGGGGCTATATGCCCTCAAAGGGGCCATAGGCCCCTTTTTCTTATTTGAGACCTTGATCTCGCGAGGCTAAGTAATCGCAGCACTGCTTTAAGAGCTCACGAGCAAAAGCCTGATCATCAGGCCGGAGAGCTGCCATCCAGGAAGTGATGACAAGTGACTGATCATCCGGCTGGTTCGGTTTCTCCGCCAACAACTCACCCACGGTAGTTACCAAAACCGCAGCCATGCGCTCAAGCGTAACCAACGACGGCATATGCTTGGCGCGCTCAAAGCGCGATACGGTTTCGGTGTCCAAGCCAAGTCTCTCGGCAACTTGCGCTTGCGTAAGCCCGATCGCATGACGCCGGGCGGTCATATTACGCGACAGTCGCGCAGCCAGGTTACTCGTCTGTGCAGCCGGTTCGGCTGGCTCTGAAATTTTCTTAGCAACCATAAATGTCGGATTGATGTTCGACGTTTATTGTTGATCCCAGCCAACATTTGTGACAGAATCTAATTCACCGGATTTAAAGACAACAAATTACACCGACAACTCCGAGCGCTAAGGTTTCTTGGGAGTTGTCAAGCGATCTGAAGCCCGCATCACCCTCATATCATTCAGCTGATCAGCATGGAGTCATGAAGAAATTTCTGGAACCTCTACTGATTAATCCCAAGGGGTAACGCAGAGCCAAGCAGCATGACGCTCAGCCGCTGGTGAACTACCCCCTCCTCACATTGAAGGACTAAATGCCATGCAAAAAATCTTGGGACTGGTCCTGATCGTTGGAATGCTATGGGGCGCTATCAAGCTTGTGGTCGCGCTTCCATACGGCTTGGCGATCTTGATCGTCCTACTTGTGCTCTGGGCAGCATGCCTGAAGTAGCCCTACGTCCAACATCCAGACCGCAAAGACCGTCTTCTCAAATTTAACTACAGGAGGCTCATCCAGATGAGCAATGAAAAAGAAAGTTCCAACCCGCTCGCCGGCATCTACGGCTTAGGTGTAATCGCTTGCACCGCAATCATGTACCCACAAGACGGCTTTTGGCTGTCGTTTGGAGAGGCTCTTATTTGGCCAGTCTATGTGGGGTTCTTCATCTGGCAAAAAATGAAGTAGAACTGCACTAACGCAGCCGTTACAGGCCAACCTAGGGCTTTTATGCACCGGACTCAGCTTGCAGTGACAAAGCCCCACAATCTTTAGCAATAAGGTCGCCCTTGTCGCTATTCGACGCCCCCATGACAGCAATGTCATGGGGGCTTTTTATTTGATTCAGAAAATCATCACAGGAGCTAAAAATGACGAAGCAAACCAACACCATTCCAGAACCATCAACAACGCCGGAAGTACAGACCGATACCGCTGACGACGCAACGCCAGCAGCAGGGCAGCACTCGCACTGGCTCTTGAAATCGGCCAAGGCAAACAAGCTGGGCAAATACTCGGAAGGCAGTATCGCATACCAAGTGCAGGCCGACACGGATCGCGTAGATCTCTTCATCACCATAACCGGAAACGACGGAGGCGGGTACTACAGCCGCGAGCGTGTGCCGCTGGAAAAGGTCGAAGCATGTCTCGGCAAATGTGAGGCCAGCAAACCATTTCCATCCAAGGCTCTTAAGGATGCCTTCGTCGGCCGCAGCAGCAACAATGCCGGCTTTATGGTGGCAGTGCTGCGCGCTGAAGGTCTGCTGTGCGCAGCGCCGGACGCCGAAACCCAGCACGTCCTTGCCGGCGACTGGGCTGCTTGGAAGAAAGCCATGCTGGCAGAGCCGGGCACGCTGGTCGAAACCGATGGCAACCAAGTCGCCCCCGCCACCACGCCGACCGAGGCAGGACAACCGGAGCACAGGAAAACGCAGAAACAGCCTGCCACAAAGAAGGCATAGGCATCACGCGACAACAACCAGCAAAGGATAACCCATGAAAACCATGCAGCAGAACTTCACGATCATCGTGAACTGGAAATCTAAAGGCTTCGGCTGCGCCAAGGTCTGCGGTTATTGCAACTGGCGCGACTCGGCGTTGCTGCCGCACGGTGGTCAATCCACCGAGGTGATTTCCGCCTTCATCAGCCAGTGTAAAAAATCGTTCATCACGATTAGTGGCGGGGCCGACCCACTCTACAAATTCGATCTGTACTGCGACCAGCTACTCGCAATGATCCGCGCCATCCAGGCGCAAGGATTCAAGGTGCGCGTTATCACGCGGGAAGTCGAACACGTTGCCAAGCTCAAAGGCATCGTTGACTACTTCTCGATCTCGTTGGATGCCGATGTGCTGGAGAAAGTCGATCGCCACCGGCATGACTGGGATGGCATGGACGTCGAATTTTCGCTCGTTCTGCCACCACTTCCTACCGCCGACATCGTAGCCCTCAAAGACCAGTATGCAGCACTGCGCGCCAAGCTGGGCAAGCGCTTGGTCTTGAGGGAAAACTTGAACTCGATCTTTCCGCTCGACCTGGCGAAGCTGTCATTCGGCCATTCGGGCGTGGTGTTCGTCCCGAAGCGACTATGCCTAAGTGGGCGCTACCTCTCGACCATCGATTGCATCGGGCGCGACATTGTGCAAGACAATGAGGCACTGGCCAGCTACCTGATGAGCAAGCCGGACGTTATCCTGTTTGGCGGCATGGTCAAGCACCTACTCAACCCGCAGGTGCACATGGAGTATAGCGACATCGACGTGATTGCGCTGTCGTCCGACGTGATCGAGGCACTTTCCGCACAGTTTGCGTATGAGTTCAAGTCTGTATCACCAGCCGACAGCTATCCGCGTTACTTCATCGGCAAATCGGCGCGGGCAGGCAAGACCATCCAAGTGGTCTTGATGCACTCGATGGCCGATGCATGCCGCTTTATCCTCAACGCGCAGTATGACGCGGATCGCGTCGGCTACAACGACGGCGAGTTCTTCTTCGATCCGGATATCGGCGAAGCGACCATCCGACAAGCCATCGATTCGAAGCAGATACGCGCGGTGTATGGGGTCAGGAGCTTCAACCTGTTCCACATCGACCGCCCGCAAATCGAACAGCGCCACAAGCTCAAGCTGGTACGCCGTGGCTTCGCCATTTCTGACTAACGCAGCCTCAACATAACAAGCAAGGAGAACACAATGCAAGCAACGATCTACGTGACAAAAGAAACGATGGACACCGCCACCACCATCAAGGACATGGACTACTACACGCGGGTATCTATGTCCGACAATGGCGAGGCGGACATGTCCCACCTGCCCGGCTACTACCTCAAGAACGCCGGCAAGCTTAATCTGGCAATCCTGCCTGCTAACGCACATGTCGCGCTTACGCTGAGCCCCACCTCACCAGCACCGTTCGCCCGCGTCGTCAGCATGCCAGCCGAGCTGCGCGGTTGCATTTTCGAGAAGGCACCGAATCTGCCAGAGCGGTATGCCGATATCGTAACATTCTGGTCGGGCGAACCGATCAATGTGAACGACAGCCGCGCTGTCCACTTCCAGTCACAGCTTAACGAGTATCTTGTCGAGCTGCGCCCGGCCACCGGCGCGAATGAGGAAGGCGAATTTGTAGCTTTAGACCGGCTGCTTTCGGAAGGTATTGTGGTGAGCGTTATCGGCACCGCGGCATTGATCGATGGCCTCCCACCGGATGACTTCGTAGAGATCGCCATGCCGATTGACCGCGCTATGGTAGGCGTCGAGCCCGACGACTTCCAGTCAACGAAGGCATATCGGTTTACAGACGAAGAACGCGTCGAACGCATCTTCATCACCGTGGCCGACATCAGACGTTCGCCCAATCCGAACCACATCCTGATCGACGTAATCCGCAACGAGCTTCTGGACTATGGATACTGGTACTAACAAGCACCAGCGTCCCCCTGTACCATCAAGTTCCGCCTGCCATACTTTTCCTCAACGCCAGCACCTTACCTGGCCCCTCCAACAACGTAATGCGCGGCGCCCTGCCCCGCTTGCGATCAGCGCTCACTAACCCGGCTTGAATCAACCTCGTCAGCGCGTCACCTGATGCATCGCTTGATACTCCGTATCGAGCCAGCGTTTTGGGCCCGGGTGCAATCGTCGGCGAGTCAGCGATGGTAGCCAGCGCGAAGGCCGCCACCGCGTAATGAAGCGTGCGCCCCGGCAGCATAGCGGCTCGCGCTAACCAGTCAGTACGCATGACCAGGAACGGAGAACGGCGTAAGCCTATATGACCGCAAGGGCTGCCGTTGATCATTTGGAATTCAGACATGGGCGCCTCCACAAAAGTAACATTGGCTTGTTGGGGAAGTTCGGGAATTTCCCACATTCCAGATCAGGCGAAAATCCACATCTCTAGGCCATGCAAGGATGAGTGCCCGACGGCAGCGGGCACCAATCCATCCTCTCGCGTCAATATCATGACCTTGGTCGCCGACCACTGCCTACCCCGTACTGACATCCAAT
>Ga0308157_10001985_pt1 | contig 37065 bp, 32 predicted proteins | sample PhyBR1_FD_201035 | JGI IMG/M metagenome (GOLD analysis project Ga0308157, IMG submission 201035) | Phyllosphere microbial communities from UC Gill Tract Community Farm, Albany, California, United States - DLSLB.R1 | ecosystem: Host-associated > Plants > Phyllosphere > Unclassified | place: USA... | reverse complement strand
ACCGTGGACGGCGAGGTGACCGAAGAAATCCTTGCTCAGGCTCGCGAGGCAGCAGAAACCCTGCTTTCCAACCCGGTGATCGAAGATGTCGTCAACGTCGAGGTAGTCGAAGACTAATGAGCACCGAACTCCCCCTGATTGGCGACTACAGCGCGCCATCGAATGAACTTTCAGGAGCGCGCATCGGCGTGGTGACCTTCCCGGGCACCCTTGATGACCGTGACGCCGCTCGTGCCGTGCGTGCTGCCGGTGCCGAAGCTGTGTCCCTGTGGCATGCCGATACCGACCTGCAGGACGTTGACGCAGTAGTAATCCCTGGCGGATTCTCCTACGGTGACTATCTTCGTGCCGGCGCGATTTCGCGCTTTGCTCCGATGATGGCCAAGATCGCCGACGCTGCGAACTCCGATGCCAAGCTGCCTGTATTGGGTATTTGCAACGGTTTCCAGATCCTTACCGAGTCGCACTTGTTGCCAGGTTCGATGATCAAAAATGACCACCTGAAGTTCATCTGCCGCGACCAGCTGTTGCGCGTGGAGAACAACCAGACCGCTTGGACCAATGGTTTTGAGGCTGGTCAGGAAATCACCATCGTGCTCAAGAACCAAGACGGTCAGTACGTTGCTGACGAGAAGGTTCTGGACGAGCTCGAAGCTGAGAACCGTATTGCGTTCTCCTACGTGGGCTGGAACCCGAATGGTTCACGCCGTTCGATCGCTGGCGTGAGCAACAAGGCGGGCAACGTGGTGGGCCTTATGCCTCACCCGGAGCATGCCATTGAAGTTGGCTTTGGCCCCGATGCGCGTGGCACCGATGGCCTCACCTTCTTCACCAGCGTTCTGACCCACCTTGTTGGAGGAAAAAAGTGAGCCAGGAAGTCACCAAAGAATTCAACATCGACACCGTCGATAACGCCGCCAGCACCCCAGAAGTAGAACTGCCATGGGCAGAGCTGGGTCTGAAGGACAACGAGTTCGCTGAGATCGTAAAGATCTTGGGCCGTCGTCCAACCGCAGCCGAATTGGCGATGTACTCGGTGATGTGGTCCGAGCACTGCTCGTACAAGTCCACCAAGAATCACCTGCGTCAGTTCGGTGCGAAGGTCACCGATGAGATGAAGAAGGACCTGATGGTCGGCATGGGCGAAAACGCCGGTGTCACCGATTTGGGCGACGGCTGGGCCGTCACCTTCAAGATCGAGTCGCACAACTCGCCTTCCTACGTGGAGCCATACCAGGGTGCCGCGACCGGCATCGGCGGCATCGTGCGCGACATCATCTCCATGGGCGCCCGTCCGATCGCCGTGATGGATCCACTGCGTTTTGGCGCGATCGACCACGAAGACTCGCAGCGCGTGGTGCACGGCGTGGTCTCGGGCATCGGTGGCTACGGCAACTCGCTAGGCCTGCCAAATATCGGCGGCGAAACCGTGTTTGATCCGATCTACCAGGGCAACCCACTGGTTAACGCACTGGCTGTTGGCGCGCTGCGCCACGAAGATTTGCGCCTGGCTAACGCCTCAGGCGTGGGCAACAAGGTTGTGCTCTTCGGTGCACGCACCGGTGGCGATGGCATCGGCGGCGCTTCGGTGCTGGCTTCCGAGTCCTTCGATGACACCAAGCCTTCCAAGCGCCCTGCCGTACAGGTCGGTGACCCATTCGCTGAGAAGGTACTGATCGAGTGCTGCCTGGAACTGTTCAAGGCTTCGCTGGTTGAAGGCATCCAGGACTTGGGTGCTGCGGGTATCTCCTGCGCAACCTCGGAGCTGGCTTCCAACGGTGAAGGTGGCATGCAGGTTGAACTGACCGACGTGCTGCTGCGTGACTCCACCCTGACCCCGGGCGAAATCCTGATGTCCGAGTCCCAGGAACGCATGATGGCTGTGGTGACCCCAGAGAACGTTGAGGCGTTTGAAGCGGTTATGGCCAAGTGGAACGTTGAATACTCGTGGTTGGGCGAGGTGACCGATACCGACCGTTTGATCATCACCTGGAAGGGTGAGGTCATCGTTGATGTTGATCCTAAGACCGTGGCCCACGATGGCCCGGTTTACGATCGCCCTTACGCTCGCCCAGACTGGCAGGATGCCCTGCAGGCTGACACCTTCAAGTCCTCCGAGGCTGGCCAGAATCTGCCAGCTACCGGCGATGATCTGAAGGCTGCGGTGCTGGAGCTGATCGCTAGCCCGAATATGTGCGATAAGTCCTGGATCACCGACCAGTACGACCGCTACGTCGGTGGCAACACCGCGCTGGCCGCCCCGGATGATTCCGGTGTGGTCCGCATCGACGAGTCCACCGGCTTGGGTGTGTCCATCGCTACCGATGCCAACGGTCGCTACACCTACCTAGACCCATACGCCGGCGCCCAGCTCGCACTGGCTGAGTCCTACCGCAACGTCGCCACCTCCGGTGCAATCCCTGCGGCTGTCTCGGACTGCTTGAACTACGGTTCCCCAGAGGATCCAGCCGTCATGTGGCAGCTGGCCGAGGGTATCCGCGGCTTGTCGGATGCTTGCATGGTTCTGGGTGTTCCAGTGACCGGCGGTAACGTCTCGCTGTACAACCAGACCGGTGACAAGCCGATCCACCCAACCCCAGTGGTTGCTACCTTGGGTAAGTTTGATGACGTCGCTCGCCGCACGCCTTCGGGCTGGCGCGAAGAGGCCGACGGTCAGGCAATTTACCTGATTGGTACCACCAAGGATGAGCTGGATGGTTCGGAATTCGCAAACCTGCGCGGTCACCTCGGTGGCGTGCCACCGGTAGTTGATCTGGAAGCAGAGAAGGAACTGGGCGCGATCCTGATCAACGCTAGCCGCGATGGCATGATCGATGCTGCGCACGACCTTTCCGAAGGCGGCCTGGCAGCTGCTTTGACCGAGATGGTTCTGCGCTTCGGCGTGGGTGCTCGTGTAGCACTGGACGAGATCAAGGATCGTGACGGCATTGATTCCTTCACCGCACTGTTCTCTGAATCCCAGGCTCGTGCCTTGGTTGCCGTTCCACGTAGCGAAGAAGTTCGCTTCAAGGACATGACCAGCGCACGCGGTGTGACCGTGGCTCGCCTGGGCATCGTTGACGCGCAGTCCGGTTCCTTGGAAATTCAGGGCGAGTTCACCGCATCGGTGGATGAGCTTCGCGAAGCTAACGAAGGCACCATGAAGAAGTACTTCGGCTAATACCGCTCGACGGTACACGCCAGCTTGGCTCGTCTCCCACTAGGGAGGCGGGCCAATTGCTTTTGCTCAGCCAAGTTGATCCAGCCACCTAGAAGCACCCCGGCGCCTATACTTGGTGGAGTCGTTTCTCCTCTTGAACTTCATGAACGGAATAACTTGAGCAATAGTATGAATTCAGCCTCACGCATGGTGAAGTTTCTGGGCGTTGGCGGTTTCTGTTTCGTAGTGACGCTTGCGGTTAACTACCTGCTTAAGTATTTGTTTCTTGCCGATCACCCAACAACGGCATTCCTCATTGCCAATTGTGTGGCCACCGTGGTTTCGTACGTGCTCACCCGCCAGGTCACTTTCAACGATCGCAATACCGCTTATCGCAAAAGAATTCAGATCACCGGATTCACCGTGGTTTCGGCCATCGGCATCGTGATCAACTCAGCTCCGCTGTACGTCTCACGTTGGATTTTTGGTTTTCACGCTCCCGAGGTGTCCTTCTTGGAACAAGAGATCGCCGACTTCATTTCGGGCCCAATCATCGGGACTTTAGTGGCCATGGCTTTCCGTTGGTGGGCGCTGCATAGGTTCGTTTTTCCTTCTGATGACAAAGAATCAGAAAGAGTAGAGCAACTGGCCTAAAGCTGACGTAATCCAAGCCAACCAGTTCGCCCCGTCACGATCAAACAGATATAGTTGACACGTCAATAAACTCGAGGCATGCTTGATGCATCAACTTATTTAGTCAGAGGGAGCGGTCATGAGCACGAGCGACACTATCGAGTTCGGCATCGACACCTTCGGTGACATCCCCCGTGGAGCCGATGGAAAATTACTCTCTGCCGCGCAAGCAATCCGTGCCACTGTACAAGAAGCAGTGACTGCTGACCAAGCAGGTGTCGACGTCATCGCAGTCGGCGAGCACCACCGCCCCGAATACGCCATTTCCAGTCCGGAAACCGTACTGGCAGGCATCGCTACCTCTACCGAAAACATTCGACTTAGCTCAGGGGTGACCGTTCTTTCCTCGGATGATCCCGTACGTGTCTACCAGCGCTTCGCCACCGTGGATGCCTTATCCAATGGACGCGCAGAAGTGATGCTGGGCCGCGGTTCATTCACCGAATCTTTCCCCCTATTCGGCCATGATATGGCCGACTATGAGGTTCTTTTTGACGAGAAAATCGACCTGTTCCATAAGCTGCTCGACGAAAAGCCAGTGACTTGGCAGGGAACCAAACGTCCGGCCCTAGAAGATTTGGACGTGTTCCCAAAGACCGAATCCGGTCGCCTACGTACCTGGGTGGGTGTGGGCGGATCCCCGCAGTCGGTCATCCGCACGGCGCACTATGGTTTCCGGATGATGCTTGCTGTCATTGGCGGTTCACCTGAACGCTTCGCACCGTATATCGACCTCTACCGTCGGGCCAACGAACAGTTTGGGCATCAGAGCACTCCGGTGGGACTACACTCCCCTGGCTTCGTAGCTGATACCGATGAGCTTGCCCGCGAATACATGTTTGACGCCTATAAAGAACAGCGCGACCGGATTGGTGCCTCCCGTGGCTGGCCTGCCATGAGTCGCGAAGAATTTGAGCATGAAATCAGCGACGGCTCTTTGTACGTCGGTTCCCCAGAAACCGTAGCGCGCAAGATCGCCAACACCGTGAAAACCTTGAACATCGGACGCTTCGATTTGATCTATTCCGGCGGAGCAGTAGATGCCGGAGCACGCCTTCACGCCGTGGAACTCTACGGAGACAAAGTCATCCCAATGGTCCGAGAAATACTTGCCGAACGCCCGGTAGTAGCCGGTCACTAAGCAGTTCCTAGGAGCACAAATGACACAGAAAACCATCGGCATCCTTGGTGCCGGAAAAATCGGAACTGCTCTGGCTCGATTGGCAGTACGGGCAGGGCACAAGGTCCTCATCTCCGGTTCGGGTGATCCCGCACCGATCACGCTGACTATTGAGATCCTGACCCCAGGGGCGGTGGCCGTTGATCCTGCCACCGCAGCGCGCGAAGCAGACATAGTCTTCCTCGCTCTGCCATTAGGTAAGTATCAGAGCATTCCGTCCCAGCATCTGGCAGGGAAACTAGTAATCGATGCAATGAACTACTGGTGGGAAACCGACGGTATCCGCGATGACCTCAACGGCCCGGAAGTTTCTACTAGCGAGCTCATCCAAGACTTCCTACCCGAAGCACGTCTAATCAAGGCCTTCAACCACATGGGTTACCACGACCTAGAAGATGAGTCCCGCCCTGAGAACGACGGCAACCGCAAAGCTATCGCGGTGGCCGGAAATAACGCTCATGACGTAGAGGAAGTTTCCCGACTTATCGACGCATTCGGTTTTGATCCGTTACGCATTGGTTCGTTAAGCGAAGGCAAGCGACTCCAGCCAGGACAACCCGCATTCGGAGCCAACCAGCCGAAGGCACAGCTGGCCGAGCTGATAGATTCGGCCAGCTTGCCTACCTCAGCTTAGGTACCCGAGTGCGATTGACACGAGAGCAAAGCACCCCCGGGTTCTGGTTACTAAGCCGTGCGTCCGCGCGCTGCTGACTCAACGAGGTTATCTCCTGCCAACGCATTGCCGGTTTCAACGGCGGTAGCCCATTCGCTACTAGACACCACCGCTGCCCAGTTGGAATTCAAAACAGCCATGAGGGTTTCATGAACTTGGCGGGCAGGAATCGCTCCGGCTGCGTTGACAATATCAATGGCGCCCGTTGCATCGGAAAGTACCTCAACGTTGAAGCCCAGTGGTTCGGCGGCAGCAGCGGACCCGATGACACAGTTGTTGGTCATGTAGCCAACCAGGGTAAGCGTATCGATCCCGCGCTCGCGCAGCCACGCTTCCAGCCCAGTGTCCGCAAAAATGCTGGCAAAGGTTTTAGTGAAGTCATGTTCGGCTGTGCCCAACCGCTGCAGGATCTGCGGATGGAGCGCAAAAGTCGACGATTCCGGAGCGAAAACTGGGAATCCTTCTGGGGCCCGGTGTTGCACTACAACTACGGGGATCCCGGCTTGTTGAGCAGTGTCCATGGCCCGCGTAATAGCGGCGACAGACTGCTCTCGCTCCGGGTACTGAATTTGCAGCGCCCCATCAAAGTATTCTTGCTGGACATCAACGATAATCAATGCCCGACGTGGTGAATTCATTAGTTTCTCTCCATTTGTTTTTGTTGTGTCGACGCTAACGAGCGCCCAAGTCAAGACTGGTAATGCTTAGCTAAAAGCTGCAGGGTTCTCTTTGCAGTTCCAAGAGAATAACTTCCGGTGACAAGCATGAGTTCATCCGCATGAGTTCGTTCATATAATTCCTCAAGTCTCCGCGCAACCTGCCCAGCGGTCCCTGCAAGAGTGCGCTGAACATACCGTTGAATAATGGCCTGCTCTTGCAAGGTCGCCGAATATTCAGCGACCTCTTGCGGGTTTAAGAGCTTGAAGCATTCACGCTTAAACATTCGTAGCATCGCCATCGCCGAGCTTGAAGCTTCAGCTCCGGCGAATCTTGGATCCTCATTGGCGATAGCGCTAGTACTGACCATCACGTATGGAGCATCCAGGTTTTTTGATGGTACGAAGTTCTCCCTGTAGATACGTAATGCCGTTTCAATGTCAGCATCTCCGAACTGCAGCGCAAAGGCGTATGGGCGCCCGAGCCTTGCCGCGAACTGGGCAGAATATGGCGATGAGCCGAGAATCCACACCGGGGTTTGATGCTCTTGTGCGGGTACACGGTTTTCTTTGTTTTGCCAGGGACCCGGCACTGCATGTACTCGGCTATACGGATGGTGGTCAGGAAATTCATCCGCAAGGAAGCCGAGAAGCTCAGCAACTTGCTCGTCTAATGATTCACCACCCGATGCGTCTCTACGTAAAGCTGCCGCGGTGTTTCCGTCTGTACCCGGAGCGCGCCCGACGCCGAGATCTATTCTCCCTGGCGCCAACGCTTCGAGCATGCCGAACTGTTCAGCCACGATCAATGGCGAATGGTTTGGCAGCATGATTCCACCTGCACCAAGTCGAAACCGCCGGGTATCTGCCGTGAGTCGGGCCATCATCAACGGCGGTGAGGCGATAGACAGGGCAGGCATCGCATGATGCTCCGACATCCAGAAGCGATGGTAGCCCAATTGTTCGGCCACTTTGGCCGTTTCAATGACATCTTCAAGGCCTTCTTGTGCAGTCTGCCCCACTCCAGGGCCACCGCCAGTGTGGACGGATAAGGCGAAGGGAGCCGAGCCGAATCGTGCCGCTGAGTACAAACCAAAACTCATTTCTCACGTTTATAACTAATTTTGCCGTGATGCTCACTCTAACAGTAATTCACGTTAAAACAATCCTGATACCATGAGGTTATGCTTCAATCCCCTCTACCACCGAGCCCCGGCGCATTGGAACACTGCAGTATTGACTTGGTTAACAGCGAAATCCACCTACCAGGCAACAAGGTTTTTGACGCATTGGCCACTCCCGAATCAACGACACAATGGCTCATTGAGCGAAACCTAGTACCCGAAGAAGCCTCACTACAGACCTACTGTCAAAATCGACTAACAACGTTGCGGGCTCAGGTACGGGAGGCCTTCACTGCAAGTTCGTCAAAGCGCACGGTAGAACATGCTGCACTCCAGGGAATTAACGCCGCCCTCTTGGCCGCGCCAAACACTCCGTTACTCCGACAGCAGGAAGGCAGAGGCTTTTTCCGGTCTCTTGAGCATCCAGCAACGCAATTCACCGAACACGCGTTGGCCACCCTGGCGGAAGAGGCCGCCACCCTCCTCAGCAGCGATGAAGCATCTTTGTTATCCCTTTGCGAAGCAGAGCCTTGTACGAGGTTCTATCTCAGAACTCACGGCCGTCGGCAATGGTGCTCGACGCGCTGTGGCGACCGGGTAAGAGCTGCTCGTTCCTATGCCCGCAAGAAGGAACAAAAGCTCTAACTTCCAGTCAATTAGCTCCCTGAGCCAATCGACAGAAACAACTTTTTCCGTTGTGATGGCGCTCAAACCCAAGCCTCTGAAAAGTTCTCCGATGGGGAGTGCTACGCAAGATAAAAGTGGCCATTAAAGACAAAAGCAGCCCAACCCCAACAGGAGGGTAGGCTGCTCATGGTCAATGGTTACAGTGTTAGATCTTCTTCACGATGGAGGACTTCAGTTCCATCTGCCCGAAGCCATCAACTTTGGCGTAGATATCGTGGTCACCTGTGCCTGGGGTCAAGCGAATATTGCGTACTTTGGTGCCAGCTTTCAATGCACTCTGCGCACCCTTGACCTTCATCGTTTTGGTGATGCTAACAGTGTCACCGTCCTGCAAAATGTTGCCCACCGCGTCCTTGATGACAGTCACGGTTGGCTCCGATTCCTCGGCTACAGCGTTCCATTCATGCCCACATTCAGGGCAAACCAACAACGCATCAAGTTCATAGGTGTACTCACTAGAGCACTTCGGGCACGGTGGCAAAGTAGCAGACATGGGGCTAATTTTAGTTACTTTGAATAGCCATTGTCGAATGAATCGAATATCGAATACTCGCCCCATTACCTGCTCGAAAATCGATGCCTCCAGGTTTTCGGTGCCACCGTCACCGGACGTTAACACCACTTGTTTTGTTCCATCCACCACGCTCATACTCAGCCTTAGAGGAAGTTATCCCGCTCGACTCGCCAGGAGGTGCATTACACAAATGTCTAAGCACCATAAGCACCGCAAACACCACGCACACAATGCAATATCTTCGACTGAACGGCTAACCTTAGAGGTTTTAGCCATCGCGGAGAAAGCCGGCGCCAAGGCTGGGTATGCGGTTGCTAAAGACGAGCTCTATCGCAGTATCGGAAACAACAACGAAATTTTCAATGAGCAAGACACCCAAGAGCTACTCGCTGCAGCCCAGCGCGCCGGCTCAGCAGCTGCGCTCATTGCGGCGCGTAGGGTAATCGAGAAGGCTCTGCGCAGTTCCTTCCGTTCAGACATCCGGCCGTTGCAACATGAGAGAACGGAACCTACTAGTTCTCTGGAATCGGCGAAGGACTACGAAGAGCCGCTAAGCACATATTCCGCGCCGCTAGGAAACATATACCCACCACAACAAAAAGTTGACCAGTACGTTTTGACCATCACACGGGTTGAACAGCTCAGCAAGAACATGGTTCGACTCATTGCGGCCGCTCCAAACTTAGCTGAATTCCGCTCCAACTCAGCGCTAGACCAATACGTCAAGGTCTATGTAGCCAATCCAGATCTTGGCCTCACTCCTCCTTACGACATCCACACTTTGCGTCACCAGTTGCCCCGCGATCTGGTTCCACGCGCAAAGTCTTATACGATCCGCTGGATCAACGCCGAGTTGAATGAACTCGCCATAGATTTTGTCGTTCACGGCGAACCCGGGACGGTTGGATTTTGGGCGGGTAATGCACAGCCAGGCGACCCGTTGATCATTTCACCGCCGCGTAGCAAGAGTCAGGTATCTTTGACTGCCGATTATTATGTGCTGGCTGCCGACGAAGCAGGGTTACCAGCGATCGCCAAAGTTCTAGAAGCCCTTCCTGAAGATGCGCGCGGGGTAGCGCTGCTAGAAGTAACGGATTCGGAATCGATGTTTGACGTGAAACATCCTGAAAAAGTTGTTTTAAAGTGGCTTTCCCGCGAGATTGAACCAGCGGGGCGAAGTAACGTCATCCCAGACGCTCTGCGCACGCTCGCACTTCCAACAGAGCCGATCGGAGTAATCGCTCACGCGGAGCGCTCTACGATCAAGGCCATTAACCACATCACCGATCACTGGCGCTTAGACAAACGGGCAACGCATATCTCCTCCTACTGGACCTTGCGCGAAGGAAGACTAGGGAAGGGCAAATTCTGATCAAACGAACTACTGTGCGTACTGCTCATGCCGCACTTTGGTCGTGATGCTTAGTCGTAGATCGCAATTCCATACAAACCACGCGTCTGCGCTGTGGGTTGCTGGTTAACCGATAAGTTATGCCCCTTGGAGGCATCAACCTCGATGCTGATCTCGTTACTTGGAATAGTGCACTCTACCGTCGTTTCTTTCACCGTCTTATCGTCGACCGCGATTTCGACCAGCACGCGACCTGTTCCTTGGCAGGCGTACTTGACGCGATTTTTTGTCCCAAATTCAACGCGGCTGACCATGGATTCACCCTGGGCTTCCCCTTGACCATCGATATGGAAAGTGTTGATCGACGCCGCCGCAGAACCATAGCCACCGGATTCCATAATGTCCCGACCGTGTTCGTCTGTGTCGCTAATGAGCAAGTCTTGATTTCTAACTAATGCGCCAAAACCGAGCATCGGGGACAGCTCTGTCGAGAACGCCCATGCTGGCTCCTCTTCGCCTTGGGCAACGATGGTACTGTCGATCGGTTCTTGCTCACCTAAGCCGACTTCTATGGACCTCTGTTGCTGACGCTTTAGTTCGGAAACCGGGGCGGTACACCCGGTCAGGCTCACGATGAGAACCACGGTCACTGAGAACTTGCGTTTCATGGGGCTCCAAGCCGTTGAGCAATAACAATCTGCTCTGACCATATGCCAATCGCTTTAGGTAAACAATGACTACCATCGTCGGCACCGAGGAAATTTAGCCGGTCACCCGATATCACTTCACATTGATCTCACACCAAAACACGGTGTTCAGCCACCTAAATCGTCGGACCTGCTCCATATAGTTTTCTACGAGGCATCCCTTAGAATTCATAGCCAGCTTAGGAGTCGTACTACCGCATGCGTTTGCTGCGTCGCACCCTTGCATTTATTCTCGTCACTTCGTCCCTAGCTTTGAGCGGTTGCTCAACTTTAGATTCCATCGACATATCGCAAATCCCCGAGGCTCAGGCCGCACCTTCTCAAAGCAGCGCCGAGCAGCAGGAAAACTATTCAAAAGCGCTAAAGTTACTTGCCGATATCGACGTCAAAGGACGCGCGCCCAAAACCGGCTACAAGCGCGAGAACTTCAGCAAGGGCTGGAAAGACCCGGACCATAACGGTTGCGATGCTCGAAACGACATCCTTGGGCGCGATCTAGTTAGTGTGAAGTACAAGTCAGCGACCAAACGTTGCGTGGTACTCAGTGGAGTATTCCACGACCCTTACACCGGCACGACGATCAATTTTGTACGCGGTCAAACCACCAGCACGGCGGTTCAAATTGATCACGTGGTCGCACTTTCTGATGCGTGGCAGAAAGGCGCCCAGAAGTGGAGCAAAGAAGAACGCTTCGAATTTGCCAACGACCCGCTGAACCTCATGGCTTCGGACGGACCGACCAATGGCTCAAAGAGCGACAAGGATGCCGCTTCATGGCTGCCACCAAATAAGAGCTTTAGGTGCGAGTACGTTTCCCGTCAAACTCAGGTCAAAGCGAAGTACGGGGCCTGGATGACCAAGGCTGAGCACGACACGATCGAAAGGCTACTCAAGTCCTGCACGAAATAGATGCAACAACACTGTTCCGAGCACGCCGTCACTCAGTGTAAGCGGAGAAATATCCTCCTAAAGGACTATAGTCAAATCGATGGAGCTGTGGCATTATTGATGTTATTCAAAGGAATGGCGATTATGCGCCGTGACTATTAGCAATGTCCTATGCTGCAAAGGCGAATGATGAAGACGAAGATCTCCGGTGCTCTTCTGTTGCTAACTAGCGCGTGCCTATTTACCTTTGCATTGAGCACCACACACCGTGACGAGGCAATGGCCTGCTGGATTATTTCCACAATTCTTTTCATCACTGCAGCCATGCTCATTCTCGGAGCAATCGTGGGCGCCTCGTCCGCGACCTGCCCTGAAGCGCGAAAGAAGCGACGAAGCTAACTACTCGTTCTTGCGAAGCAATGCACCACCACTGCCCTGGTGCATTGCTTCGATTATTTAACCACCAGAATCCGTCGTCCTTCACCTCAATTTAACATCGAGGCATCGACAGGTTCACATAGATGCGATAGATATGTAACTTGTCACACTCGTCACCTTTAGGAGCATCTATGTCTGCATTCAGGCAGATACGAAAACTCAGTCTCACATCCTTGGCTGCACTTTCACTTGTCACGGTCGGAACCACTGGCGCTCAGGCGGCTCCAACCGAAGAGCCAACCACGAGCACCAGCGCCACCGCAAGCCCCAGCTCCACACCTGAGGCAACTCCAAGCCAAAGTACGAGCCCCTCGGCCACCTCAAGCAATAGCGCAAGTAGCAGCACCAGCAAAGCACCAAGCGCTTCTACGGCTGCAACAGCTGCTCCAGTCACCCTAGACCTTGTCGGAATCAATGACTTCCACGGCCGTATTGCCGCTGACCGAGATTCGGCAGGAGCCGCTGTTCTAGCAGGTGCGGTCACACAACTACGCTCCGAGAATGCGAACACCCTTTTCCTCTCGGCTGGAGACAACATCGGAGCGTCGACTTTCGCTTCGGCTTCCCAGCAGGATGAACCAACCATTGAAGCACTAGGTGCAGCGGGCCTCGACGTTTCAGTTGTCGGCAACCACGAATTCGACAAAGGATTCGAAGACCTCACCGGACGAGTAGCTGACAGCTACGCAAAGGCCACTGGAGAGTTGGGATCAGATTTCACTCTCGGAGCCAACGTCTACAAGGCCGGCACCAAAACTCCAGCCCTCAAAGAGTATGCAATCCGCGAAGTAGACGGACTGTCGGTCGGCTTCATCGGTACCGTCACCGAGGACGTTCCATCGCTGGTCTCCCCAAGCGGAATTTCCGGCCTAGACTTTGGTGACGAAGTTGAAGCAGCTAACCGTGTTGCTGATCAGCTCAGCGACGGCGATGCAGCCAACGGGGAAGCTGACGTGATCGTGCTTTTGACTCACAATGGTTCAGCCAACACTGATTGTGGCGCTATCGCTAAAGAAACCACCGCCTACGGTGATCTCGTCCGCGAGGCCAGTGGCGAGATTGACGCGATTTTCTCCGGACACACTCACAGTTCTTATGACTGCGCTATTGCCGGCCCATCCGGCGAGCGCCCGGTAATCCAGTCGCACCAGTACGGCACGACCTTAGGCAAGGTTAGCCTCGAAGTGGATCCTGCGACCAAAGAAGTTGTTGGCTCTAGCAGTGAGCGCCTCCCCCTGACTTCTGAGGACGCGGAAGGCAACGCTGTAGCGAATTACCCTGCAGATCCTGCTGTAGCCAAGATTGTTGAGGCTGCCCAAGCCGAGGCTGAAGTAGTCGGCAGCAAGAAGGTTGGCGAGATCTCCCAGGACATTCTGCGCGGCGGCGAAGAGCCGGGCTCCGACCGTGGCGTTGAATCCACCCTGGGCAACACCGTGGCGGATATCCACCTTTGGGCAACTTCTAACGAGGACTTCGCTGGTAAGCCAGCCCAGATTGCTTTCATGAACGCCGGTGGCCTTCGTTCCGATTTGGTCTACGGCAAAGATGGGACCGTTACTTATCAGGCAGCCGCTGAAGTTCAGCCATTTGCTAATACCTTGATTACCTTTGATCTCAAAGGGTCTCAAATCCGTGAGGCTCTTGAGCAGCAATGGCAGCCAGCAGGTTCAGAACGCAACAAGCTTCAGCTTGGCATTTCTGAGGGTCTGTCCTACACCTACGTTGAGGATGCTCCAGCTGGTAAGCACATCAAGGGCATCACATTTAACGGCAAGCCACTAGATGAGTCTGCAACCTTCCGAGTTGCCGCAAACGCGTTCTTAGCTACCGGTGGAGATAACTTCACCGCATTCGGCGAAGGCACCAACCATACCGATTCCGGCCAGGTTGACCTTGACGCTACCGTGAACTTCTTCATGGCTCACGATGTCGTTTCTCCGTCCCCGCTGGGCCGCGCAGCTGTCGCCGGTACCGATTGGGCCAAGGTATCAATTGATCCTACTGAAGTGACCGCCGGTGATGAGTCCGCAGTGACCGTGACCGGCTTGGAAGAAGGCACACAGATTTCAGCGACCGCTTTTGGTTCTGATCTTGAGATCGCAGATATTCCAGCGGCAGATGCTACCGGAACCACCAAGTTCCAGCTACCGGTGGACAGTTCGGTAAAGGCCGGAGATTACCAGCTGGTTATCTCAGCGGTACAGCGCGAAGATATTGCAACTGACTTCTCGGTCGTTGCACCAGCGCAGGAACCTACGCCGTCTGAAACGCCTTCCGCGACCGAAACACCGTCGCCGTCGTCGTCTCCTACCGAGACCGACACTGATTCCTCAGACCCGACGGAAAGTTCAGCACCCACGAGTGATTCCCCATCTGAATCTGAAGATGATTCGAAGGACAACTCCTCCGAGGATCCTCAACAGCCTGACAATGAGGACCTTGCCAACACCGGCTTCACCGCTGGCTGGATTGGCGTAGTTGCAGGACTTGTTGTCTTGGCAGGCATCATCCTGCTTCTGATTCGTCGCTTTGGAAACAAGGCTGGCAACTAAGAACTGCATCACGTAAGTGAAGGGACGTCGCTACGAATAGTTTCGTAGCGACGTCCCTTCATTTCTCGGAAGATTAGTTCCGAAAACTAGTCGATGACCAATTCGCCCATCGGCTCCCAGTCTTGGCCTTCAACCTTGCGGGAAACAATCTTTGGAGTGGAGACCAGCAGCGGGCGCATGGACTCAATACCTGCTGCGAAGTGTGCGGAGTTGACGTGGGCAGAAGCTGCCTCGTCATCGCGGAAGGCTTCAACGAGAACGAACTCATTTGGGTCTTCCACGCTTACAGACCAATCGAACCAGAGGTTACCTTCTTCGGCACGAGTGGCCTTGGTGAACTCTGCAACGTGGTCCATGAAGTTCTCGGTGTTTTCTGGCTTTACCTGATATTTCACAACGATGAAGTACATGCCTCTAGTCTAGGGCTCCTTTCTCAATGGTGTCTTGTAAACGAATGTATTCTTTATCCCGTCGGGGCATGCCATCGACCACAAGATCATAGGAATCCTCAATCAGTTCACGCATCAATTCGGGGTCAAGGCCTGCGCGAATCGAATTCCAATGCTTTTTGTTCATGTGGTAACCCGCAGTGATTTCTGGATGCTCAGATCGCTGCTGATCTGCCAACGCTGGTTCGCATTTGAGGTTCAGGACGAGCTCTCCTCGCACCATCATCAGCAGGGCAAACATTTTTGCCTTGCTCACGTCCTGAGCGGATACCTTAAAAACTGTATTCTCTGGTCCAAAGGGGTGGTCCTGGAAAGAACATGGAAGATCTAGGCACAAGCGTGACCATTCTCGTTCCAACTCTTCGTGAATTTCGTTGCTATTCATCTTCACCTCGCCCCTAAGGAAGGATACTCAATCTTGGGGCAGGTATTCATGACTACTTCTAGCCCTGCATCCTTAGCGCGTTGAGCGGCTGCTTGGTCAATCACCCCAAGTTGCATCCATACGGCTTTGGCACCAATGGCAATCGCCTGATCAACAACGTCGCCAACTTTAGATGAGTTCACGAAGCAGTCAACAACATCAATTGGTCCCGGAATTTCTGTCAGTTTGGAGTACCCCGGCTCTCCCAAGACTTCTTGAGCGTCTAATGAAACTGGAACGATCTGCATTGACAGTTCTTCCCGTAGGAACCGTGCGATAGACGGTGCCACCCGTGCGGGATTATTGGTCAGTCCAACGATTGCCCACCTAGCTGGTGTACTCAATAGTCGGCGAATAACCTCAGGGTCATTTACGTGATTGTGCTCCATGCACGCCAGACTACTCTGAAATGTTGGCAGTCGTAGTTGCTAGTGCGCGAGTACAAACAGGCCAGCGGCAGAATAACGACCTACCGCTGGCCTGTCCTCCAACTGCTTTAGCTCTGTAGCTGACCCGCAGCTTCTGTGTTTGCGGCGCTTAGGTCCGAAAACGCGCCACGGTACTGCGCTGCAGGATGGTTTTCCGGCAAGTAATCTCCGCGTCCAAAGACCTTCTGACGCAGGCTTCCTTCTTCATATTCGCTCTGCGCCAGTCCGCGGCGTTGCAACTCGGGGATGACCCCATCGATGAAATTGTCGTAGGAACCAGGCAACACGTGATTCATGATGTTCAGACCATCAATACCTGCATCCTGCCAACGTTCTAGCTCATCCACGATGCTCTCTGGAGTACCCACAATCTGCTGAGCTTTTGCCCGGTAGTGCGCCAGGTCTTTCAGAGTTGGATTACCTCCTGGTACGGAAGCCTTGACTGCTTCTAAGACACCTTGGGCACCTTCCGTATGAATTTCACCCAGTGGGGTGTCTAGGTCCAGTCCACCAAGATCCACACCCAAACCTCCGCCGATATGCGCCACTATCGCATCCAGATCTAGGTACTCGTCGTACTCGGCCTCTAGCGCTTTGGCTTCTGCCTGGGTGGAACCGACCACGAAGGAGAGCCCCGCAAAAACCTTGATGTCCTCACGATGACGTCCGGCAGCGTTCAGGTTTTCAATCAGCTGAGCGTTCTTTTTCGCTACATACTCTGCGTGCGGCGCAAATAGGAAGGTCGCTTCTGCATGCGTCGCAGCAAATTGCGAGCCTCGTGGAGAAGAACCTGCTTGGAAGAGGAATGGTGTTCGTTGCGCGCTGGGCAGAGCCAGGTGCGGACCATCAATCTGGTAGAAGTCTCCGCGGTGGTTGATCTTGTTGACCTTGGCAGGATCGGCGTAGATGCCGTTAACCTTATCGGCCAACAGTGCGTCGTCCTCCCACGAGCCTTCCCACAGTTTGTAGGCGGCTTCCACATATTCTTCGGCCCAACCGTAACGGTCATCGTGCGCCACGAGAACTTTACCGCCAAAGTTGCGGTGTGCATTTTCCAGAACACTGGTGACAATATTCCACGCGACCCGTCCCTGCGACAGGTGGTCCAGGGTGGAAATCTGGCGCGCAAACTGAAATGGATGGCTCTGAATTACGGAACTGGTCATGGCCAAACCAATGTCCTTGGTACTAGCCGCCAAGGCTGAAAGCAAGATCATCGGGTCATGGCTAGGGACCTGCAAGCCCTTGCGGACGTGGGAGGCCCAGCCACCTTCGTGGTCACCATAAAGGCCAACAACGTCAGCAAAGAACAACGCATCAAACTTGGCGTCTTCCAGTTTTTTAGCTAGATCCACCCATAGGTTCAACTCATTAAATCGGTGCTGTTGTGCTTGAGGATGCCTCCACATTCCGCCCAGAATGTGGCTGGAAGTGTTCATCAAGAATGCCGAAAGCAGCAGACGTGGACGCTCTTGGAAAGTTGCCATGATTATTTGCCTGCCTTAGCTTCGCCGATAGAGTTCAAGCCGGTCGGTATGGTGCCGTTGATGAAGTAATCGCCCACGGAGCGTGCCTTGAACGCCACAGGGTTGTGGGTGGCAACAGTTCGCGCGTTGCGCCAGTAGCGATCCAGGGATTTGGATGTTGATACCGCTGAGGCCCCGGTGACGTCAAAGAGCTCACTGGTAGCGTCCAAGATCAGTTTCGGTGTCGCCACGTGTGCTTGCTGGACCGCCAACTCTGCACGCAGGTAAGCGGCCTGCGTATCTAGTTCAAGTTGCGGATCCACCGCGGCATCCAATTCCCGAGCGGCCGTAGTAACGATCGATTCTGCAGCAAATACGTTCGCCGCCAGACGACCAACGAGCTCCTGAATCTGCGGATCATCTTTGAATAATGAGCCGGAGCCGGTATTAAAGGTGCGGGTTCGGTTGGCTACAATCTGCGCGGCCTCGTTGCGGGCACCTTTACCGATTCCTACCAGCACAGATAGTAGGCATAGTTGGAAGAAGGCTGGTTCCAGAGTGGAGGCGACCTTACGCTGAATGATATTTTCATTCAGCACTGCGACATCGGTAAAAATTGCCGTACCGGTACCAGTGAGCGGTTGGCCGAATCCATCCCAGTCGTCAAGAATCTCAACGCCTTGCGCATTGCGATCAACGATGGCGTATTGGCGTCCTTCCACACCGTCGGTTGTAGCCATGACAACTACCCAGTCAGCAAAGATCGATCCCGTGGTGTAGTACTTTTCCCCACGCAGAACCCAACCCTCGCCCTGCTGAATCAGCTTGGTATTAGTTGAACCCAGCGCGTTGCCACCACGTTCAGTGGCAGCGTTGCCGAAAATCTCTGCGGCCAGTACCCGAGGGAACCAGCGGTCCTGGAATTCCTTCGGCTGCAACGCGATGGTCTCCACAAAAGCAAAATGACTACGCAAGAGGTGGGCCACATTCGAATCGGCGGCAGCCAGCTCAATCAACAGACGGAAGAGATGCTCATAGCTGACCGGAGACCCACCGTGGCTTTCTGGCACACGCAACGCGGTGAAACCTGCATCTTTGAGCCACTGAACCTGTTCAAAAGGCAGAATACGGTTTTGTTCTCGCTCGCGAGCCCCCTCAGCAATTCGCGCGAAAACTGCGCTAAAGCGCTGGAGTAGTTCTTGATAGTGACCTTCGGTTGCTACCGCGGTGATTGTCGTCATTGCTTCTCCCTGCAAGGCATCGTTGGTTGTGTTCAGAGTCAGAAAGCGAAGTAACCCCACGATGTTGATCGCGCATCATCGTGGGGTCTGTGCTTACTTATTCCAGGTTGCGAAGTCTGCAGTCAGATCGCGATCCCAAGGGGTGCCCAAAGCCCCGTCTAGATAGTTCGCATACCAATCTTTGACTTCCTCAGAGTGGTAGGCCTCTTCGAGGACCTTGCCCTTTTCGGTATCCATGAATCCTGGCTTGGCGCCAATGATGTTGATATATGGAAGGGCTTCCTCTTCCTTTTCGAAGAGCAATGCATCATCTGGAGCCAAACCAATTTCGGCACCCAGACGGGCAAAGAGGAATCCAGCGTCAACATCTGGCAGTGTTTTGGACAGTGACTGCTGATCAACCTCAACAAATTTGAAGTTTTTCGGGTTCTCCAAAATGTCATTCTGCGACAGGTGGATCACGCTCTTATTTGGGGTAATTTTCAACAGGCCAGCTTTTGCAAGCAAAGCCAAGGCGCGACCGTTATTAGCGGTATCTACAGGCAATGCGATAGTGGCGCCGGTAGGTAGATCCTTGATTGAATCATACTTTTTCGAGTACACGCCGGCAGGAGAGCTGTACATGTAGAAGGCTGGATCCACATCTACGTTCTGGTCTTTTTTGAATTGCTCGAGATAGGCACCGTGCTGGAAGAAGTTCGCGTCATATTCGCCGTTGGAAACTACATGGTTTGGCTGCACGATGTCGGTGACGTAGGTGGCATCAAGCTTCCAGCCTTTTTCAGCCAATAGCTTCTGGGCAATTTTAGTTGGCTCCTGCGACGGAGCTGACTCGGTGACAATGATCTTGATCGTTTTGTCTCCCGAGCCTGAAGCTTCTCCTCCCCCAACCAGGCCACAAGAAGTCAGCGCGAGGATCGCGGCCGAGCCAGCGGTGAAAGACAAGAAGGTACGACGAGATAAAGCCATGATGATTTCCTTTGATGAATTACGAGTGAAAACGTGTTGTTAGCGTTTGTCCGCGGCGCGAGAGAGTCGACTTCCGACAAATTGGACTGCGTGAACTAGCAAGATCATCAGGATGATCGCTAGTAACATGACGCCAGTTTCGTAGCGGTAGTACCCGTAGCGAATGGCGAAGTCGCCAATGCCGCCGCCACCGACCAGCCCAGCCATCGCTGAATAGGAGATGAAGCTGACCGTCATGATGGTGATTGAAGAAAGCAACGCAGGACGCGCTTCAACGAGGAGTACTTCGCGAATGATCTGTCCACGAGTCGCCCCCATGGCCTGAGCGGCTTCAACCACACCGTTGCCTAGCTGGCTGATGTTCTGTTCTACGAAGCGAGCAAAGTATGGGATCGCGTTAATGGTGAGTGGCACAATGACTGCAGCGGTGCCGATGGTCGTGCCCACCACAAACCGGGTAAACGGAATGATAGCTATGAGCAAGATCAGAAAAGGGAAAGAACGAATGGTGTTCACAATCCCGTCCACTACCCGGTGTAAGCGTGGACGCGGACGCAAGCCATTCGGAGACATCGAGAACAACCAGATGCCCAGAGGCGTGCCCAGCAGGATAGCAATGGGGATAGCAACTAGGAGCATGGCGAAGGTCTGCGCCATGGCTACCCAAATCTCTGGGGCCAGCTCTACAATTCGGCCAAAGTTAAAAGCTGCTGCGCTACCGTTGCTCGTGCCCAGCACAATCGAAGTAAAGTTCATTGGTCTTCCAAGTTCTCTAGACGCGGGCTATGTGGGCAGCTGACGACACAGGCTTTGAGGTTCTGTTCAAGGTAATTTCGTCACTGATCAGATAGCGTCCGATAGGCGTAACAGGTTCAAACCCGGGCTCTTGCAGGGAGCTAAGGGCGAATTCTTCAACCACCGCCCCGTCTTCCATGACTGAAACGCGATCAGCGATGGCTTTGATGACATTCATTTCATGGGTCACGATCACCGTGGTGATTCCCAAGCTGGAGTTGATGTCGCTCAGGTACTGCAGCACCGAGGTAGTGGTTCTCGGATCTACTGCGCTAGTTGGCTCATCGCATAAGAGGACTTTTGGTTCGGTCACCAGCGCGCGAGCGATGGAAATTCGTTGCTTTTGGCCACCGGATAGCTGGCCGGGATAAGCGTTGGCTTTGTCAGCAAGGTCAACAATCGCCAAGGCTTCCAAGGCGCGTTTGCGGCGTTCGTTCTTAGCGACACCAGCAAACTTCAGATTCAACTCAACGTTCTGCAGCGCGGTGCGATTATTGAGCAGATTGAAGTGTTGAAAAATCATTCCGATATCGTGGCGTTGTTTGCGAAGCTCTGACTCGTTCAGACCCGTTAGTTCGGTGCCGTCCACAAATACTTGGCCGGCAGTGGGTCGCTGGAGCAAGTTGATATTGCGTAGAAGTGTTGACTTACCAGCACCGGAGAACCCAATGATGCCGTGAATGCTGCCCGCAGTGATTTCTAGTGACACGTCTTTGACGGCCGTGAATTTTTCTTGTCCCTGACCAAATGTCGTGGTGACGTTCTCAAGACGAATCATGATCGCTCCCTTACTGCTGGTTGTGCGGAGCGTACAACGCAAGGAATTAACTGTTTTTGAACAGACTTTTCCGTCGCGAAGTGAAAGTACTCCATCGGTCCTGGCTGTAGCACCGCTCCCTGACGGGTGGTTGCTGCGACGTCGTTGAGCCAGATCTCTCGGTCGCTCTGGATGGTGTGTGTTCGGGTGTACCGCCCGAACGATTTAAGTCTGTCTTCTGTGGCCGTAGCTGAACAAGAATTACGTAAACGGGAGTCATGAAGTCATCAAAACTTACTTACAAGGTCACTTTTGAACCGTAAACTCCGTACTATTACTTCATTTTTCTCAAGGATTGCGTTTTGAGACAACCGCCCTTGACATTGAGGTGTCTGATTTGGTTATTTGCTCACATTTGCCATCGAGGGAATTGAACCTCGACCTGTGTGGTTGTAAGGATTGCAGACCAACGAGAGGAAACGATGAAGATTGCAATTGCCGGTGCCACCGGTCAGCTGGGACAGCTTGTTATTGACGCACTGTTAGCGCGCGGTGCAGATCCTGCACAGCTCATTGCGCTTGGCCGTTCCGAAGAGAAACTCGCTCCGCTAGCCGGCAAGGGCATTGAAACGCGCGTTGCCGATTACAACGTTGAAGCAGGCTTGGTTTCAGCACTTGAAGGCGTAGATAAGTTGCTGCTCATTTCAGGCAGTGAGGTGGGCCAGCGCATCACACAACATGAAAATGTCATTCAGGCTGCCCAGCGTGTGAACGTATCCCTGATTGCTTACACTTCTGTTGCCAACGCGCTCACCGGCAATATGAAACTGGCACAGGAACATGTCGCCACCGAACAGTTATTGGCAGGCTCCGGCATTGACTACGTCTTGCTTCGCAACGGCTGGTACACCGAAAACTACACCGATCAGCTCATGGGCTACCTCAACAGCGGCGTTGTTCTTGGAGCCGCGGGCGACGGGCGCATCAGCGCGGCCCCGCGTGCCGACTACGCGGAAGCAGCAGCAGCAATTTTGCTCTCAGAAGAGAATGAGGCTGGCAAAATTTACGAGCTCGGAGGCGACAAGTCCTTTACTTTGAGTCAGCTGGCTGGTGCCGTTGGCGCAGCCGCCGGACAGGAAGTCGCGTATCAGGATGTTGAGCCGGAACAGTTGGTAACGATCTACACCGAGTCCGGTGTGCCGGCACAGTTTGCCGAAATTCTGGTGGATACAGATCTTCGCGTACGTGAAGGTGCCTTGGAGATAAACTCCTCAGATCTTTCACGGCTTATTGGCCGTTCAACCACTTCCTTGGGTAAAGCCATTAAGGACGTACTCGCCAAGTAATCCCGGCTGTCATGATGCACTGAAGTGGGGCGTTACGGCAGACTATATTAGCTGCGGTAACGCCCCTCCACCTTTCGCCATATCCGAAAAAAATATTGGAATCACTAGCGCGGAATTACAAAGATTTTGAAAAAGTGTCGCGTGTCACGCCCTGAGTGGTTAGTTGGCTTCGCGTAAATTGGCGCATACTTCATCCCCACCTCATTCAGGAGATCCAAGTATGCAACGATCCAGTTTGCGCGCCTTGGCTGGCGCCGCGATTCTTTCATTAGGACTGGGCGCTTTGACGGCCCTTCCTGCGAGCGCTGATCCAAGGCACACTGAGAAAAATCCCACTGCTACCGGCACCGGAGGTGCGGTTTCCTCTGTAGACCCAGAAGCTTCAGCCGCCGGCCTTGAAGTTCTTCGCAAAGGTGGGAACGCCGTTGATGCCGCTGTCGCCACGGCCGCTGCCCTTGGGGTGACCGAGCCTTACAGCGCTGGTATCGGCGGGGGTGGCTACTTCATGTACTACGATGCGACCTCCGGCAAAGTTAGCACCATCGATGGTCGCGAAACCGCGCCAGCGGCCACACCCCACGACGCATTCATCGACCAAGCGACCGGCAAACCCTATAACTTCACGCCAGAACTTGTCACCAGTGGTGTAGCAGTCGGTGTTCCAGGGACGGTTGCAACATGGGACCGAGCCTTGGAGAATTGGGGTTCGCAGAGCTTTAAGCAAGTGCTGAAACCAGCCACGAAGATTGCTTCGCGAGGTTTTGTCGTTGACCAGACTTTTAATGAGCAGACCGAAGATAATAAGGAACGCTTCGCCGCATTCAGCTCAACTAGCGATCTATTCTTGCCCAACGGAGAAGCTCCGGCAGTTGGCAGCATTTTTAAGAACCCAGAACTTGCCAGTACTTACCGACTACTTGCCAATAAGGGAACCGAGGCTTTCTACCACGGTGATCTAGCCTCCGAAATTTCGCAGACCGTGCAAGCACCACCCACTGTGCAAGACACTAATTTGCCGGTACCCGCCGGTTTTATCACTCCAGAGGACCTTGCCAACTTCGAGGTAGCGCAACAGAAACCCACCACCGTAAACTACCGCGGGTTAGAGGTCTACGGCATGGCCCCATCTTCCAGCGGCGGAACCACGATGGGTGAATCGCTGAATATTCTCAGCAAGTTTGACCTAGCGGGCATGGAACCGACCGGCGCCTTACACCACTACTTTGAGGCGACCGCGTTGGCTTATGCTGACCGGGGTAAGTATGTAGGAGATCCTGCCTTCGTCAACGTCCCCACCAAGACCTTGACCAGCAAGCTTTTTGGAGCCGAACGCGCCTGCGAAATCGATCCAAACAAGGCAGCGACCAAGCCGGTAGCCCCGGGCGACGTCACGAACTTTGATGGCCAGTGCCCTGCGACCACCGCGCAGCCTGCCGAAGAACACGACACCGAGAACATCTCCACTACTCACTTGGCTGTTGTAGACCGCTGGGGCAATGCAGTGTCTTACACGCTCACCATCGAGCAGACTGGCGGTTCGGGCATGGTGGTTCCTGGTCGTGGCTTCTTGCTGAACAACGAACTAACGGACTTCTCCACGGTCTATGACCCAGCGGATCCTAACCGTCTTGAGCCTGGTAAGCGCCCACGCTCTTCGATGGCGCCCACCATTGTTTTGCAGGATGGGAAGCCTGTTTTGGCTATCGGCTCCCCCGGTGGGTCTACCATCATCACCACCGTATTGCAGACCCTAGTGAACCGTTATGACCGAGGCATGAATATCAGCGAAGCCATTGCGGCCCCTCGTGCCTCGCAGCGTAATACCGTTTCGGTGACTGCAGAACCGGAGTTCATCAGCAAGTACGGCTCAGCGATGGAAGCTTTCGGGCATAAGCTCACCCCTGCCGGTGACTCTTTTACCCCGCAGGCAGAAATTGGTGCGGTAGAAGCCGTAGAGATCAACGCGGATGGAACCCTGACGGCGGCGGCCGAACCGGTACGTCGCGGTGGCGGTTCCGCCATGGTGGTAAAACCGAGCAAATAACTACTCAGAGCATCTGTGCATGAGCAGAGCGGCTTGCTTCACCTACTAAGGTGAAACAAGCCGCTCTTGTATTTCACGATGGAGCTATCAGAAAACGTTAGGCTTGGGCAGCCAAGCGGTTGCCAATCTTGTACTTAGCTGCGCGGTGAGTTTCCTTCACGCGGTCGCCGGCTGCAAAGAGCTTATTGCGCAGTGAGCCGTCTGCGTACTCAGTCTTGTAAGCACCACGAGCCTGTAGCTCAGGAACGACGTACTCAACGACGTCTTCGAAGGTTGCTGGGGTGACAGCGTAGGCCAGGTTGAAGCCGTCCACGTCGGTGTAGTCCACCCAGTCGATGAGCTTCTCGGCTACCTCGGCGCCGGATCCGACGGTGATCGGGCCGAAGCCACCGACGCCCACCCATTCTGCAAGCTGGCGGATGGTCCATGGGTTGCCGTCATCGCCGCTGGCCTTCTGGAAGGTTTCCACGGTGGACTGGATGGCGTTGGACTTCAGGTTGGCCCCCAGTGGCTCGTCTGGGTTCAGTTCGGACAGGTCGATGCCCATCCAACCGGAGATCAATACCTGGGCGCCTTCAACATCCGCGTAGGACTTGTAATCCTCGTATTTCGCTTGGGCCTTCTCGGACGTCTCATCGGTGATGATGGTCTGCATGGCGAAGATCTTCACGTCGTAGCGGTCGCGGCCAGCTGCCTCAACAGCGTCACGAATCTTGGTGACCGTGGCCTTGAGGATTTCTCGGGTCGGGCTGGTCACGAAGACCGCTTCAGCATTTTCCGAGGCGAACTTGATGCCGCGCGAGGAGGCGCCGGCTTGGTAGATCACCGGGGTGCGCTGGGTGGAAGGCTCGGTGATGGCAATGCCCGGCACCTTGAAGTACTTGCCTTCGTGCTCGATGTTGTGCACCTTGGCCGGGTCGGTGTAGATCCCGGTTTCCTTGTTGTTCTGAACCGCGTCGTCTTCCCACGAGCCTTCAAGCAGCTTGTAAACCACTTCAAGGTATTCGTCGGCGTGGTTGTAGCGCTCGTCGTGTTCCATCTGGTCTTCTTGACCCATATTGCGGGCAGCCGATGGCAGATAGCCGGTCACCACATTCCAGCCCACACGGCCATTAGTCAAGTGATCCAAGGTGGCCAGGCGGCGGGCGAAAGCATATGGGTGTTCGTAAGCGGTGCCGGCGGTGACGCCGAAGCCAAGGTTCTCGGTAACCGCAGCCATGGCCGATACCAGCATCATCGGATCATTAACCGGTGCCTGTGCGCCGGAGCGTAGTGGGGATTCGTTGGTGCCGTTAAAGACGTCGTAGGTGCCCAGCACATCGGCGATGAACAGGCCATCAAACTTACCCTTTTCTAGCACCTTCGCTAGATGGGTCCAGTAGCCGATGGTGTTGTAGGTTGATGCCTTGTCATCTGGGTGACGCCACAGACCTGGCGACTGGTGCACCACGCAGTTCATGTCGAATGCGTTGAAAAGGATTTCGCGCTTCTTGCTCATGGGTGTTCTCCTTGCCGTGAATCTGTAAATTGTGGGTAAAAATATTTGGCGCTTAGGCGCCGTAGCCTTGGTGGTTGCTGTCCTCACCGGTAACCAAAAGTCGTTGCGGCTGAACCGCGTTGATTTCGTAGTCCCCCACAATTCGTGCCTTATATATGGCCGGGTTGTGGGTGGCGATGGTGCGGGCATTACGCCAGTGCCGATCCAGATTGCACACGACGCTGGTCGAGGAAGCGCCCAAACCATCAAAGATCTTGCTGGTTGCTCCGAGCACCAGCGGCTGGACGACGGTCTGCGCACGGTTGGCGGACAATTCACAGACCGCGTAGCGTTCTTCATCGTTAAGCCCTGGATCGACCAACGCAGCTTCAACTTCAAGCACCGCGCCGATAACCACCGAATCCACGGCGAAGGATTCTGCGGATACTTCACCAACCAACTGCAGAACCTGCGGTTCGCGGTAGGCTGGGACGCCGGTTCCGGTGGTGAAGATGCGGGTGCGATTCTGCACCGAAACACGGAGGTCGTTGAGTGCGGCGCGGGCAATGCCTGCCTGAACTGCCGTGAGCACCAGTTGATAGATTGCTGCCTCGGAGTCGTTAGAAGTCTGTGGCATGAAACAGTCCACCGGAACCTGGTGGAACTCGGTGGTGCCGGTTCCGGTCAGCCCCTGGCCAAACCCGTCCCAGTCGTCCAAGATTTTAACGCCACTACGCTGGGTGGAGACTACGGCGATTTGGCGTCCTGGCTTCTCTGGATGGGCCACAGCCACAGCGGTCCAGTCGGCGAAAATAGTTCCGGTGCAGTAGTACTTTTCGCCGTCAACAATCCAACGGCCCTCTGACTCAGTGACCTTGGTGTTCAGCGTGCCCAGTGCATTGCCGCCGCGCTCGGTGTAGGCGTTACCTACGATCTGTCCCGCAGCGATACGAGTGACCCACTTACTGCGCAGTTCTTGGTCCTCAAGGATCAAGACGCTCTCGACAAAGGCGATATGCGCACGCCACAGTTGGCCGACGTGAGAGTCCGCCTCGGAAAGTTCTATGAGCAGGCGGAACACATCCACTAGACGCGCGCCGTAACCGCCTTCTGCCACTGGAATGCGCAACGCACCAAAACGATCACGGTTCAACAGGCCCACTTGCTCGAATGGAAGCACGCGGTTGCGGTCCCGGTCCCTAGCAGTGGAAGCGATTTGAGCGAAGATCGGGCGGAAGATTTCGGCCAAACGGTCATACTGTTCGTCCGCGCCTGAGCCGGGAGTGACCTTGTGTAGTTGCCGGGTAGGCAGCTGCTCTTCGAAGTCGTCTAGTCCCATGGCGCTAGTCTGCGAAGGATCGCTGAGCTGGTTGAAGTCCAAACCGGAAGAGTTCGGCGACTCGCCAAATGACATTGAAGTCCTCAATTCTTTCCATCGGTCCTGGCGGTAGCACCGTCCCGCGTTTCGGGTGGTTGCTGCGGCGTCGTCGAGCCAGATCTCTCAGCCGCTCTGGATGGGGTGTCATTCATTTGTAGCCGTAACAATGCAATCTTTCCAAGCCACGAAGTCACATTTCTCAGCCGAGACTGGCTGGCTTGACATAGGCGTTGCACGGTCAATGACGCTTCATGTCGAAGATGACTTGCCCAGAGTACTCAACTATCGATTAAACAGCCTTGCAATGAAATAAATAACGAAATAACCCGCGCATGTGACGTAGTTATCGAAGATTTTTCATGTTACGCAAGATTTGCGTTCTATTCATTCGAATGTCTGTAATGGAATCGTAACCATCCCGAGCGGCCGAGAGATCTGGCTCTTAGACGCCGCAGCAACCACCTATGGATCACAGTCTTTAGGCCGGTGCTACCGCCAGGACCGATGGAGATGATCATGGCTCTTAGCCTTGCACTGCCTCAAACACATACCTCGACGGCATTAGATGTTGAATTCAGCAACGTTTCGCGTACGTTCACTTCTGCGATTGTCATTCACCTGCGACTTCATTCCCCGTAGGGCTTCGCGTATTTATTCCCAGACGGAACCACAGTAAAAATCGTTTTTGCCACCAAAGCACACCAAGGAATTTTCTCTCATGACCATCGAATCGGCATCCACCTCAGCCTTGCCCTCAGAGGAAGCACGCCATGCATTCTGGGACGAAGCAGCAAACCTCCTGGACTGGGAGAACCGCTGGCACACCACCAGCCGTATCGTCCCTGCCGATGCAGCTTCCAAGCGCGGCCCCGAAATCTCTTGGTACCTCGGAGGTACGCTCAACGCTGCGGTGAACTGCGCCGACCGGCATGTTGCTGCTGGCCGGGGCGAGAAGGTCGCCCTCTATTTTGAAGGCGAGCCTGGGGATCGGGTCACCGTCACCTACAAGGACCTGCAAGATCGAGTTAGCCAAGCTGCCAACGCATTGGAATCGCTGGGTGTTGTTAAGGGCGATCGTGTAGTCATCTACCTACCGGTGCTCATCGAAACTATCGTCATCACCCTGGCCTGCGCCCGCATTGGTGCGATTCATTCGCTGGTCTTCGGTGGTTTCTCGGCCGAGGCGCTCAAATTCCGGGTGGAAGATACCAAGGCCAAGGTGCTGGTTACTACCGATGGCCAGTTCCGTCGCGGTACCTCGGTACCGGTGAAAGACAATGCTGATCAGGCAGTCTCCGGTGAGAACCATATCGAAAAGGTTCTGGTTATCCGCCGTACCGGCGATCAAATTCCCTGGACTGATGGTCGGGACGTGTGGTGGCATGAGGTAGTTGAGACTCAGTCCACCAACCATCGCCCGCAGTTCTTTGATTCAGAAACCCCACTGTTCATCATGTACACCTCGGGCACTACCGGGCAACCTAAGGGTCTGGTCCACACCACCGGTGGCTATCTGACTCAGGCAGCCGCCAGCTACAATCTGCTTTTTGCCAATCCCGATGAGAATCAGCGGGAGAATGACGTGCACTGGTGCACCGCGGACTTGGCCTGGGTTACCGCGCATACCTATGAGATCTACGGCCCATTGGCTAACGGTGTCACCCAGGTGATCTATGAAGGTGTCCCCAACGCACCACACCCAGGCCGCCATTTCGAAGTCATTGAACGTTACAAGGTCACCAGTTATTACACGGCTCCTACCTTGGTCCGTTCGCTGATGGGTTGGTTCCCCGAAGGCATTCCAGCCACTTATGATCTATCCTCCATCAACATTGGTGGCACTGTCGGCGAAGCAGTTAACCCCGAGGCGTGGAAGTGGTTCCGCGAGCAGCTCGGCCGCGATACTCCCATAGGCCTGCCCATGGTGGACACCTGGTGGCAGTCCGAATCCGGCGCAACGATCCTCTCACCGCTACCCACCGATGACTACTTCAAGCCCGGTTGTGCCGCTCGATCGTTGCCCGGAGTTTCAGTAGATATCGTTGATGCTCAGGGCCATAGCGTAGAACCGCATACTCAGGGAAATATCGTGATCACCCAAACCGGGCCGTCGATGGCTCGTACCGTATGGGGCAACCCTGAACGCTACTACACCAGCTATTGGGAACAATACGTTCAGCAGGGCTGGTTCCTGGCTGGTGACGGGGCACGCTTTGATGAGGATGGCGATATTTTCATTCTTGGCCGTACCGATGATGTGATCAATATTTCTGGCCACCGACTTTCCACCATCGAGATTGAATCAGCTCTGGTCACCAATCCTGGGGTTGTCGAGGCCGGGGTGTGCCCGACGAGCGACGCGAAGACAGGACACGCTGCCACGGCGTTTGTGGTGCCATTGGATAAGAGCTTAATCGCGCAGTTCCCCGATGAAGCTCTAGCTGCTCGGCAGGCAGAATTCATTGCTCAGTTACGTTCCACGGTGACAACTCAGATCGGGCCGATCGCTAAGCCACGCGATGTTGTTCTGGTTCCCGACGTTCCTAAGACCCGCTCGGGGAAAATCATGCGGCGGTTACTCACCCAGCTCTTTGAAGGAAGCACTCTGGGCGATACCACTAGCTTGCAAAATGAACCATGCATTCCGGAAATCAACGCAATTTGCCGAGCACGTCAGTAAGAGTTCGGCAGCAATTCCCCGCTTAACCTCGTGAAGCCTCGTCCCTGTGGGACGAGGCTTCACGAGGTTTTCAGCTAGTAGTTCTAGCTAGGAGTCCTTGGACTGAGCTGATGGATTCTCATCGGCTTCAGTGACAAACACTTGAGTTGATTCACCGGCTTCACCCTCTGGCTTGTTAGCCGGGGTAACAATAGGAATCTCGGTGGTCATCAGGCTGAACTGGCTACCTTCGTGCAGGTCAACACCTTGGGTTACCGATTGCTCCAGCACGGTCCGTGCCACCTTGCCGCGCAGGATCAGCGGATCCTTACTGAGGTCCTTCCACAGCGCAACGCACAGTAGCAACATCACAATCACGAACGGCAGTGCCGAAACGATGGTGATGTTCTTCAGACCGTTGAGCGCTTCTGAAGGATGATCGCCACCAGCCAGCAACATCACTGCTGCCACAGCACCGGTAGCTACACCCCAGAAAATCACCGACTTCTTAGTTGGCTCCTCAGCGCCTCGTTCGGACAGCGCACCCATCACGATGGATGCCGAGTCAGCACCGGTGACAAAGAAGATCGCGATCAGCAAGACAGTCACAACCATCAGCACCGTGGCGACCCAACCGGACACTGGCAATTTATCGAGCAGGTCAAAGAGGATCAAGTCGAAGTTGATGTCCGGAGCGCCGTCCACCATTTTGGCCAATGCCTCGCCGGTATTACCGGCACGTTCAGCGCGTTCCTGCATGCCGATGGCACCGCCACCGAAGATCGAGAACCAAATCAGCGTTACTGCCGATGGAACCAAAAGTACGCCGGTCACAAACTGGCGGATGGTGCGGCCACGGGAAATGCGGGCGATGAACAGACCAACGAATGGGCTCCAGGAGATCCACCATGCCCAGTAGAAGATGGTCCACGAGGACAACCAGCTAGACATGGTGCCATCACCGGAGGCCGCAGTTCGCGATGCCATCTGTGGCAGGTCACCGATGAAGGAGCCGACAGCATTCGGGATGACGTTCAAGATGAACAGGGTTGGTCCACCGATGAAAACGATCAGTGCCAAAATCACTGCCAGAACCATATTGATGTTCGACAGCCACTGAATGCCGCGCTCAATGCCGGAAACAGCCGAGGCAACAAACAATGCGGTGAGAATCGCGATAATGACGACCAGTACGCCGGAGCCGATCTTCTCCATGATTCCTGCGGACTGGATACCGCCACCAATCTGCAGTGCGCCCAAGCCCAATGAACAGGCCGAGCCAAACAGGGTGGCAATAATTGCCAGAATGTTGATGACGCGTCCGCCCCAGCCATGGATGATGCGCTCTCCGAAGATGGAGGAGAACATCGCCGAGAATAGCTGTGGGCGTCCCAAACGGAAGCTACCGTAAGCCATGCCCAAACCGACGATTGCGTACATGGCCCAAGGGAATAACGTCCAGTGGAATAGCGTGGTACCCATGGCGGTGCTTAGGGCCGCATCAGTGGATCCTTCTACGGTTCCTGGCGGAGGCGACATGTAGAAGAACAACGGTTCGCCCACACCGTAGAACACCAGACCGATGCCCATACCGGTTGCGAACATCATAGAGATCCACGAAACCGTACTGAACTGTGGCTTTTCATCGTCCTTGCCCAGTGGGATACGCCCGAAGTTCTTCGCGGCGACGACGATGACAAAAAGTGTAAAGACCGAGGCTGCGATGACAAACAGCCAACCGGTGTTGGTGATAACCCAGTCAAGGGCTACATCCGAGGCCTTACCTAGGCCCTCTGGGGTAGCGAAACCCCAGATAATAAATGCCAGCGCAATGGCGCCGGCGATACCAAATACCCAGTAGTCGGTACCTGTTGCAGCATATTTTTTAGGACGTCGTTTTCGAGCTGTGTGCAACTCTCCGACGAGGTCCTCTAAAGATTGATCCGTCTGCTTCATTGCTTTCTTCCTTCACTGGTAAGACTCCGCGGATAAGATCCGGTGGGAATCCAACGAGTAATCGTTCTCATGAGATGCGATTGCCATGCAGTGTGCTTGATTGCGAATTGCTTATCGGTGCCGATTCATTGAATCCTAATCTAGCGTTCGCGAGAGCTGATTGATACAGCAATCGCATGGGAATGACCGGGCAATTTCTCCGGTGACCCGACGCTATTTCTTCTCGGATCGTCACAATAAATCGTAAATAGTCCTTTTCAAGCATGGTCGAACGACTCTCATTGGTCAAACTCAAGGCTTGATTTTTCGCGGTTTTTGATCCTCTCTTGCCTCTGTTGCGCATAGCAGACAAGGCCGATATCAGCGCTGTGAGTTCAATCCCAAGGGCTAAATCATGGTGTAAATCAGACGAAGAACCGGTGACCACGTCGATTGAATTCCGCACATCATTTTCACCTAAATTTGCGATTCTCCGGAGAATTGGGCGCACTTCCACCGACCCCGATGAGTGCTTACGCCCAACAAGCTAATATTCCCTACGCGGAATACTCACTACCCAGCAAGTAAGAACGCTTGTCGTCTTCCGATCATCGTGACGTAACCTGAAATACATTGAGACTTATCTTGACTCATTCAAAATAAGCAGGCATGCTGAGGATATGACTTCTACAGACGGGCTTGAGCAAGTGCTCAAGGCAGCATCAATGCGGGTGACGCAACCTCGCGTTGCAGTGCTCGCTGCAGTTGCAGCAAACCCGCACGGTGACACCGAAACAATTATTTCGGCGGTACGCCGCGATCACCCCGCGGTATCGCACCAAGCGGTCTACGATTCACTCAAGCTTTTCGCCAGCTTGGGCGTTATTCGTCAAATTCAGCCACAAGGTCATATCGCACGCTACGAAACTCGCGTCGGAGACAACCACCACCATGTGGTGTGTCGCAACTGCGGAAAACTAGCGGACGTCGACTGTGCCGTCGGCGGCGCGCCTTGTTTGCACGCGTCAGATGATCACGGTTTCAAGATTGATGAAGCCGAGGTTATCTACTGGGGCACCTGTCCCGAATGCCAGGCTGAACTGCGCGACGAGTAACCACAACCACAAAAACTTTGTCATCAAGCGGTACTCTCCGTGCGGTGAACATTGAAACCTAATCCCCAAAAAATCCGTAAGGAAGAGCATATGTCTGAGACAACAGCAGGTCAGTGCCCGGTTGTAGGCAACACTGGTCGTGTACACCCGACCCAGGGCAACGCCAACACCGAATGGTGGCCAAATAAGCTGAATCTGAAGATTCTTGCAAAGAATCAGGAGGCTACCAACCCTCTGGATGCAGACTTCGACTACATCAAGGCTTTCGAAGCACTGGATCTAGCCGCCGTCAAGGCTGATCTAGCTGAGGTTATGACCAAGTCCTACGACTGGTGGCCAGCAGACTTCGGTCACTACGGTCCCTTCCTGATTCGTATGGCTTGGCACTCGGCGGGTACCTACCGCTCACACGACGGCCGTGGTGGCGGTGGCGCCGGACAGCAGCGCTTCGCTCCACTGAACTCCTGGCCAGATAACGTGAACCTGGATAAGGCTCGCCGCCTGCTGTGGCCTGTAAAGAAGAAGTACGGCCAGTCCATCTCCTGGGCTGACCTTATGATTCTGGCCGGCAACGTCGCGCTAGAAGATATGGGCTTCAAAACCTTCGGTTTCGCCGGCGGCCGCAAGGACGTCTGGGAAGCTGACGACGATGTTTACTGGGGCCCTGAAAAGGTATGGCTAGAAAGCGAACGCTACACCGGCGCCCGCAACCTCGATGCCCCACTGGCAGCCGTTCAGATGGGTCTGATCTACGTCAACCCTGAGGGTCCAGACGGTGTTGCAGATCCACTGGCATCAGCAGCAGACATCCGTGAAACCTTCCGCCGCATGGGCATGGACGACGAAGAAACCGTCGCCCTGATTGCCGGTGGCCACACCTTCGGTAAGACCCACGGCGCCAGCGCTGAATCCCACAAGAGTGGCGATCCAGAAGCTGCACCACTGGAAATGCAGGGTCTGGGCTGGAAGTCTGACTTCGGCACCGGTCACGGCGACGACACCATCGGTTCCGGTCTAGAAGTAACTTGGACCTACCACCCAACCCGTTGGGACAACGAGTTCTTCCACATTCTCTTCGCCTACGAGTGGGAGCTGTTCCACTCTGAAGCTGGTGCACAGCAGTGGCGTCCAAAGGAGAACGGCGGAGCCGACATGGTTCCAATGGCGCACAACCCATCGGTACGTCGCGAACCACGCATGCTCACCAGTGATCTGGCTCTGCGCGTTGATCCTTCCTACGAGAAGATCTCCCGCGAGTTCAAGGACAACCAGGAAAAGTTCGCGGACGCCTTCGCCCGCGCTTGGTTCAAGCTGACCCACCGCGACATGGGTCCAAAGTCCCGCTACTTCGGCCCAGAAGTTCCAGCAGAAGATCTACTGTGGCAAGATCCACTGCCAGCTGCACCAGAGACCACCCTAGGCGCTGCAGAGATTTCCGAACTCAAGGAACTGATCAAGAACTCCGGCCTGTCGGTTCAGCAGCTGGTCTCCACCGCATGGAAGGCAGCGGCAACCTTCCGCTCCTCGGACAAGCGCGGCGGTGCCAACGGCGGCCGTATCCGCCTGGAGCCACAGGTTTCCTGGAGCGTGAACCAGCCAGAGCAGCTCAAGCCAGTTATCGCAAAGCTGGAAGAAATCGTTGACACCTTCAACGCTACTTCCGCTGTGAAGACCTCCTTCGCTGACGTTGTGGTTCTTGCCGGCAACGTAGGCGTTGAGCTGGGCGCTGCAGCAGGTGGAACTCAGGTTGAGGTTCCATTCACCCCAGGTCGCGTTGACGCAACCCAGGAACAGACCGACGTCGAGCAGTTCGCATGGCTGGAGCCAGTAGCTGACGGTTTCCGCAACTACGACTCGGGCTTCTTGAACCTGCCTTCCGAGTACCTGCTGTTGGACCGCGCTAACCTGTTGGGCCTGACCGCACCAGAAACCACCGTACTGCTTGGTGGTCTGCGCGTACTGGGCAACAACTGGGACGGTTCGAACACCGGTGTGTTCACCGAAACCCCAGGTGCACTGACCAACGACTTCTTCGCAAACCTACTGGAACTGGGCCTTGAATGGACCCCAGATGCAGAAGAGAAGACCTACGCAACCACCGACGGCCGCTGGGTTGGCAGCCGCGTAGACCTGGTCTTCGGCTCTAACTCCGAGCTGCGCGCACTGGCCGAGGTTTACGCTTCGGATGATGCCAAGGAGAAGTTCGTCAAGGACTTCGCTGCAGCATGGGCCAAGCTCATGGATGCTGACCGCTTCGAGCTACGCAAGTAAGCAGCCCTAAGCGCAAAACGGTGGCCGTCACCTTCCGATTGATTCGGATGGTGGCGGCCACCGTCGTTTTTGAGAGCTGTCGTTGCGCTACCCCTAAGGAACCGGGTTGCCTAGTTCGCGCAGATCAGTCTTGCTTGTTTCGCGAGCCCATACTGCGCCAATCACAGCGAGGATCGAAGAGGCAGCCACAATCCATGCTGCAGGACCCCAGTTGGCAGTCACATCTCCCACGAGGGCGGTGGCAAGCATCGGGGTGAACCCGGCGCAGAGGATGCCGATCTGCAGGCCGATGGCCATGCCCGACTAGCGCACCTTCACGTTGAACAGCTCAGAGAACCAGGCCGGGTAGACCGAGTTCGACGCGGCGTATGTTCCGGCTGTGATCAGCATGCTGGAAACAAAAATCATGGCCAGGTTTCCGGTGGAAATCGTCAAGAAGTACACAAAGATCATTACACCGGAACCCATGACGCCGGCGATAAAGACCTTCTTGCGCCCGAAGATGTCAGAGAGCCGTGCGAAGAATGGCTGGCTGATAATGGCAATGATGTTGCCTGCGATACTCACCCACAGCATGGTGGCCGCAGAAACCCCAACAGACACCGCATAGGCCAGTCCAAAGGACTGCATGAACGTGTTGGTAACGACCTGGAATGACATCAGCGCCACCTGGATAAATTGTGCCGGGTGGGTGGTGATCATCTTGGTGAACGGCAGCTTAACCGTAGCGTCCGCTTCCTGCTTCTCCTCGAAAACCTCAGGCTCCTCCAACGAGCGGCGCACGAGGTAAGCAGCGACGAGAACCAGCAATGAGAGCCAGAACGGAATCCTCCAGCCCCAGGCCAACCGCGCCGATTCTTCCATCGCGGCCACCGGAAGGAAAGCGAGCGAGGCGAGGACGATACCGAAGGAAATGCCGCTCATGGCAAAGCTAGCGAAGAAGCCACGGCGGCCTTCGGGCGCTTCCTCGGTGGACAGCGCCGAAGCGCCAGCCGTTTCCGCTCCCGCGGACAATCCCTGCAGCAGGCGCAAGATCACCAGAAGTGCCGGTGCCCAGTATCCGGCGGTCGAGAAGTCTGGAAGTACCCCGATGAGGAAGGTTGCCGAGCCCATGAGCACCAGGGTCATCACCAGAGTTGTCTTGCGTCCCAGCCTGTCACCGAGATGTCCAAAGAAGACTGCGCCGAAGGGTCGAGCTATGTACGCGACACCGAAGGTGGCAAACGAGGCCAGCAGTGCGATGGTTGCATCCCCAGCCGGGAAGAAAATCTTGGAGAAGATCAAAGAAGCCGCGGTCGCGTAGATAAAGAAGTCATAGTATTCCAGCGCGCCGCCGAGGAATCCCGCGAGCGCCGCTTTCTTGGCTCGCTTGAGCTTGCGCTGTTGCTCCTCATCGAGGCTCGCGCTCGTATGGGTGGTGGTCTTGCTCATGGGGTGTCCTTCCACAGCAGCGGGGATGTTTCACGTCCTGCACTCATGTTAGTTGTACGCAATGCGCACATCTGTGCGATATGCGACAATAAATAAAGTACAGCAAAGGTGAGGCGCGTCACAAGATGTTAATTAGCCTGCGTCATCAACACTGAACCAGTTCGTCTCGGAAGGACAACAATGAGTTACGAGGACAACGCAACACAACTATTCATCATCGGATCCCACGCCTCCCACACCATGTCGCCCGATCTCTG
>Ga0308157_10001983_pt1 | contig 37108 bp, 36 predicted proteins | sample PhyBR1_FD_201035 | JGI IMG/M metagenome (GOLD analysis project Ga0308157, IMG submission 201035) | Phyllosphere microbial communities from UC Gill Tract Community Farm, Albany, California, United States - DLSLB.R1 | ecosystem: Host-associated > Plants > Phyllosphere > Unclassified | place: USA... | reverse complement strand
GCCTTGAAAAATACCCTTTTCAGGGAGGCGGCTGTTATCTGTTATTAGGAACGGTAGAAGTAGATTTTCATTTCCCTACTGTTACCATTCATAAAATGGCAAAAATGCCTTTTATTCCGGATCCAAGATATTCCATGGATAAAGAAAAATCATTGGAAGCCGAGCGTAATCTGCATGAAGATGTCAGTATGACCTGGCGAAAACCTTATCCTCAGGAACATGAAATAGGATTGCCGAGGCAAAAGATGCTGTAAGAGATCTAAATTATTAGAATATAATTTTGAACATATGTATTGAGGGGTACAATAAAATCACACCTTGAATATCTATAGTTTATAGCAACAAAAGTCTAACCTTAAGTATACTCTAATCATCTTTTTCTAAAAATCAATCAGTATATATTTTTTCAATATAAAATAGAAAGTGATATACTGTTAAATTTTAATCTCGCCATGAATATTGTTAAACAAAAATCGTTTAGGATTAACATAAGCAATTGTATCTAATTCTGTTTCACCAAGATTATGATAACATTCCGCTAACATGTACTTTTCTGTTTTATGATTTCTTACTACATAAAAATCAGTTCCGAAAAGGATTTTATCTTTAAGCTTTACATTTTTTAAAGAATGTTTCAGTAATGGATGAATCTCATCACTATGAACTATATAGCTGATATCTGCATAAACATTTTTATATTGCAACATCATACTTGAAATAAGCGAATACCAATCAACATATTTCCATAATTGCTCCATTTTTCCAGGAGTAGGCTTTTCATTCTTCTCTGGAAAAAATTTAATCCCCCTATCGGGATTTTTAATAATTTGTTTACTGAAATCATAACGTTCCATTTCAAGAAATCTTTTCCATTCATCATCTCCCCCATAATGAGCAAAACAAATTTTTAGTTGGCTTAAATTACATGTAAGCTCTGTATCATCATCAGTATAACCAAATAACTCTCGAATTTTGGGGTTTTTTGCTCCCTTCACTATTTTTCTTAATAGGGTTTCATCGAGTAAACACAAATAATTTAAAGGATGCGTAAAATTGTTTATAAAATCAATATTGTTAGTTTGCTTCAACAAAAGGGGCTCATAAAGGTCACTCCCGATATTTTGTTGAAAAATAGGATGCCTGTCCCATTCTTTTTTTTTGGTTCCTCTATAAAAAATAGTACCTTTTATACAATGTGTCATAATGGGCAAATTATGATCTGCAGCATATTTCCATAATGGCAGCAAGATTTCATCAAATGGATAATATCCTAAAGCGGGATATATCTTAAACCCACTAAAATTATTATTGATGATATAGTCTTTTATATAACAATCCAAAAGTTCAACGTGATTATTGGAAATCTTACATCTAAAATAATCATCTTGTTTCTCAATACGTCTTGGATCTGCAAAAACAAAAGGAAATACGTAATCTGAAAACTCTTTATTTTGTTTTAATTCTACAAGTTCAGCCATCTGATTAAGATAACCACTTCCCTTTTTTAACTTTCCAGCACCCATATATTCCATATCCATCGGAAGAATAACAAACCCGGTATTTTCAGGGTATTGATCTTTAAGATCCATATAAGTTGAATTCTGTTGTCTATGGAAAGCATATCTCCCTATATTTAAATATCTTTCCAAAAGTTCTTTAGTCTGCTTGCCGGGAAGAATTCCTAAAAAAGCATACACTTTTTTAAAGATGAAAAAAATAAAGTTTCTGCCGCTTTTAAACAGTACTAAAAAAATAAGAACCAATATAATCTGAATGTAAAAGGATTTGAAATCTTGTATCAAATGGTAAAAACGCAGCAAAGTTCTAATTTTTACTAATTCTTCTCCAAACGTAGAAGGTGAAAAGCCAACTAAACTGATCCAGTCATAAATAATGTAAAAGACGTTTATTGCCAGCAACGTTCCTAATAAAAATGCTATTACTCTTCCTGTTATCGTTCTACCAGCCTGAATCTTTATATTGTATAATACAGCTTCAACACGCTTGTATCTTGGCTTAAATCTCGACTTCCCTAATGTCTCAAAATATAGTCTAAACCCTTTAACAATTATTCGTAGAGATAAAATATAATATAAAGGCCAGGGTAGAAATGTTTTGGCTAAATAAGGAGGAACATGATCACCTGTGAAGACATGAGCATGACAGTTGATTAAAGAGGTTTTCTTTTCCATAATATAATGTAGGTTTTAGTTTTTATTGATGATCTCTTCATATTAATACTGAGTCTGATCTCATTCAAATCTATTGAATATCAATAATATTTGCAATAACTATTTTCATGATTTTAGTGAAATGGAAAAAGAAAAAGAGGAAAGATTTTGAAGATATTTTACAGCCTTTTTTTCAATCAATCTTAAAAATATTGAAGTAGAAGACAGTAATAATAAAAGTAATATGACCGATGAAGACAGTGTATTGATTACGCTATCATGTCAAGATTTAGCCAATATGGTCGGTACAGTAAATGAAACATTAGCACGTATACTTCATGAATTTAAGAGGATCATCTTATTGTTATGGAAGTTCGTAAAATAGAATTAATCAATTTTAATCTGTTAACTATTCTCAAGATAGCAATGCCAATATGAGAGCCTCCACTCTTTGTAGAAATTGTGCCCAAAATCATTAGAAATAATAGCAAAACCATATTGAAAATAAACCATTTGCTTTATCGGAGCCACTAAAGAAACCATGAAAGGCAACAAAGCACCCAATGCGAATGATCTAAATGATGCAACAGCTGCAATTAATGGTTTAGCTAGATAATTTCATTAATACCTAGTTCATCATGAGCGCGCGCTGCTAATGCATCGTGTTCTGTAAGCTCGATTGCTACCTGTACAGCGGTTTCCTGTGCATATTAAAAATTTAAAACAAGCCCAGCTCCAAAGTTTTTAGGTTCAAGAACGGGATATATTAAAGTTAAATTTTTTGATTCTTTCTTATTAAACAGCTTATTTACAGTCGGAAATAACCAGTAAGCTAATTCAGTACTTAAAATACCAAATCCTGCTCCTGCCACTACATCTCCTACCCAGTGTTTATCATTTAATGTCCTGTAAATTCCAGTAAAAATGGCAACGGGATACCCGGTAATTGCCAGCCAAAAATGTTCATCCTTATATTCTCTGAATAAAAATTGTGCAGAGGAAAAAGCCGCAGCTGTATGACCGGAAGGGAAAGAAAGATAATTAGATCCGTCAGGTCGCTCTTCTTTTACCACATGTTTTAAAGGTAATACAAAAGCAGCAGAAATAAGCTGAGAAGTACCATAAATAATGGTTCTTTCTTTAAGATTATGCTTTCCTTTAATTCCTGCAAGATTATATCCATACACCATTACTACCGGTAAATATTGCGTATAATTATCCAACTTGATATGTTTGGGTTGATGCTCACCGATTTCATACTGAGTAGATCTATTAAGGTTTTTAAGGTCATCGGAACTTAAACTCACAATACCGTAGGCAATAAAAACTGTTGGGACAATCAGTTTTTGATAAGTGAGTTTATAAACCTTGTCATCATACCTTCCGAAATTCGGATCTTTTAGTTTAACTGAATCATATGTAACCTGCCCAAAACAAATGTTTGAACAGGTTAAAGTGATTAGGATCATGGTTAATAATCTCATATTCTATCATTTAAATCTTAAATTCAGTGAAACAATATCAGATTTCATCCCTATAGATTTGGTGTAATGACCGTATCTGATTTCCAGCATATTGAGACGTTCTATTCCAAATAAACCATTCTTTGGACTGAATCGGATTCCGGCTCCGTAAAAATGACTGTCAAATTTTGAAAGATCATAATTACTCGTGTAAAAATCATCAAAAGCCGTATCCTCCTGATAAGGCGCAAAATATTTAGCTGCAGTCTGAGAATAATACCTGTAAAAAGGACTCACCGAAACAAAAGGAGAAATTTTCACCGGAGTTTCCAGACTGAATGTATTTGATTTTAATCCCCAATCATCCGTATAATAGCGGTAATATGCTCTTAGAATTACTTTATCACCCAGAAAATAATTTGCTCTTACTCCCAAAGGAATTTTAAAACGCTTATCCGGCAACGCTTCCTGATGAACCGAATTATCTGTAAAATAAACTCTGTGAAAAGGTAATCCCAAATATCCCGTCTGTTGGATTCCGTCTGCCAAAAACTCCACCTGAAAATTCTGATTAATGATTTGCGAATAAGATAGAGACAGGGCAAAAGTATTTCTTCCGCTTGTTCCGTAGCTTTCATGTTCACCGTCTGTACTTCCATTAGTTCTCAGTTCAATAGGGGTAATCAGTTTTACCTGATCCAGATAAGCCTGTAATTTTGCTGTAAATTCTCCCATTTTGTTGGCTGTTTTTTGAGAAAAGCCAATATTTGCCCCATAAGACTGATAATCGAATTCAGTCGAGAATGAAACTCCTGCCATCAAAGTTGTTCCTTTGCTTTCGTTTTCACGGCTCCAGTTTAATGCAGGATAAATTCTGTTATCTGCGTGAGAAGCTGATGAATTGGCTTTCAAGTCAATCATATCGGAAGATGCCGATGTATAATGGTCAATCCCAACACTAAAATTGAATTTATTCTTTCTGTCTTTTTTATCATATTTTACCATCGTTACATCAATGGTATTGGAAATGTCCGTAAGTTTCTCTGTACCGATTCCTCCTGTGACTGCCGAATTGTTTCCATCCTGTTTGTAATAGCTGGAAACCAGATTAGCTTCATCAAAAGTCAGTTTTTTCGGCTCGCTGCTTATATTTTCCTGCGCTTTTGCATTGAAAATTCCGAAAAGAGCAACGATACTTATTATCAATTTTTTCATTTTAAATCACAATTAAATTTTACAATTACTCTTCTTTTAATTACATCCGCAACCTCCGCCAACTTTTCCGGCATTGGCTCCAGACGATCCTTCACGATAAGATTGAAAACTGAGCTCCGTTTTTTCGACCGTTCTGTTTCCAAGAACCATTTCGGAATCGTTAAGTTTGTTTTTTTCGTATTCTTTTACGATGGTACAGGATTGCATTGAAACAATTGTGATGAGCAGGCAAATTGCTGCTATTATTTTTATGAAATTTTTCATTTTGATTTGTTTTTTAGAAAATTATTTTGTCATTCTGAGGTAAGATCTTAGCTACGAATTGAAATCCTTTACGGCATTATATTTCGTTGAACGACATAAATATTTTCATTTTAAATTAATGTTTTTGGATGAATAAATTTTGTCCTGATCATCGATAATGATGCATTCAAGATGATTGATCTGATTCACCATATTGAGGGCAGAATCAATTCCCATAATACTTACCGGAGTTGCCATTGCATCGGCAATTTCTGCGTTCGGACAAAAAATGGTAACACTTTTTGCACCCGAAACTGGCATTCCGGTTTTCGGGTTGATGGTATGAGAATGTTTTTTACCGTCTATGACAACAAATTTTTCATAATTTCCGGAAGTTGCAATGGCCATATCTGTGATATTCATATACGAAAACGGCTGTTTTGCATTGTTGGGATCGGCAATTCCGACAGTCCAGGATTTTCCATCCGCCTGATTTCCCCAAGCCGTCAGATCACCGGAAGCATTTACAATTCCTGATACAACCCCTCTTTTCTGAAGAAGTCTTTTTGCCATTTCCGCTGCATACCCTTTTCCAATTCCTCCGAAACCAATCCTCATTCCTTTTTCTTTCAGAAACACCGTTTGGTTTTCACGATTTAATAGAATATTTTTATAATTGACTAATTTTAAATGCTCTTTAATCAATTCAGGATCAGGAAGTTGTTTCATTTCCCGGTCGAAATTCCAGAAACTTTTATCGATTCCGCCATAAGAAATATCAAAATACCCATCTGTAATATTGCTGATTCTCAAACTCCTTTCGATTAGTTCAAAAACTTCCCTACCAACTTTCACTGGTTTTATTCCTGCGTTTTGGTTGATGAGGTGGGTCTGGCTTTCTTCACTGAAGGTCGTCAGCAATTTTTCAATTCTCCGGATTTCGTCGATGGCAGCATCAATATGTTGACCTGCCGTCTTTTCATCATGATCGACAACGGTAATTTCAAAAGCATTCCCCATTAATTTCTGAGGTCTCTTGAATTCTCTTAATATCACTCTCTTACTATTTTAGATTGTCTTTGATATCTCTGATCTCTTTGCTGAAAGCCAAAGCATTTTCAGAAGGAAGGCCTTCCCAGCTTTTCAGCACTTTTCCTTCGGAATTCAATAAAAGGGTGTAAGGAAACAGTCCTTTTGAATTGTATTGATCCGCAAGTGAAGCATTTTCCTTTTTCAGTTCGGGAGAAAGCTGGTTTTTCTTATTTCTCGGAAAATCTACATTGATGTAGACAAACACATTTTCGATTTCCAGCTTTTTGAAATCTTCTGTTTCTATAATGTTTTTATGAAGTTTAATGCACGGAATGCACCAATCTGAACCGGAAAAATTGAGTAAAATAAGCTCTTTATTTTCTGCAGCTGTTTTTTTTGCGATTTCTAATCTGTTTTGTGCATGGAAGCCTACAGCAAATACAACCACTAATAAGGCTGAAATTATTGTTTTCATTACTTAGAATTTATAATGATTTTGTTTTTAAGAATAGACGATAAGTTTGGCTTACGTTTAAACCAAATAATTAAAATGAATTATAAAAATACATATCTTGGTGGCTCCCACACGGAGTTTAGAAATCCTTTACAATAAAAGTCTTCGTCGCAACACGGTATTTTATGCGATTTTATCTGTGGAAAGAAATTGCTTCTGTTTTCAAAACTGAATCCCTGATTGACCGTAAAAACCAATGCAAGAGGTGCAGAATGGATAATAAAAGGTAACCTTTGATCCTTGCCGTAATCACCGTCTTTAACAGGATGATCATAATGCGTTTTCAAAAATGCCGTAAGAGACATTTCCGGATTTAAAGCTTTGTGTTCACAATAATGTTCAATAAGTTGCGGGATTTTCAAAAGCTGATACAGTTCAGTTGTAGAAACCAAATACAATGACAACAACAATATGGAAATCAACTTTTTCACTAATCAAAATTATGAAATGTTTTGTTAAGAACGATTTTAAATTAAATATTATCAATTACTTAACCTCTCTCTTTGTTTCATTTACCCATTTTTCTATTTCAGATTGATCAGACAGCGAAAGTTTTGCCTTCTGATGAATAACTGTGTAAGAAGTAAGCGGCATTTCGCCCTCTTTTACAGTTTCTACAATTTCATTAAGTTTTTTAAGCTTTTTATCATGGCTATACGTATTGAATTCATCAAAGTTCAGATGTCTTTTTCCAGAATCCACATGATCAGACAACCACCATTTTACTGGTTGCACCTTACTGTACCAAGGATACGAAGTGTTGTTTGAATGGCAGTCGTAGCAGCTTGCTTTCAAAATGGTTTGAACTTTTACAGGTATTGTATAATAATTTTCAATGGCATTGGCAGAATGGTTCGGACTGATATTTCTTTTAACATCAATAAACTGAATACCAATGAACAATAGCAATAGTATGATCAATATATTTTTTACAGTAAAAAAGGATTTATTCATTATTTCTTAGATTTTTGGATTTATATTTTTTATTATGCAAGCGGAATTATTCCTCTTCACTTGCCGTATTTTTAAGCTTCATCAAAAGCGTGTACGCATTTTTGGTGACGATTTTTCTGTTCTTAAAAACCTCAACATTTTTAATTTGAACGAAACCGTTTTCAGTTTCTCCCAACATTACCGGAATCATTTTATAGGTTTGTCTTTTTTCCTGAACAAAAACATAATCTTTACCTTCAAAATTGACTATACCTTCCTCTGGAAGTGCATTGGAGAAGGATGTTTGAGTCTCGATCTCAGCGTTCATATACATTCCGGGATTCAGGTTCTTATCATACTGCTCAAAATGGCAATGTACATCTGCTGTTCCGTCTGCATTGATATCCTTACTGATCAGAATGATTTCTCCATCATATTTTTTATCCGGCTGCGTATTGGTATAGGCGGTAAGTCTCTGTCCTATTTTCAACATTCCGAGATCTTTTTCATACACTTTAAGGTTCAGATGAATATCATTGGGATTAATAAGTTCAAATAAAACATCAGACGGATTGACAAACTTGCCTATATTCACATGTACTTTACTTACAAAACCATTGATTGTACTGTACACCGGAACGCTTTTCTTAATGTTTCCCGAAGTTAAACTTCCCGGATTGATATTGACGAGCTGAAGCTGTTCTGCCAAAGTATTCATCATGATCCTTTGGCTGTTCATCTCAGACTGAGCCTGCTGCATTACTTTATCACTGCTTGCCTGGCTCTGATTCAGCTTTTTTTGTCTGTTATAATTCAGTTCTGCAAAATGAAGTTTTAATTTTGCCATCAGATAATCCTGCTGAAGCTGTATAAACTGAGGATTTTCGATAACAGCAATAACCTGCCCTTTCTTCACCTGCATTCCCGGTAAGAGGTCAGTACTTTTCAGATACCCTCCCAATGGAACGCTTACCGAAATCATATTCTGTGGCGGAACATCAATTTTCCCATTAATTTTAAGTATTGTGGAAATATTCTTTACAGAAAAAGACATTGTTTCTATGGGAGTATTGCTGATCTGCGCATCGGTAAGTACAACCCTACTTTCGTCTTTAGGAGTTGTTGGCTTTGCCACAGTTTCTTCTTTTTTATTGCACTGGACCGCAAAAAAGAGGATAAGCATTAATACAACCGAATATTTATTTTGAATTGATTTTAACATAATTTATTGATTTAAAGTAATATATTTCAGCTCAACAATACTTTCATTAAGATTCCAAACGGCATCTGTATAGTTATTTTTGACACTGATTGCCTGATTGGCAAGCATTACAAATTCCAGATAATTGATTTCTCCGTTGATGAACTGTTTTTGAGCAGTTTCAAGAATGGTATTGGCATTTTTAAGTTCATATTTCTCGTACTGAGAAACAATTTCCAGATTTTTCTGCTGAATCTCCGAGAGTTTTTTATATTGATTATTTAATGTAAACTCAGCATTTTGAAAATCATTTTCGGCCACTGATTCTGCAATTTTTGAAGCTTCAATCTTTGCTTTCTGTCCGCCCGAAAATAAGGGAACAGAAACACCAACCTGAACCGAATGAAACTGTGGTGAAGCATTGTACACTTTGTCATCTGCCCCCATTCCGCGGAAACTGTTGAGATTGTAGGCGAACTGTAAACCCGGCAGTAATTTGGATTTTTCCAAAGCAGTTTGCTGCGCTGATATATTTTTTTGCTGCTCCAATATTTTTAAAAATGGATTATCATAAACATCACTTTGCAAACCGGAAGGAGATAAAACACGATCTCCCTCGGGAATGAATTCAGTTTCTGAATTAAGAAGCCATTGCAACTGCAGCTGCAAAGTTCTAAGTTCCTGTTTTACCTGCTTAATCTGGATTTCAATAGCTGATTTTTGATTGGCAGCAGTCGCTTTTTCCAAAATATTGCTTTCACCACTTTTTAATCTTAAAGTAGCCTTATCCAGAAATTGAGAATAAAAATCTAATGATTCATTCAGAATTTTTACCTTTTCCTGCCAATACAGAATATTGTAGAATGTAAGGGTTACCCCTTTTTTCAGCTGATATTCTTTCAATGAAATATTGAGTTCGCTTTTTTTCCATTCCTCAGTGTACAGATTTTTCTGTCTTTTATATACCGTAGGAAATGCGATGCTCTGGGAAATCCCGAACTTCATATCACGATACGCACTGTTAATCTGTCCGTAATCCGCAGAAATTCCTGTCTGAGGAATATCTGAAGAAGATTTGATCAGTGCTTTGGCATATTCTGATTTTAATTTTTCACTTTTCAGGCCTCTGTTATTTTTCAAAGCTATATTAACAGCTTCATTTAAAGTGATTTTAGTTTGAGATTTCATAGTACTTCCTGTTAAAACAAGAAAAATGATAAGAACGGGTGTTATTCTATTTTTTCGATTATTTTTCATCTTAAATCCTTTTTCAATAGTTACATAAAGCAGAGGAAGCACAAAAAGAGTAAGCAAAGTTGCAATCAACAGACCTCCTATCACCACCGTAGCGAGTGGCCTCTGAACTTCTGCTCCTGCTCCGTTACTTACTGCCATCGGGATAAATCCAAGTGAAGCAACAAATGCAGTCATCAGAACAGGTCTTAATCTTGCTTCTCCCCCATCAACAACAATTCTCACAATATTTTTAATTCCATTTTTATACAATCTGTTGAATTCTGAAATCAGTACGATTCCATTAAGGACAGCCACTCCAAAAAGAGCAATAAATCCTACGCCGGCACTGATACTGAAAGGCATTCCTCTGGCAGCCAGCAAGAACACGCCTCCAATAATAGAAAGTGGAATCGCCGTATAAATCAAAAGACTTTCTTTAACCGAGTTAAAAGCAAGAAACAATAGCACGAAAATTAAAACCAAAGCAATCGGTACTGCAATCATCAGCCTGTTTTTGGCATTCGTAAGGTTTTCAAAAGAACCTCCGTACGTGACGTAATATCCCGGAGGAAGCTTGACCTGTTGGTTCACTTTAGTCTGAAGCTCCTCTACAATTCCCTGAACATCGCGGTTTTTGATATTGAAACCTACCACAATTCTTCTCTGTCCGTTCTCACGTTGGATTTGGTTAGGACCATCTTTAATATCGATATTGGCAAGCTGCGAAAGCGGAATCTGATTACCTGAAGGTGTGGGAACCAATAAATTCCTGACATCATCCAGGTTTTTACGGTCATTACTGTTTAATCTGACCACCATATCAAAACGCTTTTCCTCCTCAAAAACAAGGCCTGTGCTTTGCCCTGCAAAAGCGGTATTGATCACCCTGTTGATATCTCCGATCGACAAATGGTATTGCGCTATAACCGGCCTGTTGTACTGGATAATAACCTGCGGAAGACCAGAAACAGGCTCGATATACAGATTTTGAGTTCCTTTCACTGTATTGATTACTTTCCCAAGTTGATTGGCATTTTTAACCAATGTTTCTAAATTTTCTCCGAATATCTTCAGAACAACATCCTGTCTAGCTCCTGTCATCAATTCATTAAAACGCATCTGAACGGGATATTGAAAGCCAACCGTAATTCCCGGAACATCTTCCAAAGCTTTGCTCATTTTCCCTGAAAGTTCCGGAAAGGTTTTGGCAGAAGTCCATTCGCTTTTATCTTTCAGAATTACCATCATATCAGAAGCATCCATAGGCATTGGATCGGTGGGAACTTCCCCGCTTCCTATTTTGGTTACTACTTTCTGAACTTCCGGAAAGCGGGTTTTCAGGATGCGTGCTGCTTTTTGTGTACTTTCAATCGTGGTTTTGAGGTTACTTCCGGGTAAAACTCTGGTATCAACTGCAAAATCACCTTCCTCCAGGGATGGAATAAATTCACCACCCATTCTGCTCAGAACCACAATGGCAAGAATAAAAAGAACAATTACAATACTAAAAATGGTTTTCGGAACTCTTAATACCTTCAACAGAGTCTTACGATACATTCTCTCAGCTTTTGCCATCAACCGGTCTGAAAAGTTCATTTTGTGGTTTATTTTTTTGCTTAAAATAATAGAACTCATCATCGGAATATAGGTAAGCGAGAGAAGAAATGCTCCTAATAAGGCAAAGGCCACGGTCTGTGCCATCGGTTTAAACATTTTACCTTCGATACCCTGCAGCGTTAAAATTGGCAGATAGACAATAAGAATAATGATCTGTCCGAAAACAGCACTGTTCATCATTTTTCCAGCAGAATCTATGACAATGGTATCCATTTCCTGTTTTGAAACTGACAGTGCTTTCCGGAATTTGGCATTATGGGTAAACTGATGCATAACCGATTCTACAATAATCACAGCTCCGTCTATAATCAATCCGAAATCAAGTGCTCCCAGACTCATTAAATTACCACTTACCCCAAAAAGATTCATCATACATACTGCAAAAAGCATCGACAGAGGAATGACTGAGGCTACTAATAAACCTGCACGGAAATTTCCCAAAAACAAAACAAGTACGAAAACCACGATCAAAGCACCTTCCATTAAATTTTTTTCAACAGTACCAATGGCATTGTTTACCATTTTAGTTCTGTCTAAGAAAGGCTCTATCACAACTCCTTCGGGTAAAGTTTTTTGGATCTGCAGAATCTTAGCTTTTACATTTTTAATAACCTCACTGCTATTTTCGCCTTTGAGCATCATCACAATAGCACCGGAAACTTCACCATCATCATTATAGGTCATTGCCCCAAATCTTGTTGCGTACCCATACCTCACATCAGCAATGTCTTTTATAAATAAAGGGACATCATTGTTCTTGGTGGAGATAGAAATATTCTTGATATCGTCAAGATTTCCAACTAACCCTTCGCTTCGTATGTATAGAACCGTAGGCCCTTTTTCTATATAAGAGCCGCCCGTATTCTGATTATTGGTTTTCAAGGCATCGAAAACATCCGTAATGGTAATTCCATACGCATTCAGTTTATCAGGATTTACTGAAATTTCATATTGCTTTAGCTTTCCGCCAAAACTGCTGACTTCCGCAACTCCTTTTACTCCAAGCAACTGTCTCCTGACAATCCAGTCCTGCAGGGTACGAAGCTCCGTAATATCATATTTGCTTTCATATCCCTTTTTGGGGCGGACAACATATTGATAAATTTCACCCAGTCCTGTTGAAATAGGTCCCAGCGTGGGGGTTCCTATATCCGGAGGGATCTGATTCTGCACCTGCTGTAGCCTTTCTGCAACCTGCTGTCTCGCCCAGTAAACATCTATATCATCATCAAAAACGATAGTAACCAGTGAAAGGCCAAACCGCGAGAAACTGCGGATTTCTTTTAACCCTGAAATATTACTATTGGCCTGTTCTATGGGAAAAGTAACGAGTCTTTCGATATCAGTCGCTCCGAATGAGGGAGCGGTTGTTATCACCTGAACCTGATTATTGGTAATGTCAGGAACTGCGTCTATTGGCAATTGGGTTACCTGATAGGTTCCTACACCGATCAATCCAAAAGCCAATAGTATTATAATGAGTTTATTCTTTACAGAAAACTCAATGATTTTTGTAAGCATAAATAATTCTGTTAATCTTATTTGAAATAAATAGTATTTGCTCCTATCCCAGCCAGGAAAGAATGTAAACTCCTATTCTTATCAAAAGAATAAGAACCACAAGGTGATTAAGTCCAGCCAAATCACAGCAGGATAAGAGACCAACACCAATGTGTTGAACCGTAAAAACAAACGGAAATGATTAACAGTATTTAGGAGGCTGCCATATAGAATTTATAGCATCTTTATCATAAAAAGGTTCATCATAAGAATAAATTTTCTCGTGATGATCTGTTATGATCTGCTTTTTGACCTCGAAAGTGATATTAGGGCTTATAGTAAAGACAAGTGCAAGGGGAAAAGAATGAACGATGAAGGGTAGTTTTTGATCGGTCTGATAGTCCGCATCTTTTACAGGATGGTCATAATGCATCTTAAGAAAAGACATAAGAGTCATTTCCGTATTTTGTTCCTTGTGCTCTATAAAATGTTCTATAAGAACAGGAATCTTCAGCAACTGATACAACTCAGTTGTCGAAACCAAATAAAAGGAAAGTAATACTATGGAAATGAACTTTCTCACAATACAAAATTAGATATTTTTCTTTTTAGAATAATTATAAAATAGTACAATTTTAAGCATTATTTCAGAGAACGACATCCTTATCTTTTATTAAAATGGTTACCGGTATTTGCAACTCCGTTTGAATTTTCACCCTTAATGCTTCCTGTGCAGAGGGTTCACCGTGAACAAGCATGATCTGTTGCGGAGAATTTTTAAATTTCCTTATCCACTCTATCAGTTCAGATTGGTCAGCGTGTGCTGATAATCCCGTTAATTCAACAACATTTGCTTTTACAGGGTAGTATTTTCCGTGAATTTTTAACTCATAAGATTCGTTAAGTAATGCTCTTCCACGAGTACCTTCAGCCTGGAACCCCACAATTAATACAGTATTCCGGTTGTTTCCGACATCATGTTTTAAATATTCAAGAACACGCCCACCTGTCATCATACCGCTTCCGGCAATTATTATTTTACTGCGTTTATCACGAACAATTTCAGTAGTATTTGTGTATTCTCTGTTGATATTCATCTGTTCAATAATTTCCAGCCATTTTTCTTTATTAACAGTTGTGTATTCAGCATATTCAACCATAATATCTGTTGCAGAAGCAGCCATTGGACTATCCATAATTACAGGAAGATTGTAAGGTATCCTATTCTGTTCCTTGAGCTGATAAAGAAGATAAATGAGCTCCTGTGCTCTGCCTACAGCAAAACTGGGAATAATTATATTACCGTGGTTTTTAACCGTGAGATTGATCCAGTGTTCCAACTTATCATACAAATTGGTAGTGTCATGAAGTCTGTCTCCGTAAGTAGATTCCATCACTAGAAAATCTGCTTTGGTGAAAAAATCAGGAGGAGGTAAAATTGCGCTATGAGTCCTTCCGATATCTCCTGAAAAAATGATCGTTTTCTCAAAACATACGATTTCCACAGAACAGGCTCCAATGATATGTCCGCAGGGTTTAAACCTGCATTGAATGTGATCACTAAGTTTGATCGTGATGTTTTCACTAACCGTAAAAAATTGTTTAAAAGATCTTTCAGCGTCATTTATCGTGTACAACGGTTTTGCGGGATTATGTTTGGTATAATGGTGAAAATTTGCTTTCTCCGCATCTTCTTCCTGCAGCTTTGCACTATCAAGTAAGATCAATTTTGCCAATTCTTTGGTAGGTTTAGTCATATAAATTTTACCTTTAAACCCGTTTTTTACAAGAAGAGGAATATAACCGCAATGATCAAGATGGGCATGGGTAAGGATTACAATATCTATTTCTGCTACATCGACATGTAACGGTTCCCAGTTTTGTTCACGCAAAGATTTAATTCCCTGAAACAACCCGCAATCTACTAATATAGTAAGTTCCGAGGTCTTTAATAAATGTTTGGATCCGGTAACTGTTTCGGCTCCTCCAAGAGATTTTATAATGATAGTATCCATTTTTTTATTTTAATAAATCTGTTGCGCACCCGGTCTATTCTGGCTCTGACACTTGAATAATCTCCTGAATGCGCAATAGGTTTTTATGAATTAATACTGAAAAATTTTAACGTATTTTGATCTCTTTTACTTCTTTTTTATCCAGATTAGATTTATTAATGGTAATATTTAATAATCCCCCTTTATAATTGGCTTTTATATGGCCTAAACTAATACTATCCGGTAAGTGGAAACTGCGGACAAATGAGGAAGTTGAAAATTCTTTTCTGACATAATTTTCTTTTTCTTCTTTTTTCTCGGCACTGGTTTCAGCACTGATGATCAGTGATCCGTCTTCAACAGCTACTTTGAAATCCTTTTTCTTAAATCCCGGAGCTGAAACTTTTACCTTATAAACACCATTTTTATCAATAATGTTAACTGTTGGCTCCTCTTTAACCGACTGATTAACAAGATCATCATTTTTCCAAAAATCTTCTATTAGAGATTCTAATGATTGAGACCCATTTGATGGATTGGTTTTTTCTAAAGCTTTCATAATGAAATTATTTTAAGGTTTATACTCCAAAGGTATAATGGAAATAATTTTTAAACCATGATTATCGTTGCGTTTTGAAATGATGCTAATCACTTTTTTTCCAAGCATCGAGAATTCCAATTATTGAGGAAATGTTTAATATTGAATCTGTAATGGTAATGTATTTCAATCCGGCATCCTGAATTATTGATAAATCCACAGGAACCTTTTCTTGAACTATGAATATAAAATATTTGAGACCAAAGGATATAAGTTTCAAAATAAGACTATTTGAAACTGGGTTTTCCTGATCAATGATTATGACAGCATCTTTTGCTTCTGCAAAATGGACTGTCGTTTCACTTAAAGGATCTACTATAATCGTAATTTTATGTTTTTTACGATTAGCCAAAGCAAGAAGCTTTTTATCTTCCTGGCTGATATGATAAACGATGACTTTCATACTGTCTGTTCAATCTTCAAATGTATTGAACAGCATAGAACTTACAAATGCATGAAATCATCATAAAAAGTGATAGAGATTAGTTTTTAAGCTTTTGAAGTCTTAAAACATCAAGTATGGTAATCTTTCCGGCACTCCTGTCTATTAAATTTTCTTCTTTAAAATCACTGAGAATTCTACTTACCGTTTCAATAGCCATTCCAGCCATAGAAGCAAGGTTTTCTCTGGAAATTTCAAAATTTTCGGTGTGGGGATGTTTTGTATGGAGTTTAAGCAGTACCTCTGCCATTCTTTTTCTTACAGAAAAATAAGCAAGCTGCAATAATTGTTCTTCGTGAGTAATGACATGATGGGCGAGAATTTTAATAAATTTCTCCGCTATATCTGGATATCTATGCAGTAACTGGTCAACTACTTCCCTGGGAACCGAACAAAGTGTTACATCCTCCAATACCTGAGCGGTCTCTTTATATTCTTTTCCTGCAAATAATGAAGTGAGTCCAAAATATTCTTCCGGACTATAGACTCCTGTCATAAGTTCTTTTCCATCTTCCGTCATTTTTGTTGTTTTCACTGAACCGGATATAATTAAATAGACAGCATTGGCTGCATCACCCTCATAGTATATAATCTGCTTCTTTTTAAAGGACTTCACTTTTCGTTCATCAAAAGCTTTCTTTAGTTCATCAAGTCCATGCGAACCATGAAATAAATTGGTCATTTGAGTAAGAATATTGCTGTAAAGGCTTTTCTGACGCTCTTTTTTTTTCAATCGGCTTTCAATAGCACTGAGAAGTTCTATATCATCAAAAGGTTTGGTAAGATAATCATCAGCACCCATTTCTATTCCTTTTCGGACTTCTACCCGATCAACTTTTGCCGTAATAAAAATAAAAGGGATGAGCGCAGTATCCTCTCTTTTGCTTAAAAGATGTAAAACCCCATACCCGTCAAGTTCCGGCATCATAATATCACATAATATCACATCCGGAATATGTTTAATAGCCAGATCTACGCCTTGTTTACCATTAGAAGCCTGAAACACTTCATAATTGGCAAGCTGAAGGATCTCTGAAGTACTTTCGCGGATATCATCATTATCTTCGATAATCAATAGACGTGTTTTTTCCATCGGACCTAAATTGGAGTATTATTAATTAAATTTTTCTGAAATGATAAGGTAAACTCAGTCCCTTTACCTGATTTACTTTCAAAATGAACCCGACCATCCATGAGATTTACATACCGCTGTACAATATTGAGCCCTAATCCTGTTCCTGGAATATTGCCTATATTATGTGCTCTGAAAAATGGCTGAAAAAGACCAGATTGATCTTCTTCAGGTATTCCTATTCCATTATCTTTTACTGAAAACACATACCTATCTTCATTTATTTCTGTAGAGAATTCAATCAACGTACGCTCTCCCGAATATTTTATAGCATTACTCATTAAATTCATTAAACAATTTCTTAATAAGTTTTGATCCAAATTTATTTCACTCTCTGATCCTGTGTGTTGGTAAATAATAATTTGATCTTCTTTGGTTATAAGCTGCATTTCATCAGTGAGTTCTTCTGAAAACTTAACCATATCAAATGAGTCATAATGGGGTTTTACAATCCCTGTATCTAATTTTTCTAAGGAAAGGAAATCATTGAGAATGGAATTCAAACTGGCAATTGCATTTTTTATCTTATGAAGATGTTTTAATATTTGGATATTGTCTGAAGTTTGAAGATATTTTTCTATCAAAATAACAGATAACTGCATTGAGCTTAAAGGGGTCCGGAACTCATGAGACGCCATAGACACGAACCGGCTTTTCATTTTGTTAAGATCTTTTTCTTTTTCCAGCGATATGTTGGCCTCTTCCTTTGCCATTTCCAGTTCATGAAGCATCTTCTTCAGTGATTTGGTCCTGTTTTCCACTAATTCTTCAAGTTCACCGGCATACCTTTTAAGAGATTCTTCCGCTTCTTTTTCTTTTGAAAGATCGTGTATAAAACCTGTATAGATCACCCTATCCTGATATTGCACTTCGCTTACAGCAAGCCTGAAAGGAAATTGTGTTCCATCTTTTCTCAACCCCCTAACTTCCCTTCCTTTACCAATGATTTTCCTTTCTCCAGTATCCTGATAATGAAGAAGGTACCCATCATGTCTGCTTTTATCCGGTTCAGGCATCAATACAGAAATATTTTTGCCTGTTAATTCCTTTTCTTCATACCCAAAAATCTTTAGCGCAGAAGGATTCAGACTTTCTATTCTCCCTCTGTTATCAATGGTAATAATACCATCAATTGCTGTTTCTATAATAGCTTGCAAAAGTTTAGCACTTTCCATAATCCAGATCTTAAACTATCATTTAAAGTTATGAATTTTAGTACACTAATGACATCTGAATATGAAAAATGTTAAAATATTAAATTATTACTAATTATTTTCAACAAACAAGATAAAAAAAAATGAAATCTAAATTAAAAAAATAGCCTATCAATTTCCGGAATGATTAATAGTGGAATTTCTAATTCAGCAGCCTGTCTTGCAGCATGGCTACTCTTGATAAATCTTTCGAGAAAATCCCGATGATCATGCCCCATTGCCAAGATATCAATATCTTTATTTTTCAGTATATCTAAACCGTAATCTATATTTTCGCTATAAATACAATTATAACAAACTTTACCGTCCAGAGCTTTTAAAAATACTTCTTTTTTATGCTCATAAGCGGCGTCCTGAATCACATCATTATTGCTCTGAATAATATGGGTAATTAGAAGTTCGGCATCAAAGTATTGGGCAAACATAATCAATGATTGAGCTATTTTTATATCTTTCTTCTTCAGATCTGTTGCAAAAGCGATCTTTTTTATTCCCTTATATTTATGATTTTGAGGAATTAACAAGAGCGGGTGTTGTGTATTTTCAATCATTTTAAGACTGTTGCTTCCAAAAATAAACCGGGCAAGTATCCCAGCTCCCTGCATTCCCATTACAATAAGCAATGTTTTATTATTGTCTGCTGTATTATTTATTAACTGCACAGCGTCACCTCCCTCGCAAGAGTAATATATCGACGGATGATAAGGAAAAGCCTCATCTCCCCATAAAGTTTTCTCTTTATCTTCAAGTACTTTTACTAATTTTTTCATCTCTTTACTGTTTTCATCTTGTAAAGCCGGATATTCATATAAGGCCCACGCAGTCTGTCCAAGCATAGGACTATCAACCGGCAGTGCAAAGGCATGGCACAAATCAATATTACACTTTAGCGCATTAGCCAGATGGAGTGCATAAAAGGCAGCATTTCTTGCTGGCTTTGAATAGTCTGTAGGTACTACAATCGTTCTCATAATTCTATTATTTATTTTCGTTAAATTTACTTTCAAGTGAATCATCAAAGTGGTAAATATCTTTATACAGAACAGGTTTTCCATTTTTTATTAAGCAAGTCAGATAAGTAATAATAATGGGAACCGGTTGCTTTAATACAAAATCTTTTCTTTTATATTCAGCCATTGCATTTTCTAAAACGGGAATCTTATTTCCAGAGCCTTCATTTTTTAAAAGGAGAGATGCGAGTTCTTTTGCATTTTCAACACGAATACACCCATGGCTCAGAGCTCTTTCATCTTTATTAAACAATTGTTTTTGAGAAGTATCATGGAGATATACTCCATAAGAGTTCTCAAATCTAAAAACTACTGCTCCCAGTGCATTATCACATCCGGATGATTGTCTTACAGTATATCTATTAGGATTTTGACGGATCTCTTTTAGTTTTGACGAACTTATTTCCACTTCATTACCTTGTTTATCATACACTGAGTAATGATGATCTTCCAAATACCTGCTGTTTTTTAAAATTTTTGGAAGCATTTCTTTTATGAATATGCTTTGGGGAACTTTCCAGTCTGGGGCTGTTGTAAAATAATTAATACTGCTTTCCAAAACCGGAGTTCTGGTAGTTGGTTTTCCTATAATTACTTTGAACTCAAATAGACTGTCTTTCTGGTGAAATTCTAATGTATAGGAAGGAATATTGACTAATACATACACTTGATCTCTTGTATTGATCCATCGCAGGCGTTCCATATTGATAACAATCTTTTCCATTTCAGTTTGAGGAGCCAGGCAATCGTTTTCTTCATAGAGTCCATTCAAATAATTTTGAAGGTCTGTATACGCTTTAATCTTTGGCTGAACATCAAGGATTGCCTTAAGAAAATCCGTATGCTGTCTTGCATACAGCAATGCATTCTCTGAGCGAAATCCATTAATCTCATTGGTATCAATATATGCCGAATTGTAGGAAGGATTGTATTTTCCAAAATGCAGATTATTAATAAACGTTATTAAAGCATCAGTCATCAGAATATCGAATACAGCTACCTCTTTTTGATTTATTTCTACAGGAGTATCTCTCAATTTTCTTAATTTCTGAAGAGAAATAGCCTCCCAATGATAATCAGATAAAGAGAGTCCGAATCGGTAGGAATACTCCAGCAATAACATTGCTAGTTCAGGTTGATCTGACTTTTGTGCAGTATGTATCCAAGCATATTCAGAGTCATTTTTGGTATAAAACTGAATGACCGATTTTGGATAATGCAGCGTAGAGAGTTTGACGTTGTCTTTAAGAAGTATAGCTATCTCGGTATTCGTTTTTGCATTCTGACCACATAAAATAGTACTGCAAACAGTACAGAAAAATATAATCGCGAAGTTCATAAAAGTTTTCATGAGTAATAATTTAGCAGTGTAAATTTCCAAATTACGGTCTTCCCAAATAATGACTCCGGTCACTAAAAAAAATGATATAGCATTGTTTTAAATCCAAAATAAAAATCAGATTATCAATATTTTAAACCAACCAGCATCATATTTTATAGTGATGGGCATCATATTATTTCCAATGCAGTTTCAGGATCTTTGGGATGAATTAATATAAAAACATGATCATGAAAAAATTACACTATTATAAGATGATTCTTTTTACAGCATTTGTATGTATAGTACTTCTCAATTCATGCAGCTCCACTCATATAGCAAGCAGTTGGCGGGATCCGGGTAAACAAATCCATCCTGCAGATTGGGGAAAAGTACTGGTGCTGGCACTATTAAGAAATGAAACCAATCGCCGCAGTGCCGAAGATGAAATGGCGAAATACCTCGATGGAAAAGGCATTACCTCTTACAGTTATCTGGATGAAAATTTTAACAGAAAGGATGAACAGGCATTACGGAGTAGAATAAAAAAAGATGGTTTTGATGCTGCTATAACGATGCGTTTGATTGACGTGGATAAAGAAAAGGTGTATACTCCCCAGCAATATTATATGTACCCCATGTATTATAATGATTTCATCACCTATTATTACAGAAACTGGATGTATTACAATATTCCCGGCAATTATACCATCACCAAAAAATTCATTATTGAAACTATAATTTATTCTATTAAGGATGATAAAATAATATGGTCAGGAATTACAGAAACGTATGATCCGAAGGGAGTAAAAAGACTGACGAACGAAATTGCCCGGGCTCTTCGTAATAAAATGCAGCAGGAAGGATTTATTGAAAAATAATCAATACAAAAATAAATAGTAGACCACCATGATCAACGTAAAAAAAGAAGGTATTATCCTGGAAAAAACCAATCTCGGATTTGAAAGTTCCGGAGTTTTAAATCCTGCTGTAGTATATGAAAATGATTTGGTTCATTTATTTTACAGAGCAGTGAGCAAAGATAATCATTCGAGTATAGGATATTGTACATTAAAGAATTTATTAACGGTTGAAAAACGTCTTGATATTCCTATTCTTTATCCACAATATGACTATGAAAAACAAGGAATGGAAGACCCACGGATTGTAAAAATTGATGGTTTATACTATTTGACATACACCGCTTATGATGGCATCAATGCATTAGGCGCATTAGCTACATCAAAAGATTTGGTGACATGGGAAAAAAAGGGGCTCATCGTACCGCAATATTCCTATGAAGAGTTTAAACATTTAGCTGAATCCAGAGGTGAATTAAATGAAAAATACTTTCGCTTCAACGGAAAATATATAGTTCCTAAAAAAAAGGGTACAAAAATATTAGTTTGGGACAAAAATATAATACTCTTTCCAAGGCGTATTAATGGGAAACTTTATTTTTTACATCGAATAAAACCGGATATCCAAATTTTTTCTGTCCAGAACTTAAATGAACTGACACATAGTTTTTGGGATAACTTCCTTCTTAACTTTAGTGATCACATTTTAATTTCACCAAAATATGAGCATGAAGTAAGTTACGTAGGTGGTGGCTGCCCTCCTATTGAAACAAAAGAAGGTTGGCTGATGATTTACCATGGCGTTCACGATACAGTAGATGGTTATGTTTACTCTTCTTGCGTGGCACTTTTAGATTTAGAAGATCCCACCAGCGAAATAGCCCGTTTACCCTACCCATTGTTTAAGCCTGAATACATTTATGAACTGCACGGTAAAGTTAATAATGTTTGTTTTCCCACTGGAGCATTGGTTTGTGAGGATACACTATATATCTATTACGGAGCAGCAGATGAATATATTGCGTGTGCTTCGGTTTGCCTTTCGGAATTACTAAAAGAACTCTCAACTTTATAAAAATTATAACATGAAAAATAAACTAAATCGAAGACAGAGATTGTTTAGACGACCCCCTTTAACATTTGTAAGCCCAGAGAAAAAAGTGCCACAGCTTTTAATGATTACTACTTTTCCACCCAGAGAATGTGGCATCGCGACCTATACACAGGATTTGATACAAGCCATTACCAACAAATTCATAGAATCCTTTGATATTAAAATATGTGCATTGGAAAATGGGAAACACGATTACGATGAGAATGTCGATTATATTTTAGAAACACAAAACCCTCATTCCTATTACACATTAATCCGGGATATTAATGCCTCCGATCGAATTGAATTAATCGTTATTCAGCACGAATTCGGCTTGTTTCGAGGCAATGAAAAAGAATTATTAATGCTCCTACAGTCTGTTGAGAAAACATCTGTAGTGGTATTCCACACCGTTTTGCCCAAACCGGATAGGGAAACACAACAATATATTCAGAGCATCGCTGAAATTACAAGTACCTTAATTGTAATGACTCAGGCTGCTAAGAAAATATTAGAGGATGATTATCTTATAGCAAAGGAAAAAATTACGGTGATACCGCACGGTACACACCTAGTACAGCATATTGATAAAAAAGTTCTAAAAGAAAAATATGGTTACCAGCACAGAAAAGTGCTTTCAACTTTTGGTTTGCTGAGTTCAGGTAAAGGTATCGAAACAACACTAAAAGCTCTACCTTCCATCATTGCACAACATCCTGAAACATTATTCTTAATTATAGGAAAAACACACCCGTGTGTTGTACAGCAGGAAGGTGAAAAATACAGACAAAGTTTAGAATTATTGATTGAAGAATTAGATTTATCAGGAAATGTAGATTTTGTTAATGATTATTTACCTCTTGACTTATTATTGGAATATTTGCAACTGACAGATATTTATCTGTTTACCTCCAAAGATCCCAATCAGGCGGTAAGCGGTACTTTTTCCTATGCCATCAGTTGTGGTTGCCCTATTATCTCCACTCCTATTCCGCACGCTCTGGAAGTCCTGGAAAAAGGAGCTGGAGTCATAATAGATTTTGACAATTCAATACAGCTTGCCCAAAATGCGATTGATTTATTAAATAATGAACAATTGAGAGATTGTATTTCCTTAAACGGTCTACACCAGATGATTCCGACTGCCTGGGAAAATTCTGCAATAGCTCATGTTCAGCTGTTTAGAAATATTTCAAATGCCAGTTCAAATATTCAATACAAAATGCCAGAAATCAACCTGAATCATTTGAAAAAAATGACCACTGATTTTGGAATCCTTCAGTTTTCAATAATAAATCATCCTGATAAATATTCGGGATATACTCTGGATGATAATGCCAGAGCATTGATAGCGATGTGCCAATACTATAGAATCTATAAAAGAAAAGATGATTTGAATTACATCAATGTCTACTTTTATTTCATACTATTTAGTTTCCAAGAAGACTTCTTTTTAAATTATATTGATGTCCAAAAACAATTTACCACACAAAACGGCAGTTGCAATCTTGAAGATTCTTTTGGCAGAGCGATATGGGCATTAGGATACCTAATTTCGATGCAGGATATTATCCCTTCAGAACTAATTGTCAAGGCTAAGAAACTTTTTAATAAAGCTATTTTGCAAGCTGAGGGTATTCACTCAACTCGTGCGATGGCGTTTATCATTAAGGGATTATATTTTGCGAATGTAAAAAATGATGACTCACTCAACATCCAACTTTTAGAAAAACTTGCCGACCGTTTAGTTCAGATGTATCAACATGAAACTGATAACAAGTGGCAATGGTATGAAAGCTATCTCACGTACGCCAATAGTGCGCTTCCGGAAGCAATGCTTTTTGCATGGTTAACAATCCGTAAACCAATATATCAATCAGTTGCTTTGGATTCCTTTGATTTTCTACTGTCAAAAATATTTTCGCAGGATGCGATTAAAGTAATCTCTAATAAAGGCTGGATGCGTAATGGCCAAGAAATTAATCCGGACCATATGGGTGGGGAGCAGCCCATTGATATAGCCTATACCATCATAGCACTAAACGAATTTTACAACAATTTCAGAATTGAAGATTATAAATACAAAATGTTTACCGCTTTTGATTGGTTTTTAGGAAATAATCATTTAAGCCAAATAGTATATAATCCCTGCACCGGAGGATGCTATGACGGCGTGGAAGACAGCTATATCAATCTGAATCAGGGAGCTGAATCTACCATCAGTTACTTAATGGCAAGGCTGACCATGGAAAAATATGTTATATCAGCAGAAAAACAGCCGCAAAAGACACAAAATAAAAATATATTTATTAAAACCCTATAGAACTCTATAAGTCTTCCATTAAGAAATAACTATACAAGAATTCCCACCTAATTATAATAGAGTTTTGTAATTAACAAACTTTTAAACATTTATTAACCAAAAAAAAATAAAATGAAAGCAAACACAAAATTACAGAGAGAGGTCCAGGATGCCATTGCATAGGAACCTTTATTACATGCAGCAGAGATTGGTGTCACTGTAAAAGATGGTGTGGTTTCTCTTACAGGAATAGTTGACAGTTATGCAAAAAAAACAGAGGCAGAAAATACAGCCAAAAAAGTTGCCGGAGTAAAAGCTTTAGTTGAGGATATTGAAGTTAAATTTCCAAGCTCTTGGAAAAAAACGGATGCCGAAGTTGCAAAAGAAGTATTAAACGCTTTTGAATCTAACTATGCCATTCCTGATAACAATATCAAGATAAAAGTTGAGGACGGATGGGTCACATTAGAAGGTGAATTACCCTGGCATTACCAAAAAGAAGAGGCTGTAAGAGCAGTAAAGCATCTTACCGGTGTAAAGGGTGTGATCAGCAATATTAAAATCAAATCAGAAACAGATGATCCGATACAAAAAAAAGATATTGAAGATGCACTGAAAAGAAGTTCCATCTATGATAATGAAATTAAAGTATCTGTGTTAGGAACAACAGTAACTTTAACCGGAAGTGCAAATTCTTTGTATCAAAAAGAAGAGGCAGGCCGTATTGCCTGGAAAGCTCCCGGTATATGGAACGTAAAAAATGAACTGGAAGTTAATTATGAGTACGATTTTTATTAATCCTTAATTAATTTTTGACCTGTGGAAGATGATATAGTTTCCCACAGGTTTTATATCCTTTAGATGGGTATCAATATTTTAATTCTTTTGTATTCTATGATGTCATTAACCAGATGATCAAGAACAAATATTAAATATAAATTCAATCTACAAATCCGAAATCATGAAAAAATTAGAAAATAAGATAGCCATTATAACAGGCGGCTCCGGAAGCATTGGAAAAATTACAGCTAAACTTTTTTTAGAAGAGGGAGCAAAAGTAATGCTCGTCGACCTCTCTGAAAAAGCATTACAAGAAGCTGCCTACGAATTAAATAGTGACCATATAAGATATGTTGTTGCTGATGTTTCAAATGCAGCTGAAGTTGAACATTATGTTAGAGAGACCGTAAAACTATTTGGAAAAATAGATGTGTTTTTCAACAATGCCGGTATTGAAGGAGTTGTGAAGCCAATTGAACATTATCCTGAAGACGTTTTTGATACAATTATGTCCGTCAATGTAAAAGGTGCATGGCTGGGGAATAAATATGTTTTACCCCAGATGAATGATGGGGGAAGCATCATTATGACTTCATCTGTTGCCGGAGTAGTGGGATTTCCAGGGCTAAGTGCCTATGTCACCAGTAAACATGCTGTTGTTGGCATTATGCGAAGCACAGCTCTTGAAGCAGCTTCGCGAAAAATCAGAGTGAATACGGTTCACCCATCTCCTGTAAATAACAGAATGATGCGCTCTATAGAAGAAAATTCTGCTCCGGGACACGCTGAAGATGTTAAAAAGCAATTTGAGACTGCGATTCCATTAGGACGCTACGCCGAACCTATTGAAATTGCACAGCTGGTTTTATTTCTTGCCAGTGACGACAGCCAATTCATTACAGGAACAACTCAGATAATTGATGGAGGAATGTGTGCTGAATAATACAGGTATTCTCTACAATAATAAGGAAGCAAAAAAATCCTACTTGGAAGTAATGACAATGATAGTTTTTAACACTTAACTTTTAGATCAAGTTGTGACTGGACATATCAGTCTTTACTAATTAGTGCTTCCTTATTCTATTCAATAAGCGCGTTGCATTTTCCTTGGTAAAAAGTCCTGTTCCTTCGGCCATTGTAGTGGCAGATCCACAAGCGATTCCCATGGAAAGGACTTCTTTATAATCGCCCCCTTTCACCAAAATAGAAACCATTCCGGCAACCATGCTGTCTCCGGCACCAACAGTGCTTTTCACTTCTACTTTAGGTGCTTCAATTTGAATTTTTTCAGTTGCTGAAAATAAAATAGCTCCCTGAGAACCCAATGAGACAACTACAATCTCAGCTTTACCCTGCGAAATGATAAGTTGTGCAGCTTGATCTACATCTGTTTCTTCCAGCTTACCTTTTCCCACTAAAGCCGCAAGTTCCCCTATGTTAGGTTTTAATAAAAATACACCTTCTTCTAAAGCTGCTTTCAGAGCCTCTCCCGATGTATCAATAATCACTTTACTACCCTTTGATTTACACTTATTAACAAGCAATTTTATAACATCTGCATCGGTTTCTGCTGGTAAACTGCCGCTGATTACTACAAAATCAGGAAACGGGTTCACTATCTCTACCCTATTTAAAATTTCATTTTGCTCTTGTTGTGTTAACAGTTCTCTTGGGAATCCAAACCTATACTGTTTGTTACTATAGATATCCAAAACCGTGAAATTTTCCCGGGTTTCTGTGGTAACATAGAAAGGGAATATATTCAGTTGTTCGGCTTGAAGTAACTCCTCCAGCAATCTGCCCGTTCTTCCACCGGAAGTAAAAAAAGCATCTGATGAGATCTCCAACCTTTTTAATGCTCTGGATACATTGACTCCACCTCCTCCTGCCTCATATTTAGGGGAATTACAACGTAATTTTTTTTCAGGACTGATGTTTTCAACACTGCTGCTCTTGTCTACCGACGGGTTCAATGTGATTGTTAAAATAGTTTTGTCCATTTTATTAAACTTTTTTATACTACTGAATTATCCAACACAGTATCATTATCAGTATCAAATTATTACTGTCCTCCTATTATACAAAAAAATAATACTGCCTATATTCATTCAAATTTCAACAATAAAGAACAGACTGCCAAATATTTGATCTGATCAACATCATGTTTCATAGTGATGTCGGTCATCTTATCTTCTGTAAAGTTTCTGGAACTTTGAAACATAAAATTTATAATCAATGAAAACAAATGCAGAATTACAAAAAGATGTTCAGGACGCTATTAAATGGGAACCCTTACTAAATTCAGCAGAGATCGGAGTGATTGTTAAAGATGGAATTATTACCCTTACAGGAACTGTAGATAGCTATGCAAAGAAATTACAGGCAGAGCATGCCACAAAAAATGTCTCGGGAGTAAAAATTCTGGTAGAAGATATTGAAGTAAAATTGCCAGATCCCCGGTCAAAAACTGATGTCGAAATTGCCGGTGAAATTATAGCTGCATTTAATGCAAACTCAATTATTCCACAAGAAAAAATATCGGTAAAAGTAGAAAACGGCTGGGTAGATTTGGATGGTGAAGTGTCTTGGGACTACATAAGGGATATTATAGAAAATGCCATAAAGTATCTTCCCGGAGTTAAAGGTATTTATAATAACATTATTATTAATCCGGAAATCCAAAATACTGTTGAAAAAAGTGATATTGAAAAGGCACTTGACAGAAGCTCAATTGATAATAGTAACATTAGTGTAACAGTATCAGGAACAACGGTCACATTAACAGGGATGGTACATACCTGGCATCAAAAGGAAGAAGCAGGACGCATTGCCTGGAAAACACCTGGTATACAAGATGTAAAAAATGAGTTAACAGTGGATTATGAGTACGATTTATGATTTATAAAGACCTCATATATCCTAAACATTGTGGACGATCAATTTTTATCTATCAGCTAAAACTACTTTACAATAAAATCCCCATTGCATATAAAATATTCATAAACACAACATCATGGAAACCTATTTTAAAAAAAAACTCATTATTGTAGGTAATATAGCTTCATTCTCCAGCCGCTTTTTTAAAGAAATTTTCAAACCGGGCTTTGAGTTTAAAGAATTTATGCGACAGTGTTTTGTTGTTGGTTATCAGTCATTAGCATTGGTAACCATAACAGGTTTTATCATGGGATTGGTACTCACCATACAGTCGCGTCCTGCTATGGCAAGGTTCGGAGCCGAATCTATGATACCCGGCATGGTTTCGCTGTCATTAATAAGAGAGATTGCTCCGGTCATTACAGCATTGATTTGTGCAGGAAGAGTTTCATCAGGAATTGGTGCAGAATTAGGTTCTATGAAAGTAACGGAACAAATTGACGCCATGGAAGTTTCAGCGATTAACCCCTATCGGTATCTCGTAGTAACCAGAACATTGGCTACCACATTAATGATTCCTATTTTAGTCCTATATGCTGATCTGATCGGAATCATGGGCGGTTTTATCGGGATCAATATGCATAGCGAAAGCAATATAGCGCATTATTTTTCTAACATATTTGAATCCCTGGAATACACAGATATTTTACCGGCGATCATCAAAACCTTTTTTTTCGGTTTTTTTATCGGGATTATTGGCTGTTATGAAGGGTTTAATGCTTCAGGAGGCACAAAAAGCGTGGGAAAAGCTGCAAATTCAGCTGTAGTCACTGCTTCATTGATGATCTTTATCATTGATTTGATAGCAGTGCAGGTAACTGACCTATTTTTTGAATTGTAATGAAAAATAATAAAAATTTACCTGTCGGATATGACCAGTCAGCAACCGGCACATCACTGATAGAATTTAAAAATGTTTACAAATCTTATGGCAATAATAAGGTATTGAACGGCATCAGCTTTACTGTTAAAAGAGGAGAAAATCTGGTCATATTGGGAAAGTCAGGCTCAGGCAAGTCCGTTGCTGTTAAATGCCTTGTCGGTCTCACTAAAGTGGATAAAGGGGAAATATTTATATCTGGAGAAGATATAACAAAGCTCAATGAGGAAGAGCTCAACCGGATCCGGATGAAGATTGGTTTTCTGTTTCAAAACGGAGCTTTATATGACTCGATGACCGTCCGGGAGAATTTAATTTTCACATTACAGCATAACCAAAAGAACCTTACTGAACAGGAAATGGAATCTGTTGTTAAAGAAGCATTACAAAACGTAGGATTGGAAGAAGCTATTGATCAATTGCCGGCAGAGCTGTCCGGAGGAATGAGAAAGAGAATAGGACTGGCAAGAGCATTAATCATTAAACCGGAAATTATCATTTATGATGAACCGACCGGAGGTTTAGATACCATCACAGCCCGTGAAATTATTGAGCTCATCCGAAATATCGGACTAAAATATAATACCTCATCCATTATCATAACACACGATTTAACCTGTGCAAAATATACCGGTGACAGAGTCATCGTCTTGAAGGACGGTCTAATTAAAGCTGAAGGCAGCTATAAAGATATAGAAAATAATGCCGATGATTGGGTAAAATCATTTTTTGAAAAATAAATAAAGCCATGAGCAATGAATCGTCAAACAACTGGAAATTAGGAATTTTTGTCGTAGCAGGCATCCTTCTTTTCATAACAGCCATCTACTTTATTGGTGTCAACAGAAATTTGTTTGGCTCTAATTTTGTTCTGCGTTCAGAGTTTAAGAATGTCAGCGGATTAAAAGAGGGCAGTAATGTCCGTCTTTCCGGTATTAATATAGGAACGGTAAACAATATAGATTTTAGGTCAGATTCATTGGTTCTGGTCAAGTTGTTAATCAGAAAAGATGTACAAAGGTACATTAAAACCGATGCGGTTGCCAGTATAGCATCAGACGGATTAATGGGGGACAAAATTCTTATTATTTCGCCCGGCACCACCTCCACCACCATGGTAAAGGATAATGATATGATTGCTTCTTATAAAACCATTGAAATAGATGATCTATTCTCAAGTGTAAAACAAAGCGCCGACAATGCCAAAGCAATTACTGATGAGCTTGTTGAGTTCAGCAGCAAGATGAATAACAAGAATAGTTTACTGACAAAAATAATGACTGATAAAGATTTTGCTTCGAGATTTGACAGAACCATAGGAAATTTACAGATAAGCTCTCAGGAGCTGGCAAAATTCACTCCCATCCTGAATAATAAAAACGGAACGGTTGCAAAAATATTTACGGATAAGAAGTGGTCAGATAATATTGAAACCAGCATTTCTAATCTACAGAACAGCACTCATGAAATCAGTATTTTCACTACAAAACTTAATGATAAAAATAATGTGCTTTCTCAGCTGTCTTCCAACGATACTTTAGCCATTTCAATAGAAAAGATATTCCGTAATCTTGGAAAAAGCTCTGATGATCTTATAGAATTTACTTCAAAAATAAATAATGATGAGAATGTACTATCAAAGCTTACTAACAATCCTAAACTTGGCAAGTCTGTAGATTCTACAATCATTAATATTGAAAAAGGTGTCGGTGAATTGAGAGAAATAGAAGCCGCCGCTAAGAATAATTTTTTATTAAGAGGCTATTTCAATAAGAAGAAAAAAGAAACCGAAAAATAAAAAAGATGATTGCTGTTAATCAATTCAAAAGTATGATTATATTATTCTAACCGCCATACAAGCCTGCTACAAGATCCACAGAAAAGAAAACCTAATCAAATATTTTTCATTTTAGGTTTAATTTCATTCATATACATCGATAAACTTTCTTCAATACAAGCGAAAGCTTCTTTCTTGTTTTTGAAACCAAATACCTGTACGGCTTTTCCCTCTAATTTTTTATATTCTTCGAAAAAATTCTGAATCTCATTAATCGTGTAAGCCGGCAGGTTTTCAATATCATTGATATGCGATAAGGAAGAATCATTTTCAGCCACTGCTATTATTTTGTGGTCTCTTTTATCTTCGTCTGTCATCTCCATTATTCCTATTACCCTTGCATTAACCAGAGTAAGCGGAACAAGACTTTCCGAACATAAAACAAGAATATCCAACGGATCTCCGTCACTGTAGTAAGTCTGTGGTATTATCCCATAATTGGCAGGATAGTACATGGAAGATAAAAGAATTCTATCCAATCTTATCAATCCTGAAGGTTTATCGATTTCGTATTTTGTACGGCTACCAGTGGAAATTTCAATAACTGCTGTAACTATTTGCGGCAGATTCTCTCCTGGTGAAACGTCATGCCATGGGTGTTGGTTTCCTATCATTACCTTAGTGTTAATTGTCTATTTTCGAGGTTCTTAATTTGTTATTGCAAATTTCAAGAATATAGTATTATAAAAAAATGATGGTCGTCACTATGCTTTTGCTTTTCTTATCCTTTTTACATATTTATAGACCTCAAACCATAAAATAGAAACAGCTGCGATGAAAATAGTCATACCCAATTCGTTTATATGGAGCGCTGTTACTTTAAAAAATAGAGAAATTGGCTTTACGTATAATATAACTAAAAGCATCATTAGAACTAAAGCAGAAATGCCGATGAGTAAAGGATTACGGTTTCTGAAACTTTCCAACACACTATAAAAGAATGATCGGTTAACAAAACTCAGTAATATATTGGCAAAGATTAAGGTACTGAATACCATTGCCCTGGTCTTCTCTTCATCACCTCCATTTTGAACCGAAAACTGATAGGCAAATAAAACCCCGAGGGTGATCATCACCCCTTGAATAATACTGATTCCCAATTCATTTAAACTTAAAAAAGTATCTCCCATAGCTCTTGGAGGCTGTTTCATTGTATTTTTTTCCATCGGCTCATTTTCATAAACAATAGAACAGGTGGGTCCCATTACTAACTCAAGAAAAATGACGTGAACAGGAGTAAATATATGAGGAAATACCCATCCCAAAAACAGAGGTAAAGAAACCGTCAGTATGATAGGAATATGAATGGAAATAATATACTGAATCGCCTTTTTGATATTGGTATAAATTCTTCTTCCTGCAGCAATTCCAACAATAAGTTTTTCTAAATCATCATTAGTAATCACCAGTGCAGCAGCGGATTTGGCAATTTCGGTCCCTTTATTTCCCATTGCTACACCAATGTGGGCAGCTTTTAGCGCGGGACCGTCATTAACTCCATCTCCAAGCATTGCTACCACTTCCCCCTTCTTTTTCAGGGCATTTACTACCGCAAGCTTGGCATCGGGAAACATTCTGGTAAACAAAACTGTATTCTCTGAGATCTCCATCAGTTCTTCTTCAGAATGGTCTATAATATCACTGCCATTGATTGCAGGCGCATCATTTTTAATTCCTGCCTGAAGCGCAATCGCATTGGTTGTATCTGCATTATCTCCGGTAATAACTTTTACCTTAATCCCGGCATCATAAATACTTTGAAATACCTCTTTTATTCCTTTTTTTGGAGGATCATAAAAGACGGTCAGTCCTAAAAATTCAAAATCAAAATCCTGTTGGCTTTTTGGAAAGCTGTTTCCTTCAAAGTGCGACTTAGCGACTCCCAATACGCGATAGCCTTGCTGTCCAAATGTTTTTATAATATCTCTGATCTTACTTTTTTCAATCTCTGAAAGCCTGGAAACACTTAAAATAGCTTCGGGAGCTCCTTTCGCTGCAATGATTCTGTCTTTATCTGTATTTTCAAAAAGATGGGTCATCATTGGAGGTTTCCCTTCCAGCGGATATTCATGAAACATTTGATATTCTTTTCTTACATCATTCTTTTGAGTTTCCTCATACGTTTTGTGTAAAGTTATTTCCATAGGGTCAAAAGGGACGGGCTCACTGCTCCACATGGCATAATCAATCAGTTCTTTCAATTCATCAGACTCAAATTCCTTTTCTTCATAAATCTTATCGGATAGGTAATTATATAAATGTTGAAGCTTCATCGAATTCTCAGTAATGGTTCCGGTTTTATCACTACAGATAACTGTGGTACTTCCCAGGGTTTCTACAATACTGCTCCGCTTAATAATAATGCCCTGACGCATAAGCTTCCACGCTCCCAAGGCCATAAAAGTTGTAAATGCTACAGGAATTTCTTCTGGCAATACAGACATTGCTAGCGTTAATCCACTAAGCAGGCTCGTAACCAAATCTCCTGTTTTGATATAACTGAATATGCAGACCATCAAAAAAATAACGATCCCGACAACTGCCATCCATTTCACAAACTTCCGAATCTGGATCTGCAATGGCGAAATTTCTTCTTTTATATTCAGTATTGATTCTCCAATTTTACCAACGCGTGTTTCTTTTCCTATTTTTTGTACTTTAAAAACGGCTAATCCTGAAACCGTAACTGTTCCGCTGTATACAAGATTATCCTCCGAGTTGCTGTCCTTGAAAACCGAAAAGCTTTCTCCTGTAAGCGAGGATTCATTAACGGAAAAATCATTACTATGCAAAATCTTTCCATCAGCATTTATAATTCTACCCTCCTCGGTGATGCATAAATCACCTACCACAATCTCATGTGTCGGCATTTCTACTACCTCTGAGTTTCTGATAACCGTACTTAAAGGTTCGTTGAGTTTTTCAAGTTCTTCCAACGCTTTTTTGCTGCGGTTATCCTGATAAAAGGATATTGCAGTCACCGCCACAATTGCCACAAACATAAAAGCAGCCTCACCATAATCTCCCACAATCACATAAATGAGGGAAATAACGATAAGCAAAATCAGCATAGGTTCTTTTAAAATACCAATAAGCAAATCAAACCAAGTATTCTTACGGATATTCTCCAGGCGATTATATCCAAATTGCAGTCTGGAAGCTTCCACTTCATCGTTTGTAAGACCTCTAAGACCTTCAGGTAAGTTGTAAGACATATTAAATAAATAGATTATCTAAAAATAGGCAATTATTTATATACAAATTGAATTTCTCTGCCTGACCAGTATCAGGTTTCAGCGTGATACTGGTCATATTATATTCTGGAAAGTTTCTGGAATTTTGAATGATCAATTAAGATACAATGAAAACAAATGCCGAACTACAAAAGAATGTTCAGGATGCCATTAAATGGGAACCATTATTACACTCAGCAGAAATCGGAGTCACTGCAAAAGACGGTGTAGTTTCTCTTACGGGAGAAGTTGATCACTATGCTAAAAAAATAGAGGCAGAAAATGCTGCAAAAAAAGTTGTTGGAGTAAAAGTCTTAATAGAAAATATCATCGTGAAATCTCCAGATTCCTTATCAAAAACAGATAATGAAATTGCCCATGAAATTTTAGAAGCTTTTAAATCCAATGCATTTATTTCGGAGAATATGATCAAAGTAATTGTTGAAAACGGGCAGGTAACTTTAGAGGGTGAAGTGCAATGGGACTATGAAAGAGAAATTACAAAAAATGCAATACATTATCTTCCCGGTGTAAAGGCAATCATCAATCATATTAAAATCAAATCAGAAATAATAGACGCTATCAAACAAATGGATATTGAAAATGCTATGAAAATGAACTGGGTTGTATACAATAGTGATATTCATATAAAGGTAACTAGTACTACAGTGACGTTAACAGGTACAGTAAATTCATGGCATCAAAAAGATGAAGCTGAACGTATTGCATGGAAAACCCCAGGGATACAACATGTAGATAACGGGCTATTTGTAGATTATGAATATTCAAAAAATAGTTGATCATCTGAAATGTAAGGCTTTAATTCATCGGTGTACCGGAACATTGAAAAATTGCCACGAAATTACTTTTAACAGAGAGCAAAGTAGTGATTAAATTTAACATTATCCCTGTGAAAATATCAGGAAAATACCCTAAAATCCCAAGCACATGTGTTTTTCAGCAATTTCAAGTTTTTCAGCAGGTATAGCCCTCACAGCTATTGGTGTAGCGTGTGTTAAAAAAACACATCATTCCTCACAGCACCTTTTTGCATGTATTCCGCTCATTTTTGGAGTCCAACAAATAACAGAAGGAATATTATGGCTCAGCATTCCCCGGCCGGAATATATCAATATACAAAAGACTACAACCTTCATATTTCTATTTTTCGCAGAAATTCTATGGCCCATTTGGGTACCCATTTCTCTCTTAATGCTTGAGGAAAATGAGACACGAAAGAAAATACAGAAGATATTATTGGGCGCAGGAATCATCGTAAGCATTTATTTAGCTTATTGTCTTTTATCATATCAGGTGGAAGCAAAAATCATTGGCCACCATATCACTTACATTCAAGAATATCCTGCTTCGCTGAGAAATTACAGTATGATATTGTATGGCTTGGCAACGATTGTGCCTCCGTTTTTTTCTCACATAAAAAGAATGTACTTTTTTGGTATAGCCATTTTGATTTCTTACATAATTTCAGCAATCTTTTACAACCATTATATACTCTCTGTTTGGTGCTTTTTCGCTGCGATCATAAGTCTGTCTATTCATACAATAGTGACAGAAAAAACAAATAATAAACAAAGAGAACATCCTGAAATATACTTTAAATAAAAATAATTTTAATTTTGAAAGATCAACAATGGAAACAAGCTATATCAGCAAAAAAAAGATCGGGAAAGGTGAAGAAATAAAGGGCCAAGACATTAGAGATGGTATTTTTAATTTATTAAGAATGGATTTCCCCGGCTTTTCAAAAGATCATTATATTTCTTTAATCGAACTGAATACCTATAGACGTCTTTATTTGACTTCTTTAATATCGCAGGAAAAAGGAGAACTGGCTATTATAGACTTGGATGTGATGGATGCCATTAAAAATAACTCCATCCTGTCAGAAAATATACAAGATGAAATTGAATCAGAATTAACTATTGGAGAAAGGGTTGCAGATAAAGTAGCACTATTTGGAGGCAGCTGGGCATTTATTATTGTATTTTTTTCATTTATACTACTATGGATGATGATTAATGTTTGGTTATTAACCAATTCATTTGATCCGTTTCCGTTTATTTTACTCAATCTCATTCTTTCCTGTTTAGCTGCTATTCAGGCTCCGATTATTATGATGAGCCAAAACAGACAAGAACAAAAAGATAGACTAAGAGGAGAACACGACTATAAAATCAATTTAAAAGCTGAATTAGAAATTAAATTACTGAGTGAAAAAATAGACCATCTATTGGTAAACCAAAATAAAAAACTCTTGGAAATACAAGATGTACAAACTGATTATCTGGAGGATCTTATGAAGGAAATCAAGAGAAAAAGATAACCACTGTCA
>Ga0308157_10001980_pt1 | contig 37196 bp, 31 predicted proteins | sample PhyBR1_FD_201035 | JGI IMG/M metagenome (GOLD analysis project Ga0308157, IMG submission 201035) | Phyllosphere microbial communities from UC Gill Tract Community Farm, Albany, California, United States - DLSLB.R1 | ecosystem: Host-associated > Plants > Phyllosphere > Unclassified | place: USA... | reverse complement strand
GTGCGCTCGCCGAGCAGGTCTGTCGCCTTGCCCTTGCCCTCATCGCCCCACTGGACGCCGACGATAACGATTCCTGGCATGGGTGTACCCCCTGGTACTGCACGCTGTTCGCCGGGTTTGCACCGGCCGATGAGCTGGCCCGAACGGGCGCGTCCATCCTATCGGAGGGGCTGGTGAGCGCCCGGTGCGGTCGCCAGGTCCTCGAGCCAGCGGCGCAGCAGCGCTCTCTCCTCGGGGCGCAGCTGCCCCACCTGAGCATCCCGCAACGCCATCGCAAGGTCCTCTGCGAGCTGTCGCGGCGACGCCGCGGGACGCGACTCGCCGGTCGCCCCGGTGAGCGCTCCGAGAGTGGCGTCTCGAAGGTCACGGGACACCCCGAGGTCCGGCCGGCGGCTGCTGATCAGAAAGAGCGCCACGCCCACGCATGCGGCCAGGATGCGATCCGCCGCGGCCTCCGGTGATGCGTTCAGCAGCCCCTGGTCGGCCGCCCTCTGCGCCTGCGCACGCAGAGCTGCGAGTGCGCGATCCGCCGCGCCGGTCGGCCGACCGGGCACCGCCTCCCACATCAGTGCGTAGACGGCAGGATGCCCCATCGCCCAGCTGACGTGCTGATCCCAGCCGCTGCGGATGTCGGCGATCGGATCGGATGTGGGATCCTGCTCGCGCTTCTCCGCGAGATAGCGGTCGAATCCTCGGGCGACGACCTCTTCGATGAGCCCGCGCTTGGATCCGAAGTAGTGATACAGCGTGGGCATCTGCACACCCACGCGCGTGCACACGGCGCGGAGCGAGAGCTCCTCGCCGGGATGCTCTTCGAGCAGGAACTCGGCGGCGTCGAGAAGTCGGTCGCGGTTGCCCCCGCTCTCTGTCTTGACACTCGCTATCACATCGCTATAGTAGCGCTATATCATTAATACAGTCACTCTGTATCGCACGTACACAAGGAGGCCTCATGGGCAACGCATACGACCTCACCGGAAAGCACGTCCTCGTCGCAGCGGGAGCGAAGAACCTGGGCGGGCTCATCAGCCGTCGGGCAGCCGAGTCCGGCGCCGACGTCGCCATCCACTACAACTCGGAGGGGACCCGCGCACAGGCCGAGGAGACACTCGCGGCTGTGCAGGCCGCGGGCCGCACCGGCGTGATCCTCACGGGTGACCTGACCGACCCGGCCGCTGTCGAGCGCCTCTTCACCGACGCCGAAGCCGCGATCGGCCGCATCGACGTCGCGGTCAACACCGTGGGCAAGGTGCTGCGCAAGCCGATCATCGAGACGACGGAGGAGGAGTACGACTCGATGTTCGACATCAACAGCAAGGCGGCCTACTTCTTCATCAAGGAGGCGGGCAAGCGGATCACCGACGGCGGACGCATCATCACGATCGCGACCTCCCTGCTGAACGCCTTCACCGACGGTTACTCCACCTACGCCGGCGGCAAGGCGCCGGTCGAGGACTTCACCCGCGCGGCCGCCAAGGAGTTCGCCGGACGGCTCATCTCGGTCAACGCGGTCGCTCCGGGACCGATGGACACGCCGTTCTTCTACGGTCAGGAGACGCCGGAGCGCGTGGCGTTCCACAAGTCGCAGGCGATGGGCAACCGCCTCACCCTGATCGAGGACATCGCACCGCTCGTGCTGTTCCTCGCGACCGACGGCGGCTGGCTCACCGGGCAGACCCTCTTCCCCAACGGCGGCTACACCACCCGCTGAGATCCGCGAAGATCAGAACCGAAAGACACGACCCGAAAGGAATGATCATGAGCGATCTGCCCTCCCTGCCTGCGCCCGTCACCGCCTTCGTCGACGCCATCAACCGCGCAGACACCGACGCCTTCGTCGCCTTGTTCACCGAGGACGGCCTCATCGACGACTGGGGCACGAAATACCGCGGCCGCAGCGGGGCGCGCCAGTGGGCCGGTTCGGACGCCATCGGCGCCGGCGCCCGGATGACCCTCCTGTCCGCCGACACCGACGGCCAGACGGTGACGACCAGGTTCGACTGGCGCAGCCAGGTCTTCAACGGCGAGTCGACGGGCATCTTCACCGTGCGCGGCGACGAGCTGGCGAGCTTCGTCATCCCGCCGGAGTCCTGACCCTGTCTGGATCGGGGGCCGGTCGGGGCGTTCTCGCCACGGTCGGCCCTCGTCTCACGCCGCGACGACGGAGCCGCCGAAAGCCGCAGACGCGATGACCTCCGCGGTGAGCGCCGCACCGGCGAGCTCTGCGGCGACCCTCCCCCCGCGCAGCACCAGCACCCGATCGCACAGCCGGGCGAGATCCTCGTGCTCGACGCTGACGATCACCACCGCGACCCCCGCGCGCGCCGTGTCGACGAGCACGCGGAAGATCTCGGATTTCGCGCCGACGTCAACGGCCTGGGTCGGCTCGTGCACGATGAGGACGGATGGCTCCGTGCTCAGCCATTTGGCGAGGACGACCTTCTGCTGGTTTCCGCCGGAGAGCCGGTTCGCCGCAGGCGCTGATGTGGCTGGGTCCACCCCGAACCGCGCTACCAGGGCATCCGCGTCCTGGCGCTCTCTGCTCTGACGATGCAGCACTCCGCGTCGGAACGAGCTCAGCCGCGGCAGAGCGATGTTCTCCCGCACGCTCAGCTCACCGGCGAGCGCGCGGCGCTTGCGCTCGTCGGGGACGAGAGCGATGCCGAGAGCGCGCCGGCGTGCGATCGATCCGCCTCGCAGGTCCACCCGCTCGCCGTCGACGATGAGCGTCCCCGCCGACGCCGCCGTGGGGTCGACCAGGAGCATCGGAACCTCCTCGAAGCCGCTGCCCGGAGCACCGGTGATCCCGACGGTCTCACCGGCCCTCACCTCGAACCCGAGCATCTCGACGGATCCGCCGCGCGCGCCCTCCACCGCGAATCTCGGCAGGCCGATGCTCCCGCTCCGTTCCGGATAATACGAGTCGAGCGACCGCCCCACGATCTGCGCGACCAGGTCATCGGCCTGCAGTCCCTCCGTGTCCAGGTCGGCGATGACCTTCCCACCGCGCAGCACCGCGACACGATCCGCGAAGCTGAGGATCTCCTCGATCCGATGGCTGATGAACAGAACACCCACCCCGCTGCGCTCCGCCGCCGATCTCAGCCAGCCCAGCAGCTCGGCGGCATCGTCGGGGCCGAGCGCAGCCGTCGGCTCGTCGAGCACGATCGCGTGCACGGGCTCGTCGCCCGGGCGCACCCGGATGGCCTTCAGCAGGCCCAGTTTCGCGACCTCCGCTGCCCCGAGCCCTCCGGCGTCCGCGTGCGGCGAGACGTCGAGCTCCCATTCAGCCAGAAGGTCGCGCACGCGCTGCTGCTCATGACGCCACCGGATCCGTCCGCGGCGGGTCTCATAGCCACCCACGGCCAAGTTCTCCAGCACCGAGAGCCCGGGGACGACGGTCCGCTCCTGATGCACGAATCGGATGCCGGCTGCCCGCAGCAGCTCAGGCGTCACCGTGCCGACCGGGACACCGCGGATCTCGAAGGAACCGGCATCCGCCGCGTGATATCCGCTCAGGATCTTCACCAGCGTGCTCTTTCCGGAGCCGTTCGCTCCGACAAGGGCCAGGACGCGTCCCGCCGGCACCGTGAGGTCGACGCCGTCGAGTACGGGCACGCCTTCGACGTAGGACTTGCTCAGACCGCGGACGCGCAGCGGATCCGGCTCGGTCATCACTTCGTCCACACGCGGGAAGCGAACTGGTCGGCGTAGGATCCCGCCCCGGTGAACCACGTCCCCGCCGCCCGCGACGGCTCGTCGAGTTTCAGGGATCCGACGTTCGTCGCATCGAAGATCCGGACGGGCGCGTACGCAACCGCGACGGGCTCCACACCGGACAGCACTCGGAGAACCTGATCGGCTTCGATGTAGCCCAGGGCGTTCAGGTCGATGCCGATCTCGGCGGCGACACCGCCCGCCTTCACCTGCTTCATCTGCTCCAGGCTGCCGTTGACGGTCACCGTCTTCACGGACGAGGACTTGCCCGCCTGCTGGATCGCGGGGTTCACGAACTGCGTCATCGGATCGAAGGCGGGGACGACGTAGTCGATGCCCTGATCCCGCAGCAGCGCCGCGCTCGTCGTCGTCGCGAGATCGGTCGCCCAATTCGCCAGAGTCGTGCCGGCGACGGTCACCGTGCAGTTTGGGCACTTCGCCTTCATCCGCGCGCTGAACGCCTTCTCCTCCTGCGTGGATCCGATGACGTCGGGAACTGTCAAGAACAGCGCCTTCGCCGAGGCCTTGGAGTCGGAGATGATCCAGTCGGCAGCCAGCTGCCCCGTGAGCTCGAACGGCTGACTGCTCTGCGCCGCCAGCCCCGCCGGCAGCGGTCCTCCGGCGTCGACAGCGCCTCCGGAGAGCACCGGCACATTCGCGGCGCGCGCGGCCGTGAGCGCGTTCGCGTACGTCGTGGCCTCGGGACCGTCGACCTGAATGGCATCGGCCCCCTGCGCGACCCCCTGGGAGATGCAGGCATTGACATCGACAGGGTTGCCCTTGCCGTCACAGGTGGAGACCGAGACGCCCTGGGACTGGAGTGCCTTCTGGAAGCTCGCCCCGACCGCGGCCAGGAACGGGTTCCCGCTGTAGAACGTCACCCACAGCACCTTCTTCCCTGCCGCCGGGACCGTCGAGAACGGCTGGCCTCCGTAGGCTTCTTCCACCGGCTTCGTGTAGGTGTCGAGTTGCGCGGTGACTTCCGGATCCACCGTCCTGGTCGCCGCAGAGCTGGTGCCGGTGCCGGTGCCGGTGCCGGTGCCGGTGCCACATCCGACCAGACCGGCCGCGAGGAACGCGGCGAGGGCCATGGCGGCCCCTGCGGTGAGAGGACGCCGATGCGAATGACTGCGGTTCATGATCTGCCTTTCTGACCCGACTTCGCTGTCAGGTGCGTGGGATTTCAGAGGAGGTTCTTGCGCTGAGCGCGGCGGTACAGCAGGTGGGACACGGTGACCGCGAGCACCACGGCGGCCCCGTAGAAGACATCGCGGATCCAGGCATCCAGCCCGAGCAGGACGAGACCGTTGATGCCGGTGGCGAGGAAGAGCAACGCCACGACGGCACCCATCGGATTGACCTTGCCCGGCTCGAACACGGCCGAGCCGAGGAAAGCGGCGGCGAAGGCCGGCAGCAGCAGGCCCTGCAGTGACGACGGCTGCAGCCCTCCAGCGATGCCGACCACCATCACCCCCGACGCACCGGCCAGAACGCTGGTGGCGAGGAAGCAGATGACGCGAACCCGGCTGACATGCAGTCCGGAGAGCCGCGCCACCTCACGGCTCTGCCCGATGAACACGACGTGCCTGCCGAACGGCGTGTGCCGGTACACATACCAGCTGGCCACCCCGATCATGAGTGCCGCGTAGAAGGAGGCGTTGATCCCGAGGATCGGCGTGTTCAGCAGCTGCCCGAACGCCGGGGAGACGCCGCCGATCGTGAGCGAGTTGCTGATCCACACGGAGATGCCGATGAGGAACGTCCCCATGCCGAGCGTCACGACGATGCTCTGCACTCCGACGCGGACCACCAGCAGCGCGTTGATCGCTCCGACGAGGGCGGCGGCGATCAGCCCGATCAGCACGGCGACGCCGATCGGAAGGCCGAGCACCCCGTTCAGCTGGCCGACCACGGTCGCCGCGAGCGTCATGGCTCCGGCAGCGGAAAGGTCGTACTCGCCCGCCGCGAGCGTGGGCACCACGGACAGCGCGAGAACGATCAGGGCGGACTGGGAGCTCAGCAGCGAGGTCGCCGTGCCGATGGTGAAGAACGACTGCGGCGACAGCACCGCGAAGATCGCGATCTCGATGATCCACACGCCGATGAGGCCGTAGCGGTAGCCGACGCCGCGAAGCCTCGAGCCTCGCCCCGTCGACGCCCCGGCTGTCGGCGGTGTGCTCGGCGACGCGTGATCCCGCGTCGCCGAGGTGGGATCGAGCGGGGCGGCCTGCGCCGGACCGGGATCCGCTGACACATGCTGATTCATGATCTCTGACTCCTTCGTCAGGGAGGGAAATGCGGGTTCGGGTGTCCGTGCTCTTAGAGTCGCTGCAGCGGCGCGGCGCGTCGACAGGATTCCTCCGTACAGAACAAGCAGGCAGGTCGGAGGGCGCGATGGCTCCCTCGTCAACCGATCTCGGCGATGGTGCTGTGCGCTCGTTCCCTGGCCGTGAGCGCGGTCGCCGCGGCTACCACGAGCACAACGAGCGCGAACAGAGCGACAGGCACCCACCCCATCGGGTCTGCCGCCGTGAGTGCCCCGGCGATCATCGGCGTGAATCCGGCGAGGAGCACTCCGATCTGAAGACCGATCGAGTAGCCGGTGAAGCGCACCCTGGTCGGGAACTGCTCCGAATAGAACGCAGGGATGACCGACTGCGCGGCTCCGAAGAAGACGGCGTATACGAGAATGCCGGTGAGGTAGATGAGCAACCAATTGTGGGCGCTTATCGCACCGAAGAACGCGAACAGTCCACCCGCAGAAAGCAGCGCCCCGCCTGCAAAGACCCACCGGCGCCCGACCCGGTCCGAGAGCAATGCGTAGACCGGGGTCATCACCGCCCCGATCGCGCTCGCTATTCCGACGAACCACAGCATCGCGGTGCGGTCAAGGCCATGAACTCCCGTCGCGTAGCTGAGCGCCCAGACAGTAACGAGCGTGTTCACGATGACGAAAATCGCGGTCAGGGCCACCCGTAACATCCCCGCCCAGCTCGTCCGGAATGCTTCGACGAGCGGGAGCTTCGCTAGGTCGCCGCTTCGTTTTGCCTCCGCGAAGGCCTCTGGCTCGGACAGTGTGCGCCGGATCCAGAGGGCGACGATCGTGATCACCAAGCTGATCCAGAACGGAACCCGCCATCCCCAACTGTCTAGCTGATCCTCGGGAAGAGCGGACACCGGAATAAACACCACACTCGCCAGCACCCCGGCTGCGAACACTCCGCTATAGGTGAAGCTGCCGAAGAATCCACGGCGACCCTCGGGAGCATGCTCGAAGATCAGGGAGGCGGATCCAGACGCCTCTCCACCGAGAGACAGACCCTGCACCAACCGTAAGAGGACAAGCACGATCGGGGCCGCGATCCCGATCTGTTGCCATGTCGGCAGGCAACCGATGAGGAAGGTGCTCAGGCCCATCACCACGAGGGTGGCGATCAGCACGTCACGACGGCTGAATCTGTCGCCGATGTGGCCGAAGATCACTGCGCCGAGAGGACGAGCAATGTACGAAAGCGCGAAAGTGCTGAACGCGAACAAGGTCCCGGTCGCACCCGCGTCGGGAAAGAACAGCTTTCCGAACACCAGCGCCGTCGCGATGCCGTAGACCGCATAGTCGTAGTACTCGAGCATTGTGCCGAGAAAACCGGACAGAGCAGCAGCTCGGACCTGAGAGGTCTGCTGCGCCGCAGGTGGGATCGATGTCGCCATGATTATCTCTCGTTTCATTCAAGGAGTGCGACCCGCCGGACGCCGATCAGAGCGCCGGCAGCTGCCGCACTAGGTAGTCCCACACCTGACCGACGGCACGACCGCCGTAGATGTGCTCTCGTTTGGCGAGCGATTCCTCGTCGTCCGACCATGTCGGGGCGCCGTCGAAGCCGCGCGTGACCAACTGCTGGCGGCAGGCGCGATCGAGCACGACGGCGGCGACCGTCGCCGTCGGCAGGTCGGGGCCGACGACGACCACCCCGTGGTTCACGAGGAACAGCGCCTCGGCGCGTCCCAGCGTCTCCGCGACCGACTGACCCAGCTCGGAGGTGAGGATCAGATCCGCGGTCTGCGTGAATCGCGGGACACCGAGCGGGGCGAAGTAGTTCGCCTCATGACTCATCGGCCGCAGCTCCTCCCCCGCCGCGGCGAGCGCGACCGCGTAGCGGCTGTGCACGTGCACGACGCCCCCGACGTCGGGACGCGCCGCCATGACCTCGGCGTGGATCGGATACTCGCTGTGCCGCTGCCCACCGCCGAGGAGCACTTCGCCCCCCGGTGACACGAGGTGCACCTTCTCGGGCGTGATCTCCTCCAGGCCCCAAGACGCCTGTTTGAGCCAGACGCCGCGCCCTTCCGGGTCCCGTGCGGAGACGTGACCCCAGATGAAGTCGCCGCTGCCGGCTGCGGCCATGATCCGGCTGGACAGGGCGACGACCTCGCGAAGCTCAGGATGATCGGTCATTGTGCGTTCTCTTTCGTGGTCGGACGGTTTCGTGGGACACGGCCTCGGCCGAGGCCACATATCGCGCGCATCAGAGGATGTTGATCACCTTCTCGTCGGTGTAGGAGAGAAGCTCCTCCAGGCACTCCTCCTTGCCGCCGACGCCCGAGCCCTTGACCCCGCCATAGGGGACGTTCGGGTAGTGCGCGCTCGACCCGTTGACCCAGACGAAGCCGGCTTCGAATCCACGGGCGACGCGCAGCGCCCGGTCGATGTCGCGCGTCCACACGCTCGCCGTCAATCCGTACTCCACGCCGTTGGCGATCGATACCGCGTCGGCCTCGTCGTCGAACGGGATGACCGACATCACCGGACCGAACACCTCGTGCTGTCCGATCCGCGAATCCGGTGTCACCCCGGTGAGCACCGTCGGCTGGACGAAGAGCCCCTGTCCGAAGCGCCCCTCTGTCGCCGCGGCGCCGCCCGCGACCACGGTCGCGCCGTCCTCGACGGCGTCGGCGATGAAGCCGAGCGACTTCTCGTATTGCGCTCGGTTGATCATCGTGCCCTGCTCGGAGGATTCGCTCAGCGGGTCGTCCTGATGGCGGGCCTGCACGAGGGCGACGATGCGTCGCACCACCTCGTCGTGGATGTCGCGGTGCACGAGCACGCGGGAGTTGGATCCGCAGGACTGCCCGGACCAGGTGAAGTTCATGCCGTTCACCGCTCCCGCGGCCGCGGCGTCGAGGTCCGCATCGGGGAAGACCACCATCGCGTTCTTCCCGCCGAGTTCGAGCGTGACGTGCTTGACACCGCTCTCCGCCGCAGCCTTCTGGATCGCCCGCCCTGTGGGCTCCGAGCCGATGAAGCCGACGCGGCGCACTCTCCGGTTGCGTACGAGACGGTCCGGCACCGCGGGTCCGTCGCCGACCACGACGTTCACGACCCCGGGCGGGAAAACCTGTGCCGCGAGCTCGCCCAGCGCGAGCGGTGAGAGTGGCGCCGCCTCCGGCGGCTTCGCGACCACCGTGCAGCCGGCCACGAGCGGCGCCGCGATCCGGCAGAAGAACATCAGCGGATGGTTGTACGGCCAGATCTTCGCGACGACGCCCTCCGGCTCCCGCACGGTGAGGTGCAGCGCGTTCGACGCCGGGATCGTCTGACCTTTCAACTCCAGCGCGAATCCGGCGAACATCCGCATCTGCTCGAGCGCGATCCGCACGTCGAAGCGAGCGTTGACTATCGGGGATCCGGCATCGATCGCGTCCAGGAGCGCCAAATCGTCGGCATGGCGCTCGATGAGATCCGCAAACGCGAGCACGTGTTGCGCTCGCTCCAGCGCCGGAGTCTCCCGCCAGGAGGAGAGCGCGGCGGCGGCCGCTTCCGCGGCGGCGTCGACGTCCTCCGCCGTCGCATCGGGGACGAGGGCGATCGGCGCGAGCGAGTACGGATCCGTCGAGACGAAGGTGCGATCGCCGCGCGCGCCGCGCAGCTCGCCGCCGATCAGCATCCGCCAGTCGCGCCGCAGGATCCGGCGCACGTCCTCGGCGTGCTCCCGCCCCTGCAGCACGGCATCCAGGTCGATGGTGGTCATGAGTGTCGTCCCTCTCCGGTGAGCGATGCGGACGATGCCGCACCGGCGTGGTCCAGCAGTTCGCGCAGATCGTCGTCGGTCGCGGAACGGCGGTTGTTCTCTCGGAACACGTGGCCCCTGCTCGCCTCCACCATCGCGTCCGCATCCGCGACGCCCGCGGGGAAGCGCGCGGAGAATCCCAGGACGTCGTAGAGCACGTCGATGCGATCGAGGTACTCCCGCGCCGCTGCAGGCAGAACGTCGCGGTTCCAGCGCGCGACATGCGGCAGCAGAATGCCGTTCTGCAACCCGTGCGCGAGCGGGACGGACGGCGACGACGACAGTGCGTGCACCAGCGCGAGACCGCTGTTGCCGCAGGCCAGATTTGCCAGGCTCGATGCTTCCATGAGGTTCTGCAGCACGCTGTCATTGGCTCCGTCGTGATTGGCGCCGTCCAGAGCGCCTCGCGCGGCGACCGGCAGCGACTCGAGGATCGCCGGCACCGCACGCAGCGCGCAGGCCTCCGAGAAGAGGCTGGCCCCGCGAGCCCAGAGCGCCTCCATCGCGTGGCTGAGCGCGTCCAGAGCCGCGTAGAGCAGCGGCGTGCGCGGCAGGTCGCGCAGCACCGTGGCGTCCAGCACGGCCGTCTTCGGCTGGTATCCGTCACCACGGATCACGATCTCGCGCACACGACCCGGCTGATGCAGCACCAGTGCGCTGGACACCTCGCTCCCGCTGCCTGCCGTCGTGGGAACGGCGATCACGGGAACCGGCTGATGCGCGGCGCGGTCGACGCCCTCGAGACTCATCACCGGTACGTCGTTGCGCAGCAGAAGCGCGATGGCCTTGGCCGCGCCGAGCGCGCTGCCCCCGCCGATCCCGAGAATGGCGTCGGCCTCGGACCGGGCCGCCGCCGCGGCTCCGATCTCGACGGAGGCCGGCGAGGGGTCGGTCTCGGTCGGCACGGTCGCGACGACCAGTGCCTCGATTCGCGTATCTCGGATGATCCTGTCGACGACGCCGAGCTCGATCAGGCCGCCGTCCGCGATCACGGCGACGCGACGTGCGCCGAGGCGTCGGAACTCGTCGTGCAGCACATCCAGCGCGCCGACTCCGGCGAGGATCCGCGTGGCCGCGGCGAATGACGAGATCACGCGAACTCCACCGGCACGAGATCGCCGTCGCCCTTGCGCGCCACAGCCGACCAGAGCAGTCGGCCGCTGCGGGGGCACGCGTACTCCCGCAGCTCCAGCTCCTCGTGAAGCCGGATGTACGGACCGTGCGTCGTAGGATCCACGATGCGGCGGACCGCACCGGAGACCCAGTTCTCGGGAGTGCCGAGCTCCGCACCGTCCCGCGTGTAGACGACGCCGTCCCGGATGAAGACGTCCGGGGTGAGCCACCGCACGTCCTCGGGCACCGGCAGGACTCCTGCGTCGGGGGCTTCGTTGCCCGAGCGCTCCCGGCGGATCGCATCCTTGCGAGCGCTCGTGCGGGCCGCATCGATGACGCCGCCGTCGATGACGACGCCGTACGCCTCGGCGGCCATCTCGGCGCTCACGTATCCGGAACCCACGTCGGCGAGGACCGCCGCCTCGGCTCGCTCGAGCGGATCGCCGTAGCCGCCCCCGCCTTGGAAGCTGTACGCGATCACATCGCCCGCGTCGATATCGAAGAACCCGGGTTTGGCGTCGAACTGCTCGATCGTGCCCGTCCACTTCTCGAGGTCGTCCACGCCGGAGATGCGCCCCACCGGGCTCGCCCCGTCCCCGTGCAGCTTCGCGTTGCGGTTGCAGGATCCCTCCAGGCCGCCGAAGAGACCCGCACTGTTGGGCACCTCGACTCCGTGGCCCACGATCATCCCGTTGAGATGGTCGGTGTCGTGCGGGGTGATCGCCAGCCCCACGGTGACGCCGCCGCGGTGGCGTCCCGGGCCCCCGGTGTCGCGTAGCAGGTTTCGGTAGAGGAACAGGATCGGTCCCGCCGCCTCATGCGATTCGACGTTCGTGATCGCCGGGCGCGGAACGCAGAAGTCCCCGGATCCGTCCAGCCCGTCGTGATCTTCGTACGCGCCGCCACCGCCGGCGGTGGAGTCCAGCAGGAAATTGCCGTACGGGGCGCCGTCGCGCCCGAGCCCGTTGAGTACGAACGCGTCCATGGATCCCTTCGTGACCGCGGCAGCTTCGGCCCGGGTCTCCGCGCTGGTGGCGGCGAGCCGTGAGAGCGCCTGGAGCGCGACGTTGGTCACCACCCAGGTGGCGGAGATCGTCGCCGACGAGACCGGGGCGGGGAAGGTCGCATTGCAGACGATGCCCTCGGGTGCGATGATCTCGATGGCCCGCAGCAGCCCTTCGTTCCAGCGCAGCCGTGACGCGAGCGTGGGCAGGAGAGCGGTGAAGACCCCCGCGAGCATCCCCGACCAGGTGCAGTTGATGAACCCCGGCGCCTGCTCGCTGGTGCCGGTGAAGTCGAAGACGAGACGACCACCGGTCTTGCGCACCTCGAGCCGGAACTCGTACAGTGCGTCCGAGTGGCCGTCGTGCTCGAGATAGTCCACGGCGCGGTAGACGCCGTCCGGCAGTCGTTCCAGGGTCGCGCGCAGCTGCTGCTCGGAGTGCTCGATCTCCAGCCGCATCACCTGCTGCACCTCGTCCAGGCCGTACCGGTCGAACATCTCGGTGAGGCGACGCGAGGCGACGTTGTTGGCGGCGATCATCGCCTTCAGATCGAGGCCGACTGCGAGCGGCATCCGGGTCATTCCGAGCACCATGTCCCAGATGTCGGTACGGATCTCTCCGCCCTCGACGATCCGCACTCCGCTCATCAGGACCGCTTCCTGGTGCACGGTGTGCGCTCCGATGCCCCAGGATCCGAAGTTCATGCCTCCCATGTCGATCTGGTGCGCGCACGCGCCCACCCAGGCGACACGCTCACCGTCGTGGAACACGGGAGCGACGATCGAGACGTCCTGCTGATGCAGCGCCCCCTTGTACGGGTTGTTGAGGATGAACATGTCACCTTCGCGGATGCCCGGATCGAGCGAGCGGTCCGCGACGATGTTCCGCACGACGCTGGCCATGGACCCGGAATGGAACAGCACCTGCGGCCCCATGGTCACGATCTCCCCGTCCGCGAGGTAGGTGCCGACATTGAAGTCGGTCGCGTCTGTCACCACGGGCGATCCCGAGACCGCCTTCAGTGTGATGGCCTGCTCCTCGGTGATCGCGGAGAGGCGGTTGCGCACCACCTCGAAGGTGATCGGATCCACGTCGGAAGCGGTGCGCTCCTCATTCGTGATTGTGCTGGTCATGTCATGACCTCCTTGTCAGAACAGGTTGTCTTTGCCGGGTGTGCGTGCTGTCGGAGATCCGGAACGGCCTCAGACGGCGGTGATGACGAGATTGCCGAGCTCATCGAGCGCGACCTGCTGCCCGCTGGCGACATAGACGGTGGTGGTCGGGTGCTCGACGACGGCCGGCCCGGGCACGGGTTGCCCGCTGAGCTCGTCCCAGTCCACGACCGCTGCCTCGAACCATGCGGCAGCGTTCACGTCGTACACCTCGCGCGTCCGCGTCGCCGTCCGCGTCGGGCCGCCCACGGCACGCGCGAACTTCGGCTTCGGCGTCCGCCCGATCCCGGAGACGCGGAACGTCGTGATCTCCATCCCGGCCTCACGGAATCCGGCGCCGTGACCGTAGGTGTCCTCGTAGATCTCCTCGAACAGACGCACGATCTCGGTCACCGCCCCAGGGTCGGTCAGGTCCACGTGCACGGGCACGATGAGCTCGTGCGTCTGCATGCGGTACCGCATGTCCAGGGTGCGCTCGAAGACCATGTCGTCCGGGGCGACCCCATCATGCTCGAGCTGAGCACGTGCGTTCGCCTCAAGTTCGGCGAAGACGTCAGCCAGCTCGGCGGCGTCGAAGTCGCGTGCCGGGTCGGGGTTGCCCGGCGCGGAGCGGAAGGAGATGGAGCGCTCCGCGCTGTGGCGGATGTCCGCGGCGAGGGCACCGTAGGCGGAGTGCGCCATGGATGTGGCCGGCACGAGGATCGTGCCGACGCCCAGATCTGCACCGAATCCTGCACAGTGCATCGGGCCGGCCCCGCCATAGGCGTAGATCACGAAGTCGCGGGGGTCGTGACCGTGACCCACCGTCAGCTCTCGCAGAGTGTCCGCCATCCTCGCATCGACGATCCGCTTGATGCCGGCTGCGGCTTCCACCACGCTGAGCCCGAGCGGCTCCGCGATCTGCACGCGGATGGCCTCGGTGGCGGCATCCTTGTCCAGGTTCATCCGTCCTCCGAGGAAGACATCGGGATCGATCACCCCGAGCACCACGTCGGCGTCCGTGACGGTGACCCTGGTGCCTCCCCGCCGGTAGCAAACCGGTCCGGGGAAGGCTCCGGCGCTCTCCGGCCCGACGCGCAGCTCGCCGGAGATGACCTCTGCGATCGATCCGCCCCCCGCTCCGATCGCCGTAATGTTCACCATCGGAACGGCCACATGGTACTTGGCGACCTCGGTCACCTGGGAGACGACCGGACGGTCGGCGACGACGAGACCGACGTCGAAGCTCGTGCCTCCCATATCCGTGGTGATGACGTTCCGATGTCCGAGCTCCTGCGCGAGGAAGTGCGATCCGAGCACCCCTCCGGTCGGCCCGGACGCCAGCAGCAGCACGGCGCGGTTCGCGGCATCCCGTGCGCTCATCACTCCGCCGATCGAGTTGAGAACGCTGAAGCGCCCGGCCAGCCCCGCATCGCGCAGCGTTCGCTCCAGCCGCTCCAGATAGCGCTCCACGGTGGGGCCCAGGTAGGAGTTCAGCACCGTGGTCGCCGTGCGCTCGTACTCGCCGAGGACGGGGTTCACTTCGCTGGAAAGGCTGATGTACGCATCGGGGCCCACCTCCTCGCGAAGGATCTCCGCGATGCGCTTCTCATGGTTCGGGTTGCGGAAGGACCAGAGCAGGCTCACCGCGAACGCTTCGGCACCCGCATCCGCGAGACGACGGATCTCGGCGCGGGTGACGCCCTCGTCGAGGGGGAGCAGCACATCACCGGCCTGATCGACGCGTTCGGGCACCTCCGCGATGAGGCGTCGGGGGACGAGCGGATCCGGGTAGCGGCGCTGGCTGAACCTCCCCAGCGACTCCGTGGGCATGCCCGCAGTGAAGCCCATCAGTCGCTGCACGAGGATCGTGTCGCCGAAGCCGCGCGTGGTCAGCAGACCGGTCGGCGTGCCCCGGCGCTCGATGAGCGCGTTCGTGGCCTGGGTCGTCCCGTGCCCGAAGCTCACGACCTGCCGGAGCATCGCCTCGAGGGTCTCCCCGCGACGATCGGCGATCAACGTGAGCCCGGCGAGCACGCCCTCCTCGAGCGCATGCGCGGTCGTCGGCGCCTTGTCCGTGACGACCCGTCCCGCGCTGTCCATCACGACGACGTCCGTGAACGTGCCCCCGGTGTCCACGCCGACGTAGAGGGAATCGGCGTGCGGTGCTCGATCCGCGATGGATCCGGTCATCGATCTCTCCTTCGAGCTCGTTCGAACTGCGTTGCTGGAAAGGACTCTTCCCAAACGCCCCGAAAGCGGCAATCATGTTCTGCTGTGAAGAACATGTTGCAACAGAAGCCGCCCTACCCGATCGAATCGGTGGACAACGCCCTTCGGCTGCTGCAGATGCTCCGCGACGGCGGCAGCATCCGCCTGGCAGATGCCGCCGCCGAGCTCCAGATCGCGCGCTCCTCTGCGCATCGGCTCCTGGCGATGCTGGTGTACCGCGGATTCGCGGTACAGGATGACACGCGCAGATATGCCGCGGGCCCGGCGATCGGCGTGCGGGCGATCGGCGCACCCTGGCTGCACGATCTGCGCAGGCTGGCCCAGGAACCGATGGAGATCCTCTCCTCGCAGGTCGAGGAGACGGTCAACCTCGTCGTGCGCGTCGGTGTGACGATCCGCTTCCTCGCCACTGTCGAGGCCGCGTCGATTCTGCGGATCAGCGACCGCGCAGGCACCGTGATGCCCGCAGTCGGAGCGTCCAGCGGCAAGGCGCTGCTGGCCTTCGAGCCGGAGGAGCGCCTGCGCAACCTCTACCTCGGCAAAGGCGCGCAGCTGGCGGGAACCGCGCTGACGGAGCAGCGCTTCGCGCGTCTGCGCGCGGAGCTGCAGCGTGTTCGCCGGCTCGGATACGCGCTGAGCCGTGAGGAGACCGAGCCCGGCCTCGGCGCGATCGGCGTCGCGGTCACGACCGCGACGGGATCACCGCTCGCCGGCATCTCCGTGGCGACGCCGATCAGCCGCCTCGACCGGATGCTGGAGCCGGCCCGCCTGGCTCAGGTGTTCCACTGCCGCGACGAGATCGCAGAGCTCACTGCCGGAATGGACCTCGCCACACGATGAATCCATCTGTTCCGCTATCCAGAATCCAACCGGCGCATGCGCCTCTCCTCCACCGCCCGGATGAGTCCGATAGCCTGCATCCATGGTGACTTCTCCGTCCCATCTCACCGAATGGGATCCGATCTCTCCTCGTGGTGTCGCGGATCTGCTCGAAGACCCGGGGGCGCACTGGTGGCTCTCCGGCGGCGCCGCTCTGGACCGATGGCTCGGACGGCCGATCCGCAGTCGCGCCAACATCGACGTCAGCACGACCTCGCGGCACCTCAGCGAGGTCGTGGCCGCCCTCCCGTCGCACTGCAGCGCATGGATCGCGGACGGCGACGGGTGGCTCGCCCTCGCCGACGCCGGCAAGGATGCCGATCCGCAGCCGGTCCTCATCCACGACGGCTCTGCCGACCGCTGGGTGCTGCAGGTGAACGTCGAGGACGGCAACGATCGGGTCTGGGTCTACAAGCGCGACCCGCGGCTGCAGCTCCCCTGGGACCGCGCGGTGCTCGACCTCGACGGCATCCCGACCGGGGCCCCCGAGGTGCAACTGGTGTGGAAGGCGCTGCGCCCGCGCCCCGAGGACGACGCGGATAAGGACGCCGTGCTGCCCGAGCTCTCGGCCGGGGCGCGCGCTTGGTGGGAACGCGCGATCCTCACGATCCACCCCCACTCGACCTGGTCGATCCACGTGCGCAGTCCGTTCGCCCCGGCCAAGGCGAGCTGGAACCGTCGCGCGCACTGAATCACCGCCACTGACCGCCGCCGATGCTCGGATCAGCCGCCGGCGTCCACCCGGTACTCCCCCGCCGCGACCGCCTCGAACACGACTGAGCGGAACCAGCGCTGCGCCGGCGACAGGCTGGCGTCACTGCGCGTGTAGAGCGACACCGGCGTGCTCTGCCCCGGCCACGGCAGGTCGGCGATGCGCAGCCCCGGGAACCATCCGCTGAAGACCTCGGCGACGTGCCGCGGAAGCAGGACCACCAGATCCGTTGCCTCCAGCACGGCGGGCACGGTCGCGTACTCCTCGACCGTCAGCGACACCTGGCCCATGAGCCCGTTCTCGGTCAGCGCCTGCACCGGGAAGACGTGCCCTCCTCGTGCGGAGACGCGCACGAAGCGCCGCCCGGCGAACATGTCGGGTGCGGTCGCCGGCAGCGGATGCGCCCCCGAGGACAACGCGACGTACTCGACGGCGCGCACCAGCGTCCGCCACAGGCGCGGGGTGTCGATCAGCGACACCGTCATGGCCAGGTCGATGGTGCCGCGCACCAGGGAGTCCTCGACCGCGTCCGCGTCGAGACGCTCCACCTGCAGATGCGGGTTCGCCGCCTCTCTGCCGAGTGCCGCCGTGATCGGCGGGAGGAAGGTCTGCTCGCCGATGGAGGTCAGACCGAGCACCAGCTCGCCCGTGAACGTGGTCGGTTCGAAGACCTCGGACCCACCCACGGTCTCGTCGATCTGGGCGAGGGCGGCATGCAGCGGACCGAACAGCTGGGTCGCCTTACCGGTCGGCACCATGTCGTGCCCCTCCCGCCGGAAGAGCTCGTCGCCGAACTGCGCCCGCAGCCGCCGCAGCGTGTAGCTCACCGTCGGCTGCGTCACGTGCAGGCGTTCGGCCGTAGCTGTCACGCTTCGCAGTTCGTAGAGGGTGACGAACGTGCGGAGCTGATTCAGATCAGCCAGTGTCACGTATAGATCCTCTCTATGTGGTGGCCTTCTAACATCTATTGGACCATATGAGAGCGGCATCCTAAAGTCGACGTCACGAGCGATCCGCCCGACCGACAGTGACAAGGACGACACCGGTGATCATCGACATCCACGGCCACTACACCACAGCGCCAGCGCAACTGGGCGCATGGCGTGACCTGCAGATCGCCTTCACGAACGGCGACGGCGCCGCACCCGATCCCGCCGGCCTGCGAATCAGCGACGACGAGATCCGCGAGACCATCCGGGACAACCAGCTGCGACTGATGGACGAGCGCGGCAGCGACGTCACCGTGTTCAGCCCGCGCGCGTCGTTCATGGCGCATCACATCGGCGACCTCGGGGTGAGCGAGACCTGGGCCCGGATCTGCAACGATCTCTGCGCCCGCGTGAGCACGCTGTTCCCCGACCGCTTCCTGATGGGTGCGATGCTGCCGCAGTCACCGGGCGTGAGCCCCGCGACAACCGTGGCAGAACTGACCCGCGCCGTCGAGGAGCTCGGGGCGGTCGCAGTGAACCTGAATCCGGATCCGTCGGGCGGGCTGTGGACTGCTCCGGCACTCACCGACCGGTCCTGGTACCCGATCTACGAGAAGCTCGTCGAGTACGAGATCCCCGCGATGGTGCATGTGTCCACGTCGTGCAAGCCGGTGTTCCATACGACCGGAGACCATTATCTGAACGCCGACACCACCGCGTTCATGCAGCTGCTCAAGGGCGACCTGTTCCGCGACTTCCCCGACCTGAAGCTCGTCATCCCGCACGGCGGCGGAGCCGTACCGTACCACTGGGGCCGGTTCCGCGGGCTCGCGATGGCGCTCGGCAAGCCCGAGCTCGAAGAGCACCTGCTACGCAACGTGTTCTTCGACACCTGCGTCTACCACCAGCCGGGCATCGACCTGCTGACGACCGTGATCCCGACGGAGAACATCCTGTTCGCGAGCGAGATGATCGGCGCGGTGCGCGACATCGACACCCGCACCGGCCACCACTTCGACGACACCCGGCGGTACGTCGACCAGACCCCGAACCTCGACCGCACCCAGCGCGCGCAGGTCTTCGAAGGCAACGCCCGCCGCGTCTACCCTCGTCTCGACCAAGCCCTCGCGGCTCGCGGTCTCTGATTTGGAAGGAGCGATCATGCGACTGAACGACCTCGGCATAGTCCGAACCACCATCGAGCGTCCAGATCCCGATGCAGTGGCTCGCCTTTCCGACTTCGGCGTCGCCACGATCCACGAGGCGATGGGCAGGGTCGGACTTCTGCGGCCGTATATCCGTCCCGCGTATCCGGGAGCTGCGCTGTGCGGCCCCGCCGTCACCGTGCTGCTGCAGCCCGGAGACAACTGGATGTTCCACGTCGCCGCCGAGCAGGTGCAACCCGGGGATGTACTCATCGCCGGCTGCACGACCGAGAGCGAGGACGGCTTCTTCGGCGAGCTGCTCGCAACGTCCTTGCGGTCTCGCGGGTGCGCCGGCCTTGTCATCGACGGGGGCGTGCGCGACGTGGCGGACCTGGAGCGCATGGACTTCCCGGTGTTCTCCCGCGCGATCAACGCGAAGGGGACCGTCAAGGCGACGCTCGGATCCGTGAACGTGCCGGTCGTCGTCGCGAACGCCCTGGTGAACCCCGGTGATGTGGTCGTCGCCGACATAGACGGCGTCGTCATCGTGCCGCGCGCCCACGTCGGCGCCGTCGCCGACGCCGCCCGTACCCGCGAGGACAACGAGGAGTCGAAGCGGCAGAGGTTCCGCGACGGCGTCCTCGGCCTGGACCTCTACGGCATGCGCGAGCCGCTCGCCGCTGCGGGCCTGGAGTACATCACCGCCGCAGACGATCACCACGAAGACGGCGAGGTTTGACGTGGCGCACGGCGACACCACCGGCGGCTTCGAGAAGTCCCCGGGCTGGCTGGACTGGTACGACGGCCCGAGCACCCCGGCGTTCCGGCTGCCTGCGGGCGCGGTCGACACGCACTGCCACGTGTTCGGCCCCGGCGCGGAGTTCCCGTACGCCCCGGAGCGCAAGTACACGCCGTGCGATGCCTCGGCCGCACAGCTGTTCGCACTGCGCGACCACCTCGGCTTCGAGCGCAACGTGATCGTGCAGGCCACGTGCCACGGCGCCGACAACCGCGCCCTGGTCGACGCGCTGCGCCGCAGCGACGGCCGTGCCCGCGGCGTGGCGACCGTCCGCCGCGACGTCTCCGACGACCAACTCGCCGAGCTCCATGAGGCCGGGGTGCGCGGGGTGCGCTTCAATTTCGTCAAGCGCCTCGTTGACCGTGTCCCCACCGACTCCCTCGATGAGATCGTCGCGAAGGTCGCACCTCTCGGCTGGCACGTCGTCATCTACTTCGAGGCCGAGGATCTGCCCGAGCTGTACGACTTCTTCTCCGCGATCCCGACCGATGTCGTCGTCGACCACATGGGCCGCCCCGATGTGACCAAGGATCCGGACGGTCCGGAGTTCGGACTGTTCCTGCGCTTCCTGCGGGAGAACCCGAACGTGTGGACCAAGGTGTCCTGCCCCGAGCGGTTGTCCGTGACCGGACCGCGCGCTCTCGACGGCGAACAGCACGCGTACGCCGACGTGGTGCCGTTCGCCCGTCGCGTGGTCGAGGAGTTCGGCGACCGCGTGCTCTGGGGGACCGACTGGCCCCACCCCAACCTCAAGGACCACATGCCCGACGACGGGCTTCTGGTCGATTACATCCCGCAGATCGCGCCGACCCCCGAGCTGCAGCGCAAGCTGCTCGTGGACAACCCCGCCCGCCTGTACTGGGCCGACGCGCGCACCGCAGAAGGAGAATGACCATGGCACTCGACAAGCCGTACAAGGACGTCCCCGGGACGACCATCTTCGACGCCGAGCAGGCGCGCAAGGGCTACCACCTGAACCAGTTCTGCATGTCGCTGATGAAGCCGGAGAACCGCGAACGGTTCCTCGCCGATCAGGAGGCGTACCTCGACGAGTGGCCGCTGAACCCGCGGCAGCGCCAGGCGGTGCTCGACGTCGATCTGAACACCTGCATCGAGGAGGGAGGGAACATCTACTTCCTCTCCAAGATCGGCGCGACGCACGGCATGAGCTTCCAGCAGATGGCTGGTTCCATGACCGGGATGAGCGAAGCCGCCTACCGCGACATGATGGTCGGCGGCGGCCGGCGCCCTGAGGGCAATCGGCTGAAGGACCTCGACGGTTGGACGCCGCCCGTGGCCGGCGAGAAGGCCGAGACGCTGCGCGAGGACGCCCCCGCGCACTACACCTCGGCGCTGTTCACCTCGCATGTGCCTGCGATCGGCGCCGCGATGGATCTCGGCAAGACCGAGGAGCCGTATTGGAAGAAGGTCTTCGACGGCTACCAGTGGACGCGGAAATGGGCCACGGAGAACACCCCCGACGTCGTGATCCTCGTCTACAACGACCACGCCACAGCCTTCGACTCCTCGATCATCCCGACGTTCGTGCTCGGCACCGGATCCGACTATCCCGTCGCCGACGAGGGATACGGCCCCCGCCCGGTGCCCGATGTGAAGGGCTACCCCGAGCTCGCCGCGCACCTCGCGCAGTCGATCATCCAGGACGACTTCGACCTCACACTGGTGAACGAGATGGTCGTGGACCACGGCCTCACCGTGCCGCTCTCCCTTGTCTATGGCGAGCTCGGCGCCGACGAGGAGTGGCCGGTGCGGGTGATCCCGCTCGCGGTGAACGTGGTGCAGTACCCCGTGCCGTCGGGGCGCCGCTGCTACGAACTCGGCCGCGCGCTGCGCCGTGCCCTGGACAAGTGGGACGGCCCCGAGCTGAACGTGCAGATCTGGGGCACCGGTGGCATGAGCCACCAGCTGCAGGGCCCGCGCGCGGGTCTCATCAACGAGGAGTGGGACAACGCGTTCCTCGACCACCTCATCGCGGATCCGCTGGGCCTGACTGAGTGGCAGCACATGGAGTACGTGGACGAGGCCGGGTCCGAGGGCATCGAGCTGGTCGACTGGCTGATCGCCCGCGGCGCGATGGACGACCAGTTCGGCGGCGGCGCCCCCGAGACGAACCACCGGTTCTACCATGTGCCCGCCTCGAACACCGCGGTCGGGCACCTCGTGCTCTCGAACCCCGTGCGGTTGCCGGGGACCGGATCGAAGGACGGCCTGGCCGCGGTCCTCGCCGCTGAACCCGTCCCGGCCGGTCGCTGAGTCCGATTCCGATCCCCCGACACTGCAAGGAGACCCGCATGACAGAGCCGGTCCGCATCGCCGTCGTGGGCGCCAACGGCGCCTTCGGAATGAAGCACCTCGACGGCCTGGCGAACATCGAAGACGCCGAGGTCACGGTCGTCAGCGCGACCTCCCAGGAGAAGGCGGATGCCGTCGCCGCGCAGTACGGCGTGCCGAACGCGGTCGTCGGCCTCGACGCGGTGCTCGCGCGCGACGACGTCGACGCCGTGATCCTCGCAACACCCACCGGCCTGCACGCCGCCCAGGCGCAGGCGGTGCTCGCCGCCGGCAAGCACGTGCAGGTGGAGATCCCGCTGGCCGACTCGCTCGCCGATGCCGAGGCGGCTCTGGCCGCCGGCGAGACGGCCGGCCGGATCGCGATGGTCGGGCACACCCGGCGGTTCAATCCGTCGCACCAGTACGTGCACGACCGCATTGCCGCCGGCGAACTCGCGGTTCAGCAGATGGACGTGCAGACGTACTTCTTCCGGCGCAGCAACACGAACGCGAAGGGCGAGGCGCGCTCGTGGACCGACCACCTGCTCTGGCACCACGCCGCGCACACCGTCGACCTGTTCGCGTACCAGGCGGGCCGGATCGTGCAGGCGAACGCGATTCAGGGACCGATCCACCCCGAACTCGGCATCGCGATGGACATGTCGATCCAGCTGAAGAGCGAGACCGGGGCGATCTGCACCCTCTCCCTGTCGTTCAACAACGACGGCCCGTTCGGCACATTCTTCCGCTACATCGGCGACACCGGCACCTATGTCGCCCGCTACGACGACCTGTACACCGGACGCGAAGATCATGTCGACGTCTCCGGTGTCGCCGTCAGCATGAACGGTATTGAGCTGCAGGATCGCGAGTTCGTCACCGCAATCCGCGAGGAGCGCGAGCCGAACTCCTCATTCCGCCAGGTGATCGACTGCTATCGCGTGTTGGGCGCGCTCGAGGAGCAGCTGTCGTGACCCTGCCCCGCTTCGGCCTGGGCTGCATGAACCTCAGCCACGCGTACGGCGTCCCACCCTCCGAAAGAGATGGTCTCGCGCTGCTGCGGGCGGCGCTCGACTCCGGGGTGCGGATGCTCGACACCGCCACGCTGTACGGCGGGGGACGCAACGAGGAACTCGTGGGCCGGGCCATCGCCGGGCGTCGTGACGAGGTGGTGCTGGCCAGCAAGGGTGGCATGGCGCTCGTCGACGGCGTGCGCACCGTCGATGGAAGGCCGAACACGCTGCGGGCGCAGGTCGACGCATCGCTCGGCCGTCTCAGCGTCGATCACATCGACCTCTACTACCTCCACCGATGGGACCGCACCGTCCCCATCGGGGAGAGCGTGGGCGCTCTCGCCGAGCTCGTGGACGCCGGCAAGATCGGTGCGATCGGGCTGTCCGAAGTGTCCGTGGCGCGGCTGCGAGAAGCGCAGCGCATCGCACCCATCGCGGCGGTGCAGAACGAGTACTCGCTCTGGACGAGAAACCCCGAGCTCGGGATGCTCGACGCGACTCGCGCAGCCGGTGTCGCGTTCGTCGCGTTCTCCCCGCTGGCCCGTGGATTCCTCAGCGACAGCGTCGCCGACCCGGAGGCGTTCGCGAGCGACGACATCCGGCGCGCCATGCCCCGGTTCGGGGCCGACGACTGGCCGGCGAACGCGGCACTGCTTCCCGCCTGGCGGGCATTGGCGGCGGAAGCCGACTGCACGCCCGCCCAGCTCGCGCTGGCATGGGTGCAATCGCGTGGGCCTCATGTGGTCCCGATTCCGGGCACCACGAACGCGAACCACCTCCGCGAAGATGTGGCATCGTTCGGGCTCGTGCTCGATCCGGAACTGCTCGAGCGCGCTGGTTCGCTCATCGACACCGCGACCGTGTCAGGTGAGCGCTATGCGCCAGGACCCGCCGCCGATGTCGACACCGAGGACTTCGAGGACGCCGCATGAAAGCGATCTCGTCGATGGCGACACGGCACGTGCTCGGCCATCTCTTCGCCGAGGCAGCCGGCACCGGGCTGCCCTCCGTCGTCCTCGAAGCGCTCGGCGGCGTGGATGCCACCCGACGCGTGCGCGCCGGCGAGGCCGTCGACCTCGTGATCCTCGCCGATGATGCGCTACGGCTCCTCGCCGCGGAAGGGCGCGTGGTGGGCGCGACCCTGGTCCCGATCGTCCGATCGTCCGTGGCCATCGCCGTGCCGGACGGGCGCGATGCACCGGCCGCCCGGCCGCACGGAGCCGCCTTCCCCAGCGCGGCCCAGCTGCGCGAGGCCCTGCTCGCCGCCGATCGCATCGGCTACTCAACCGGACCGAGCGGCACCGCCCTGGTGCGGATGATCGAGGGGTGGGGGCTGACCGACGAGCTCGGGCCGCGCCTCGTGCAGGGCCGCCCCGGGGTTCCCGTGGCGGGCCTGCTCGCCGCAGAGGAGGTCGACATCGGCCTGCAGCAGCTCAGTGAGCTCGTCGGACAGCCCCGCATCCGGATCCTCGGCGTGCTGCCTCAGGACTCGGCCATCGACACGATCTTCTCCGGGGCGGTGGCCTCCACCGCGACCGATCCGGCCGGCTCGGTCGCGGTCCTGGACTTCCTCACCTCCGCTCCGACCGCACCGATCAAGGCTGCGCACAGCTTTCTTCCGGTCTGACCACTCCTGGATCGGGATACTCCGGAGCTTCGTCGCGCAGGATCCGCGCGCAGATGGCCGGGCCGGCGACGCGGACTCAGTCCGGCTGCAGCGCCTCGGAAAGCGCATCCGCGGCCTCTCGGATGGTGGCCATGCGCACGGGGTCTTCCAGCAGCGCATCCAGCCGATCCGCGTCTGTGAGCACGGCAATCGTGATCGAGATCGGGCGGGGGCCTGCGACCGCGATAGGAAGCGCGACCGCGCCGATACCCTTCACGGCCGACCCGCGTGACAGCGCATAGCCGAGTGCGCGGGTGCGGTTCAGCTCTTTGACGAGCTCCTCGAACGCGCTCTCGTCCAGCGCGGCGGCCGCACGCTCAGCCCCCGGTCCCCGGAACAGGCGTTCCAGCTGCTCACGCCCGAGGCCGGCGAGCGCGGCGCGACCGGCCGCCGTGGAGTAGGCCGGGATGACCGCCCCGCTGCGGTCCATCTCGGCCCGCCCATGCGTCCCGACGGCCAGGAGGACGCGTGCGTGCGGTCCGACCCGCAGCGTGAGGTTCACGGTCTCTCCGATGCGCTCAGCGAGGGAGGCCAGGATCGGCGATGCCGCGATTTCGAGATCATTCACATCGCGAGCCATGAGCACGGGCGCGCCGAGTGCGGGGCCCGGAAGGTACCGGCGCTGCGAATCCTGAACGGCGAACCCGTGGAACACGAGCATCGACATGATGCGATGCGCGGTCGACACGGCGATGTCGAGGCGCTTCGCGACTGTGCTGACCTGGATCGGATTGCCGTCGCGAAGCATGTGGATCACCCGTAGCGTCTTGTCCACCGACCCCAGCGCGTAGGTCGGCGGCTCGAGCGCGCCCGCCGATGGCCTCATACCTACATCGTAGGATCCTGGGACGGCACCCGGGGGCAGGGTCGACCGTGCGACCAGCGGTCCAGGCACCGCCGGACCGGACCGCAGTGGATCTCTGCAGGCTTTCCGGTCTGAAGAAACTCCTGGGACGGCCCGGCGCCGCGCCATAGCGTAGTCGAAACCCGCGCTCCTGAAGCCCGCACACCGAGCTTCCCCCTCACAGATTTCGAAGGAGAGATCTCCCGATGGCTGCAATCGACCAGACTCCGGCGCCTGTCGCCGCCACGGCCGCGACGGTCGTCGCAACCCCCACGGCGACGCCCGCTGCGCGCCGTCGCGCTGCGGTGCTCGCAACGCTGGGAAACGTGCTCGAGTGGTATGACTTCACGGTCTACGGCTTCCTCGCCGCGTATATCGCGGCGACATTCTTCCCCAGCGAGGATCACATCGCCTCGCTGCTCGCCGCATTCGCGGTCTTCGCCGTCGGCTTCATCGCCCGTCCTCTGGGCGCGCTGATCCTCGGCCCGCTCGTGGATAGGAAGGGCCGCAAGTCAGTGATGCTCGTCTCGATGATGCTCATGGCGCTGGGCTCACTGCTCGTGGGGATCGCGCCCGGCTACATCGTCGCTGGCGCGACCGGAGCCATGCTCGTCGTCCTGGGACGCCTGCTGCAGGGCTTCTCGGCAGGTGGCGAGTTCGGCAGTTCCGCGGTCTACCTGGTCGAGTGGGCCGATGAGCGCAAGCGCGGCCTGTACGGCAGCTTCCACCAGATCGCGACCTACGGAGGACTGATCTTCGGCGTCTTCTTCGTCGCGATCCTGAGCTCGATCCTCGGACCGGCGAACATGGCGGCCTGGGGCTGGCGCATCCCGTTCCTGTTCGGCGCCGCTCTCGCGATCGTCGTGCTCGTGCTGCGCCGGCGCATCACAGACAGCCCGGTGTTCGAGGAGGCGACGAGCGCCGCCGCCACGGCCGAGCGTCAGGCGGAGAAGACGGACTCGCGCCTGCCCGGCCTCGTGACCGGCTTCTTCCTGACCATCGGCGTCGTCGCGCTCTGGGGCGTCACGAGCATGGTCACCATCAACTACATGCCGACCTATGTGTCGAACTTCGCCGGGATCGAACCGCGCTCGGCCCTCTGGGCGGTCGCCATCGGCGGGGTCCTGACCGTCGCACTCATCCCGGTCTTCGGATCGCTCTCCGATCGACTCGGCCGGAAAGTGTTCGTCATCGGCGCCGCGATCGCCTACATCGTGCTGCCGTGGCCGCTGCTGGCCTGGCTGGTCGCTTCCCAGTCGTTCTGGACGGTCGTGGTCACCCAGCTGATCTTCGCGGTGCCGACCGCGGCCATGGCGGGCGTCGGCAGCTCGACCATCGCGGAGCTCTTCCCCACCGACCGGAGGGGCACGCTCGTGTCGATCGGAACCGCCATCGCCGTCACCGTCTTCGGGGGCTTCGGAGCGTACATCTGCACCTGGCTGATCCAGGTGACGCACATCACGGTGGCTCCCGCGTTCTACATCGCCGCTGTCGCCCTGCTGACCCTGATCACCGGCATCCTGCTGCCGAACCTGGCGCACCGCTCCCTGCGTGCCTGAACCGCACCGTCATCGGACAAGGAGAAGATCATGACGCTCGAGGACCTCACCCCCGCCGGCACGGCGATCGACACGGCCGGAACCCACAGCGCCGTCCGCGGCCGGGAGTGGAGGTTCCTCGTGAACGGCGAACTCCGCGATGCCGTGAACGGCTCCACGTTCGAGCGCGTCAGCCCCTTCACGCGCGAGGTCATCGCCACCGTGCCCAGCGGCGACGCCGACGACGCCGACGTGCTGGCCCAAGCCGCCTACGCCGCGAAGAAGAGCTGGGCGCGCACCCCCATGCCGGAGCGCGTGGCCGCGCTGAACAGGGCGATCGGGATCGTCGAGGAGCACCGTGAAGAGCTGGCCTTCCTCGACGCCATCGACGCCGGATCCACGATCGCCAACGCCCGGATGGACATCGAGCTAGCACTGAGTCACATGCGGCTCTTCGCCGGCATCGCGATGGAGGTCAAGGGCGCGACGATCCCGGCGAGCCGCGGCCTGCACCTCACGGTGCGCGAGCCGATCGGTGTGGTGGTGCGGATCGTCCCGTTCAACCACCCGTTCATGTTCGCGGCGAAGGTGTTCACCGCGATCGTCGCCGGCTGCCCCACCATCCTCAAGGCCCCGGAGGTCGCCCCGCTGTCGGCGCTGCGTCTCGGCGAGCTGATGCAGGACGTGTTCCCCGCAGGCGTTCTGCAGGTCGCCACGGCGAAGGGCCGCGCGCTCGCCGACGCCCTCGTCCGGCATCGCCGGGTCGCGAAGATCGCCTTCATCGGGTCCGAGCAGACAGGTGCCGCGATCTCCCGCGCGGCCGCCGAGACCGGGTTCAAGCGCGTCTCGCTCGAGCTCGGCGGCAAGAACGCGATGATCGTGTTCGACGACGCCAACCTGGACAAGGCCGCCCAGGGCGCGATCTTCGGCATGAACTTCACCTGGTCGGGCCAATCCTGCGGCTCCAACTCGCGTCTGCTCGTGCAGCGAAGCATCCACGACGCCCTCGTGGAGCGCATCACGGACCGGCTCCGGGACCACTGCCTCGGCGACCCGCTCGACCCCGCATCGCAGCAGGGGACCGTGATCCACGAGCGCCACTACGACACCGTGATGGGCTATATCGACCAGGCACGCCAGGAGGGCGGCACGATCGTCATCGGCGGCGAGAAGCCCGACGACCCGGCGCTCGGCGATGGGCTCTTCGTGCCACCGACCGTCATCACGGGGCTCCCCCTGGACGGCCGCGTGGTCCGCGAGGAGATCTTCGGACCCGTACTGTCGGTCATCCCGTTCGACGGCGAGGACGAGGCGCTGCGGATCGCGAATGCCCTTGACTACGGCCTGACCGCGAGCGTCTGGACGCAGGACATCAGCCGGGCCCTGCGCGTCGTGCAGGACCTCGAGGCCGGGTTCACCTGGGTGAACGATTCGTCCAAGCACTTCCTCAACGTGCCCTACGGCGGGGTCAAGTCCTCCGGCATGGGACGCGAGGAGAGCATCGATGAACTCCTCAGCTACACCGAGTTGAAGACGATCAACATCGCATTCTGATTGCTGTCACGGCGCCGCAGGCAGCGGCGCCGCAGAGAAAGGACTCTCTTCATGGGATACAAGGGACTGGACGAGAAGGTCATCGTGGTGACCGGCTCGGCGCAGGGCATCGGCGCGGCGTATGTGCGCCGGCTGGCGCAGGAGGGCGCGACCGTGATCGCAGCCGACCGCAACCTCGAGGGCGTCACGGCCCTCGCCGCAGAGCTCGGGGACCGGGTCGTCCCCTACGAGATCGACGTCGCGAGCATCGAGTCTGCGCAGCGACTGGCCGCCTTCGCAGCCGAGCGGTTCGGACGCGTCGACGGCCTGATCAACAACGCCGCGATCTTCTCCACCATCCGGATGGCCCCGTTCTGGGAGATCACGGAGCAGGAGTGGGATGCCATCTCGAACGTGAACATCAAGGGCGTCTGGGCGGTCACCTCCGCCCTCATCGACCTGCTCAAGGCGTCGCGCGCCGCCAGCATCGTGAACATCGGATCCGACTCGGTCGTGCTCGGACGCAGCAACTACCTGCACTACGTCGCGAGCAAGGGCGCGGTGACGGGCATGACGTATTCGATGTCCAAGGAGCTCGGTGACTTCGGTATCAGGGTCAACACGCTCTCCCCCGGCCCGGTGTACACCGAGGTCGCGCGCGACACGGTGACAGAGGCGCAGACGAACGCGATGTTGGCCGCGCAGGCGATCCACCGCAAGGCCGGTCCCGAGGATATGACCGCGGTAGCCGCGTTCCTGCTGTCCGACGACAGCGCGTACGTGACCGGCCAGACCGTGAGCGTCAACGGCGGGCTGTGGCACCGATGAGCACTGACATCCGCACCCTCGTCTCACAATCCTCGCGCGTGCTCGGCGCCGCGGGGCTGGACGACTTCATCTGGGGCCATTCCTCTGCTCGCGACCCCGAGGGCCGCGGCGCATGGCTGAAGCGCAGCGGCATCGCGCTGTCCGAGGTCGGCCCGGACGACGTGCAACTGGTCAGTCGCGATGGCGAGGTGCTCGCAGGATCCGGGGATCGGCACATCGAGTACCCGATCCACACCGAGATCTACGCCGCCCGCCCCGACGTCGATGGCGTCGTGCACATCCACCCGCCCCATGCGGTGGCCCTCGCTGCCTCGGGCGTGGCGCTGCGCCCCGTGAGCCACCAGGCGACCCTGTTCACGCCACCGGAGCCGCCGCGATTCACTGAGACCAGCGACCTGATCCGCTCCGCGGAGCTCGGCGCGGCCGTGGCCCGCGCGCTCGCGGATCGGAACGCGGTGTTCCTGGTCAACCACGGCATCGTCGCCGTCGGCCCCGATCTGCAGACCGCGACCGTCACCGCGTTGCTGCTCGAGGAGGCCTGCGCCCAGCAATTGCTCACGTGCGGCTACGGTGGCATCGCGTCGTGGACCGACGACGCCCAGGCTCTCGAGAAGCGTGAACGGATCTACTCCCCGAAGGCGCTGAACAAGGTCTGGGAGCACCTGCTGCGCAGGCTCACCGACTGACGCAGGACCTCACGGCGCCAGGCGGCGTTTCCACCCAGAAGAAAACCCTGGAGTCTCCGCACCGGAGATCCAAAGCTCGACACAACGACTCAGGCCCGAACCTGAGACGACCATCCCCGAAGGAGTGGATCATGTCCTTTGTCATCGGCATCGACACCGGCGGTACCTTCACAGACGCCTTCGTCGCCGACGATCAGCACCGTCTCGCGGCGGCGAAGTCGCCATCGACGCCGCCCAACTTCGCCAACGGCTTCCTCAACGCGATCGACGAGCTGGCCGGCGAGCTCGGTCTCGAGACCCGCGACCTGCTTGAGCAGACCGACTACATCGTGCACGGCACGACGTCGACGCTCAACGCGATCGTGACGGGAGAGGTCGCCCGCGTGGGCTTCCTCACCACCGAGGGCCACGGAGACTCGATCCGGATCATGAACCTCGAAGGCCGCTATGCGGGCCTCGGCAGCGATCGGATCCAGAACATGGCGCGCACCGCCAAGCCCGCAGGGCTCGTCCCCCGCGACCGTGTGGTCGAGATCAGCGAGCGCACCGACTACAAGGGCGCCGAGATCGTCGCGCTCGACGAGGATCAGGTGCGCGGCGCCGTGCGACGTCTGCTCGCTGACGGTGCGGAAGCGATCGCGGTCTCCTATCTCTGGTCGTTCCAGAACGACGCGCACGAGCGCCGGACCCGCGAGATCGTCCACGAGGAGGCGCCCGGTCTCTACGTCGCCCTCTCCAGCGAGATCAGCCCGCGCATCCGCGAGTACTCCCGCAGCGTCACCACGATCATGAACACGCAGGTCGGCCCCAAGCTCGGCGCCTACCTGCAGCCCCTGGAAGAGGAGCTGCGCCGTCGCGGACTCGCCGGCAAGCTACTGGTAATGCAGGGATCCGGCGGCTGCATCACCGCCGAAGTCGCGCCGAAGTATGCCGTCAGCACGATCGGGTCGGTGCTGACCGGAGGCGTCATCGGCTGCACGCGTCTCGCAGACGCGCGCGGCGACCGCAACGTGATCTCCACGGACATGGGCGGCACGACGTTCCTCGTGGGCCTCGTGATCGACGGCAAGCCGGTCGCCGCGACTTCGACGACCCTCAACCAGTTCACGGTCTCCACCCCAATGGTCGACGTGCACACGATCGGTGCCGGCGGCGGCGCGATCGCGTGGATCGACGGGGGCGGCAATCTCAAGGTCGGCCCGCGCAGCGCCGGTGCCCACCCCGGGCCGGCCTGCTACGTGGACGGCGGCGATGAGCCCACCGTGACGGATGCTGACCTGATCCTCGGCATCATCAACGCCGACAACTTCCTCGGCGGCAAGAAGCAGCTCTCGATAGAGCGCGCCCGCAGCATCCTCAAGGAGAAGATCGCGGAGCCGCTCGGCATGAGCGTCGACGAGGCCGCCGCGGCCATCTACGCCATCCAGAACGCGCAGACGGCCGACCTGGTCCGCAAGGTCGTCGTCGATTCCGGCAACGACCCGCGTGACTTCGTGCTGTACGCGTTCGGTGGCGCCGGACCCATGCACTGCGCCAGCTACTCGGCCGAACTCGGGGTCAAGGAGGTCGTGGTTCCCATCGGATCGACCTCGGCCGTCTTCTCCGCCTACGGCCTCGCCGCCAGCGACATCGTGCTCACTGCGGAACGGTCGCAGCCTGCGGCGATGCCGGTGGATCCGACGGAGATGACCGGCGTGTGCCAGGAGCTCGAGCGCGAACTCGAGCAGGGACTCATCGACCAGGGGCTCGAGTTCGACGCGATCGAATTCGAGCGCGAGGTCGACATGAAGTACACGATGCAGATGGGCGAGGTGTCGACCCCGATCCCCGGCGGCGTGCTCGATGCCGACGCCGTGGCAGGTGTCGGTGACGCGTTCGAGCGCCGCTACGAGCAGCTCTACGGCGAGGGGTCCGGCTTCCCGGATGCCGGCCTGCAGGTGCTCACCTACCGAGTGCGCGCGATCGGCAAGCTCAGGATCCGTCCGCAGCTGCCCGAGCACAGGGCCAATGAGTCAGCGCCCGTGCCCAGCGGCGTGCGGGACGTGTTCCTCGACCCCCGTCGCGGCAAGGAGCCGGCGGAGATCTACGACTACCGCGACCTCGGAGCTGGCGACGCGATCGTCGGCCCCGCGATCATCGAAGCGCCGACGACCACCGTCGCGCTGCCCCTCGGCACCACGGCTCGTGTCGACCGGCTCGGCAACCTCGCCATCCGCTTCGCGGAGGCGCACACCAAGGAGGAGAACTGATGGCGCTGATTCCGGTCGCCGGTTCAGAGCGGTTCGCCCAGGACGGGCAGCCGATCGACACGGCGCAGAAGTTCGGTGATCTCACGCTGCACACAGTCGGGGACGACGTCGTCGACGGCGTCGATCCGCTCACGTATGAGGTGGTGCGGCACCGGCTCGTCGCTATCACCAACGAGATGGGCGACACCATCAAGCGCATGTCGGGCTCTGTCGTGGTCACGGACTGCAACGACTTCGGCGCGGGGATCATGGATGAAGGCGGGGAGACCATCCAGGTCGGGCTCTACAACACTCAGCTCGGCGCATCGCTCGACATGGCCGCGCGCTGGACGCTGGAGAACCGTTCGTCCGAGCCCGGCATCCACGAGGGCGATCAGTTCCTCTGCAACGACCCGTGGGTAGGCGGCGGTCTGCATCAGAACGACGTGACAGTGCTCGCCCCCGTCTTCTTCGACGGAGAGCTGTTCTGCTGGACCGGGGCGGTCGCCCACCAGGTCGACCTCGGCGGGGTCTCCCCGGGCAGCTGGTCGGTCGAGGGTCGCGACGTGTTCTGGGAGTCCTTGCCGATCCCGCCGATCCCGATCGTGGAACGGGGTCGGCTGCGCGTCGACGTCGAGGACATGTATCTTCGCCGCTCCCGCGTGCCCAGGCTCATCGGACTCGACCTGCGCGCCAAGATCGGCGCGAACAACGTCGCCAAGGAGCGCATTCTCGAGCTGGTCGAAAAGTACGGTCCGGGCACGGTCAAGGCCGTGATGAAGCGCATGATGAAAGACGCCGAGACGCGACTGCGCGACAAGCTCCGGTCGCTCCCGGACGGGGAGTGGTCGGCCGTCGCGCACCAGGACGGCGGGCGTGCCGGAGACCGCGAGATCCACCGCATCAGACTCACGATGCGCAAGGCCGACGACCGTCTGATCTTCGATTTCACCGGCACGGACCAGCAGGTCGAGGGGATCATCAACTGCACGTTCGCAGGACTGCGCGGCGGCATCCTGCCGATCGTGCTGACGATGCTCTGCCCGGACATCCCGTGGGCCCCGGGCGGCATCTACCGGTGCCTGGAGATCGTCAGCGAGCCGGGCACGATCAACAACTGCACCTTCCCTGCCGGTATCGGCAAAGCGTCGGTGAGCTCCGCCTGGGCCACGCAGAACGCAGCATCCGAGACGATCGCGAGCATGCTTCACACGGATCCGGTGCTGGCCGGCTCCGCGATGAGCGTGTGCTGCGGCACGTGGGACCTTGCGCTACTGGCCGGAGTCGACCAGCGCGGTGGCGGGTTCGTCACCATGCTCTGCGACTCGATGGCCGGCGGGCTGGGCGCGAAGGTCGACGGTGACGGCGTCGACAGCGGCGGCGTGAACTGCATCCCGATGGGCCGCATCGCCGACGTCGAGATCAACGAGTTCAGCTTTCCGATGCTGTATCTGTGGCGGCGGGAGGAGGTCGACTCGGGCGGCCCGGGCGAGTACCGCGGCGGCGTTGGCGCGTCGAGCTGCTTCGTCCCCCACGACTCGCCGATCGGCGGAGTGCACCTGGTCGTATCCGCTACCGGCAAGGCGATCCCGCAGGCGTCCGGGCTCTCCGGCGGATACCCCGCTGCCACCCAGTGGGACGTGCTCATGCGCGGCACCGACGTGCTCGAGCAGTTCGCGGCCGGGCGGATCCCGCAGAGCTTCGAGGCGATTGGCGGAGCCGACGAGCTGATGCCCGTGCACCACGAGACCGACATGAGCGATCGCGACGTGTACTTCACGCACTGGCAGGGCGGCGGGGGCGTCGGCGATCCGTTGCGCCGATCCCCGGAGCGGGTGGCGGCGGACGTGTCCGACGGCACGGTCTCCGCGGCCTCAGCCGGCACCATCTACGGCGTCGTTCTGGACGGGTCCGGAAATGCGGATCTGCCGGCGACAGATGCCCGCCGCACGGAGCTCCGACGCGAACGCGCCGGTCTGGCGAGCTGAGAGGACATGACCATGATCATCGACATGAATCTGGAACTCGACGACGCGCGCGTCGCCCGATGCCGTCACTGCGGCACACAGGTCGGCACTGCCGACGACCCGTTCTCCCGCGCCCGCCGCGCAGAGCGGCCCTCTTCCGATGCCGGAAGCGGCGTGCATGCCGATCCGGCGATCTTCTCGGACCGCGACGTGGTGCTGCGTCAGAGGTTCTGCCCCGGATGCCTGACACTGCTGTCGACTGAGATCGTTCCCCGCGATGAGGAGGAGGTGCGCGGCTGGCGCATGTGAGATCGTCCTCAAGCCCAAGAAGGGGCCGGTTCATCGCTGAGCGGTGAACCGGCCCCTTCGGCATTGCTCCGCCCGCGCTGCCTGGACACGACGTGCGCCGCGCCGCCCGAAAGTTCCGCGCCATCCGTCGCAGGATCCTGGGAACGTCCCAGGCCGGGCCGCAGGCGTTGCGCGGTCACCGATCAACGGGTTCGAGCAGCACACTGGCCAGGAAGTCGGTCAGCTCGGTGCGCGCAGTCAGCGGAAGCACATTCGCGATGTACTGATCCGGCCGCACGAGCACGATCGCACCCTCGGTGCCGATGCCCCTCGCCGCGAAGATGTCCTGCCGTGCATCCGTCGCCCAGACCTTCTCCCAGTCCTGTAGGCCGAAACGACCGGTGCGCGGCAGCAGGATCCTCGGGAGCGCCCCCAGATCGATCCCATGATGATCCCGCCGGAACACCGCGTGGACGTCGAGCACACCATCGAGGTCCGCGTCCGAAGGCGTGAACCGCCGGACCGCGGAGGCGGGGTGCTCCCCCAGCCACGCGGCCAGATCGAGAAGCCCGCTCTCGTCGTCGCCTGCGAACGCGTACAGCCGCCACCGGCCGTCGGCGACCAGGGAGTGACCGAGCTCGAGCGGTTTCGCATCGGCGACCCGGATCACGGGCGCGGAATGGAACCGCTCACCGATGGCGAACCCGCTCGCGAGGTGCTGATGCTCGCCCGCACCCGTGAGGGTCGATGCACGATACCGTGTCGCGAGCCCGGCCGTGTACCGCCCCTGCCTCGCGAACTCGTCCTTCATCTGCTCGGGGGTGATGCCGCCCAGTTCCGGCCGTGCCGGATCCAGGATCGGCTGTGCGATGAATTCCGACCAGTGCTTGTCGAAGTCGATGAGGTCCTGAGCGACCGACTGGCGTTCCGCGGTGTAAGTGCGCAGCAGACTCGGGGCTGAGCGTCCTTCGAGGACGGCCGCGAGCTTCCACCCGAGGTTGAACGCGTCCTGCATGGAGACGTTCATCCCCTGGCCCGCCTTCGCGGAATGGGTGTGGCAGGCGTCTCCGGCGATGAACACCCGCGGAATCCGCCCCGTCTCATCATCCAGCGGGACATCATCGAAGGAAGCGGCAACGCGCTGACCCACCTCGTAGACGGAGGACCATACGACCGAGCGTACGTCGATCGAGTACGGATGCAGAATGGCGTTGGCGACATCGGTGAGCCGTTCCACCGTCGTGGTGCGGACGCTGTGATCTCCGGCAGGCACGGTACCAAGGTCGACATAGAGTCGGACCATGCTGCCTCCCTCCCGGGGGATCATCAGCAGGCTCCCCTTACCCGCTGACTGCACCACGTTCTTGGTGCGCCAATCAGGGAAATCAGTCACAGCGAGTACATCCATCACGCCCCAAGCGTGGTTCGCCGCGTCGCCCTTCAGATCGCGACCAAGCGCGCGGCGAACGGCACTTCGAGCCCCATCGCAGCCGACCACGTACTTCGTGTGCACGATGATGTCGTCTTCGCCGCGGCGCAGCGTCACGCGCACCGGATACTCGCCCTCACCCACCTCAAGCGTGACGAATTCGACGCCGTAGTCCGGGCGCAGGCGGCTCTCTGCCTTCTCCATGTGCTGCAGCAAGTACTGCTGCATCCGCGCCTGATTGACGATCACGTGCGGGAACTCGCTCAGGCCTTCCGGCGTGTCCAGCGCCCAGCCTGTGCGCTCGATCCGGTCTCGGTTCGCCTCCGATGGACCCCAGAATCGCACTTCATTGACCCAGTAGGCCTCGCGCAGGAGGCCTTCTGCGAGCCCGAATGCCTGGAACATCTCCACGGTGCGGCAGGCGACGCCGTCGGCCTGCCCGACGTGCAGGGCGCCGTCTCGACGTTCCACGATGCGCGTCGAGATATCGGGGAACGCAGCGAGCTGAGCACCCAGCACGGCGCCCGCGGGTCCGCTGCCCACGATGAGCACGTCGAGAGTTTCGGGGATCTCATCAGTGCGGGCCAGTGCCGCGGGAGAGGCAGGCCGGATCTCAGGGTCTCCCGGACGGTATCCATCCCGATAGAACTGCACAGCGATCTCCTTCGATCTGCGCCGCCTCAGCGGGCGGCGCTGAATTCCTCAGTGACCATACGGTCCCACGTGCGAGCACGCTCCCGCGCGGTCTTTCCGTCCAGCAGAACTTGTCCGCGCGTTGTGCTGCTTACGCCGGCCCTACCCATGGCCGAGACCAGAGGTCGCGCTGGCAGGATGTCGACGGGAGATGGCGGCCGCGACCTCGACCGACGCAGGCCGCATCTGCGACGATCGAGGGATGCCAGCGACCCCGCCGCCCACGCCTGAGAGCCCCACGCGCGAGGAGCGCGTGGCGACCCGCCCGAACGGGCCGCTCGTCCTGCTCGCTGCGCTGGTCACGGTCGTGCTGTGGGCGTCGGCGTTCATCGGGATCCGCGGCGCCGGGCCGCACTACGACCCCGGCGCGCTCGCCCTGCTGCGGATGGCCGTCGGCACGCTCGCGCTCGGCGTGATCGCGCTGCGACGCGGCATCCGCGTCCCC
>Ga0308157_10001979_pt1 | contig 37203 bp, 35 predicted proteins | sample PhyBR1_FD_201035 | JGI IMG/M metagenome (GOLD analysis project Ga0308157, IMG submission 201035) | Phyllosphere microbial communities from UC Gill Tract Community Farm, Albany, California, United States - DLSLB.R1 | ecosystem: Host-associated > Plants > Phyllosphere > Unclassified | place: USA... | reverse complement strand
TACTGCCGCATCAAGCAATGGCGAGGACTCGCCACCCGCTACGACAAACACGCCGTGATCTACCGCGCAGCCGTCGTCCTCAACGCCGTCATCGCATGGACCAAGGCTTTGTCAGACACGCCCTAGGCGGCTCCGATTGAGCTTTGTGGTCTCGCGCGGGTTGCCGCATGTACGCTACAGCGTGTGGGCACTCGCAGTCAGGCCGCTGTCACCGTCGGCCAGCGTATGCGTGAGGCCCGAAACGCGCTCGGGCTCTCCGCCCGCCGCGCCGCCGCCCGCGCGGGCCTCGACGTCACGCACTACTCGCGCATCGAACGCGGTGAGGGAAACGCGACGCTCCACGCACTCATCAAGATCGGCACGGCAGTGCGGATCGACCCGGGCGCCCTCATCGCCGACCTGACGCTCAGCGATCTGCCCGCGTCGGAGCTGCGTGGCGCCCACGCGTCCGACGAGTTTCAATCGTGGCTCGCCGAACAACGGCGGCGGTGCAACCGCGAGTGAGCTACGCGGCCTTCGAACGTCAGAGGTATACCGTATCGTCCACCCTGAAGATCACCACTCGCAGAACAGGATCCGCGCATGGCAATAGGCCGCCTCTCGCTCAGTTGGGCTCACAAGGGCGACGCCCTGATCTCGGACGGTGACGGCGGCTACGAATGGGTCGACCCAGACGACCCCCGCACACGCGAAGTTCGGCTACTCGACCCCGTGAACTCCGTCGGCGAGACGACCGGAACGCCCGGGGACAACCTCCTGATCCGTGGTAACGGCCTCCACGCGATGCGGGCGCTCCTCTCGAGTCCTGAGTACGCCGACGAATACCGTGGCAAGGTGAAACTGGTCTACATCGACCCGCCCTTCAACACCGGGCAGGCCTTCGAACACTACGACGACGGTGTCGAGCACAGCGTGTGGCTCAGCATGCTTCGACAGCACCTCGAAGCGATCCGGGACCTTCTCACGCCCGACGGGTCCGTGTGGGTGCACCTCGACGATGCGGAGGGTGCCTACGCCAAGGTTGTAATGGATGAAGTGTTCGGGCGGCAGAACCACGTCTCGACAGTCATTTGGGAGAAGTCAGACAGCCCCCGAAATAGCGCTCGGTTCCTCAGCGTCGATCAGGATTACATCTACGTTTTCGCCAAGGACTCGGAGAAGTGGCGCCCCAACAAGATCGCACGATCCGCGAGCGTTGATGCCAAGTACAAGAACCCGGACGACGATCCGAACGGGCGGTGGTTCGGCGACAACCTGCGCGCGAACAAGCCGTACTCCCTTGGACGCTATGAGGTAACGGGCCCTACGGGTCGCACGTTTTCCCCTCCATCGGGGAAGTACTGGCGCATCTCAGAGGAGAAGTTTCGCGAGTACGAGAGTGAGGGCCGGATCTGGTGGGGCGCGAAGAACGATGCGTTCCCCACGATGAAGCGATACCTCACGGAGGTTGGCGACATGGTGCCGCGCACACTGTGGCGCCACGCTGATGTCGGGTCCAACCGTACGAGCAACAGCGAGATGAAGGCGCTCTTCCCGGACCAGGAGTCATTCTCCACGCCTAAGCCCGAGCGACTGCTCGCACGCGTCCTTGACGTTGCTTCGAATCCAGGCGACATCGTTCTCGACTGCTTCGCGGGTTCGGGTACAACGGCTGCCGTCGCACAAAAGAAGGAACGTCGCTGGGTCACGATGGAGCTCCGGAACTCGACTGTCGATCGGTACGTGGCGCCGCGACTTCGTGCGGTTGTCGACGGGCGAGACACAGGTGGCGTGTCTACAGTCAAGTCTCTCGAGGCTGAGTCCGAGCTCCCAGAAGGAGTCACGCCGGAGGACGCTCGGGCGTTCCGTTCTGTCCTCAAGCGCTTCACCGACCATGCGGGGCGTGGCGCCGTCGACGCTGCTGCCGTTGCCGCCCTCCGCGGCATGGCGGCCGTGCGCGAGGTCTCGACCCCTCTCTGGTCCGGCGGTGGGGGCTTCCGTGAACTCCGTGTCGCTCCTCCGGTGTTCGAGCAACGCGAACTCGGCTCGATGTCGTTCACGACGATCGCGGATGGCGTCGACGATGTGCGGCTTGCGCGATCGGTCGCCGCACAGATTGGATACACATCGGACAATGAGGCGGGCCCGTTCGTGGGTCGGCGCGGCCGTTCTCGTCTCGCGGTGGTTCGGGGCGTGTTTGACATGCCGCTCGCTGAGTCTCTGCTCGCGGCGCTCGATGATGGCGAGACGTTGTTCGTCGCCGCTACGACGATCGAAGAGGACGCGCGAGCGCACGTGCGGACCGTCGTAAAGGGGTCGCGAGTCATCACGATTCCGGGCGGGTTGTTCATGAAGGGTGGTGCACGATGACGTGGCTACCGTACTCGGCAGATGATGTGGCCGCGATCGCAGCTGCGATGGATCTGCGTACCCCGAACCGTGCGGCGCTCGATGTCCTCGCGCAACAAGTGCAGGATGGTGACGGTCGCGAGGTCGTCGCGGACTTGGCAACGGGCGTCGGTAAGACATATCTCGCCGCTGGAATGGTCGATTACCTCGCACAGCAAGGTGTCCGCAATGTGCTCGTCGTGGTCCCGTCGGCGGCGATCTTGCAGAAGACGATTCGGAACTTCACGCCCGGTGACTCGAAGTACGTCGCCGGCGCATCGGTCGAACCGATGCTGATCACATCGGAGAACTTTGCGCGTGGTGAGGTCGGCGACGCGCTGCATGACGCCCGCCGGCTGAAGCTTTTCGTGTTCACGGTGCAGACGCTGATCGCGCCGACGGCGAAGGCGAACCGGAAGGCGTATAAGGAGAACGAGAACATCGGCGATGCGCTCTACGCGCACCTGCAGACCGCCGACGACCTGGTGGTGCTCGTCGACGAGCACCACGTCATCCGTGAGAAGGCGAAGCGCTTCAATGCGGCCGTGCACGAGCTCGGTGCCAGGGCTGTCATTGGTCTGACCGCGACTCCTGATGCGGGTTCGCTCGACAAGATCGTGTACCGCTATTCGCTTGCCGAGGCGATCGCTGACCGTCTCGTGAAGATTCCGACCATCGTCTACCGCGAAGACGGACGTAAGGATCTGCGCACGCGGCTCGCGGACGCATGTCAGCTGCGTCGTCTTAAGGAGCCTCACTGGGAAGCGTACGCGCAGGCAGCGGGCCGCCGTCCGGTGCGACCGATCATCTTCGTCGTCGCGGATCGCATTGACGACGCAAACGAGATCGCCGATGAGCTGCGCGCAGACGACCTTCTGCCAGGCGAAGGCGAAGTGCTCGTTGTCACGGGCGAGTCGAAAGAGACCGATCTTCAGGCGCTTGCCCGCGTTGAAGACATGGATTCTCCCGTGCGCGCGATCGTCAGCGTCGACAAGCTCAAGGAAGGATGGGACGTCGCGAACATCGGCGTGATCATGGCGCGCCGCACCCTCGCGTCCGAGACACTCACTGAGCAGATCCTCGGTCGCGGGTTGCGCCTCCCATACGGACATCGCACCGACGTACCCGCCATCGATCAGGTGGACATCGTCGCGCACGAATCATACCGAAAGCTACTGGCCCAGAAGGATGCACTGCTGGAGAAGCTCACCTCAGACGTGAATCCGAAAGGTGCGGACGACGAGCAGGATGAGTCGGCGATCGATTTCACTTCCCTCTTGACCCCGACAGTGAGCCCAGAGCCTGCCGAGGACGACGAAAGCGGTCGTGGCTTCGCAATCACGGCGCACTTGCCAGGGCGCGTTTCGGATCGGCTCGATGGCACGAGCGACGCGGATCTGCTCCTGGCTCAGGAAATGGGCGACGTCGCGCGTCGGGACGCACACCCGACCGTCGCCGATACGATGCCCCACACGAAGGGCCTCGAGCCGGTCGTGTTCCCGTCGCGGCGATTGTCAGCCGAGCAGCCATTGTGGTTCTCTCTGGACAGCGTCGACGAGAGCAGCGCTGAGGCACGAGGACGCGCGTTCAGTAGCGATCCCGAGGTGCGCCTGAACCGGGTCGCGCTCAACGCGACAAGGGACATTCACGGCCAAGCGCATGTCACACACGAGAATGTCGAAGCAGTCGCCGCAACCCGTCGTGCCGTTGCCGGGGCAGACATCCGTGATGCACTCACAAAGCGTCTTCTGCATTCGGGGATTGTCGAACCCGACTTCACGGAGGCGCTCCGCGCGCAGAGTCTCGTCGAGCGCTTCCTGTCTGGCGCGGGTGTCGATCTCGACGCAGATTGGGAGTGGTCGGTCGACCACGCTGAGCGCGCGCAGAACGCGCTGATCGATTTGGTTCGCACAGCACGCGCAGGACTCTTGCAGCGCCGCGAAGTGACCTACAAGTGGCACCCCGTGACGGTCCCCGTGCCCCGTCCGCGGCCGACGGTTGTGCGCACAGAGTGGGACACGTTCGTTAAGGGCGCGTGGGTCGGCCCGATGAAGCGTTCGATCGATCAGTACGCGGCGTTCGATTCCGGGACGGCGGAGCTCGCTCTCGCGCAGAAGCTCGAAACGTGGTCGCGTCTCGCATGCTGGAACCGCATCTACACGCACACCGACGCCTACATCCCGTGGGGTGGCGGTCGGCGGTACTACGTCGACTTCGTTATCGTGGATGCCGACGGGACGTACTGGGCGATCGAGACGAAATCGGACAAGGATGCCAAGGACTCCGAAGAGGTCAAACAGAAGGCACTCGCCGCTGAGAAATGGGCGCGGGACGCGACCGCGACGCTGCAGTTCGGCACCTGGCGCTACCGGCTGTGCACCGAGACGCAAATCAAACAGGCCGTGACATGGGAGCAGCTCGTGGGAGGCGCAGGCTCACGGTGACGCTGATTCGTCGCGGAGTCGAATTTGTTCGTCTGATGGGCGTGCGCCGACTGCGGTCGACTCGTTGAGCTCTAGATTGATCGGGTGCTTAGTCTGTATCGCGGAAGACTGATTTCCTTCGTCTCAGAGGGGTGATGCTTCCCTCCAACGACATTGCCTGGAGTGCCCGGTTCTCGATCGCCAGGCGTTGAATTTGCGCGATTGCGAGTTCGAGTTCCGCATGGGTTCGCTGAAGGTCGCGGCGTAGGCGCTCGACCACCTCGGCCTCAGCCGACGGTAGGTCGTTGACCGCATGATGGGCCCGAAGCGCGACGCGACGGTCATCGGCTACTTGTTGAGCGATCGCGGGAAACCGGCGCCAGAGCGTGGTATTGGACAACCCGAGTGCTTCAGCGAGGGCTCTCGCCGTGACCGGGCGGGTGCTTCGCGATCGGAGTTGCTCCAGTACGCCTCTGACGTGTTCATCGCTTGGCAAGTCGACCGCCCTAGTCATTGTTCGATCTCCGCGGGGCCGTCCAGGAGCTTTCGCACCATTGTCTGTCTTTCTCTGAGTCTGGCTTCCAACGCCGGTGGAAGCTTGGGGCGTACGCGAAGCTGTTCGTCGATCCGCACGATTTCCTGTTCCCATTCCTGACGGTTCGTCGAAGTCAGTGCGACGTTCCGACAATTGAGTGGCTTGCAGTCTCGCTCTCCGGGCTTCTCTGGGGTGCTGCTCGCTGCAGCGTGACACAGCGCCTTCCTAGGGTCGTAGACGCAGGTTACATATTTGGAGGGGTAGACTTGAGGGTCGTTTCTTCGGAGAATTCGCATGAGTCGTCGACGGTCGGTGGTCACGATCCCGTTGAAGCCTTGGGGCTTTGACAAGGCCGTGAGCCGCGCGCGCGCTTCGGTCGCTGCCGGGCCGCTGACAGTCAGGTGTTCTTCCCGGTCGATCAGTGCGAGGAGGTTTTCAGCGCGTGCCAGCGCCTGTTCGGCCTCGACTTCGGCACGAAATCCCGAGTCGCTAGTACCCGCGTATCCCTCGAACATCTGGATGCTGTGGTGCCGATAGGCGATCGCTCCCGCGACCGATCCACCCGGGCGACGCGCGATGTACCAGGCGAGGGTGCGTCTGAACTGGCTAGGCGACAGGCGCCAGGGATGTCCGTCTACATCGGGGATTGTGTCTCGGCGTCTTCTTGGGTCGCAGTAGTCGTTGACCCACTTCGAGAACGCCTGAAGCTGTCGGGCAGTGCTGGCGCTGGTCATCGCGGGATTCCCTGTTCGTCCGGCCGATCCTCGGCCTGCTCCGGTTCGAATCGCTGCGAACAGCCAGGCTTGCTTGTCGTCCCCTTTACTGTCCTGAATTTGTTCAAGTACTCTGATCGCCCGGGCTGCTGGTTCGCCTATCACCCAGATCGCTGAAGTCCCCATTGGATCGCCCTCGCCCTTGAAGGCTTGGCTTCGCACGGTCCATCGATAAGGGGACCCATTGGCGTCGAGGTGGACGTTCAGGCAGCCGGCGCGCAGATGTTTGATCTCGGAGTCGCGCATGCCCGATAGGAATGCGATCAGGATGTAGCACGCTGCTTGCAGCGTCTGAGTGAGGCGCGACAGGGATTCCGGGTGCCCCACTTCCACCGTCACACCTTCGATCCATGCCGTCCCATCGAGCTGGCCGTGGATTGGGATGCCCAGGTACGCGTAGTTGGAGACTCCGACTTCACGGCCAAGCGTGACCAAAGAATCTTTATGCGGGTGCAACGCGAGACGGTCGCAGCCAATCATGCGCGCGATGGCCATATGGTTGACGGCATCGTTGTGCGCTGGCAACGGCCGCCTGGACCGGGCCGTCTCATCAATGAAGGAACGGATGAGGGCATCGGTTTCACGGGCCATTCGTCGACGCGGATGACGACGGATGCGCAGTGCTTGCCATTGGGTGTAGGCCGCGATGATGTCTGGTGAGAAGTCATCGACGAATCGGGTAGCCCACACCAGGAGCCGAGTGTGAACTTCCTCCGGGATGCGCAGAGTCGAGTTTTCTGTCCGGCGCGTGGCACGTTCGTCCCACGCTGGCAATGTGCGTGGGTCCAGTTTGAGTGCGCTGGTGCCGAGTGCCTCGCGGTAGCGCCACAGATAGGCGACCGCTCGTCGAAGGTTGGCTCGGCGCATCGGGGTCCGCGGCGACAGAAGGAGGTGCCGTTGGTACTCCTCGAAGGTTGCTGACCCGAGCTCGGGAATCGCGACGCCGGGATGTGCAGTGTCGAGCCACCGGAAGAAGACCGCCACGTTATAGAACAGTCCCGAGACGGTGGCGATGCTTGGGCGTTGCTCCCTGGCCGGTAGTTCCGCCGATAGCGCCGCGTATACCAGTTTCTTCAGGTCATGACGGTAGGCGGGAGGGACTTCGTCGAAGTTCAGCGTTAGTCCCCGTTGATGCGCCATCAGCGACGCTGGCGCCAACGGCCACTTCTCCTCTCCAAAACGTGGAGTGTCCTCAAGGGCTGTGCCGTCGCGCAACGCCCGCCCATGAAGTACATAGGCTTCCTCGAGCGCGGCGCCAACCGGGTGGTATGCCGCACCGCCGGTCATGGGGCCTCCCATCCGGGTTCCACCAGGTCCAGCAGGCTGTCGCCAGCCTTCATGGCGGCTGCGTGGGATACCTCGGCTTCACTGAAGTGCGGAAGCACATCATGACGAATGGCTGTCCACGCCGTCCCGTACTTTTCCCACCAGTGCTCGTCGGACATGATTCGACGGCGCTCCTCCAGAGCATCAACCAGGTCGAGCAATCGAGGAAGGTGGCTGTTCGTAACGACGCAATTTTTGCAGTTGAAGCAGTCGAGGAAGCTGGCCGCGCAACGAGCGCCGGTACGAGGATGGTGCTCAATATCTCCGCAGGCCGTCCAAGCGACATCTGTGACGGAGTCGGAGGATTCCGACCCGGCCGCTACTCGAACGTCGAGCGCTTGCCTACCGTCCCTCGCCAACTCCCGCCGATGAGCGTCCCATGCCCTGCGTTCGACTTCCCCGAGCGTATCGGTCAAGATCTCGCGCGACCACTCGACCGCGACAGGGTCGCCCGATAGATAGTGTTGGAACAGAACTTGTGGCGTGTTGCTTCGGACCGCAGATGCAAGATGCCCGCCTACCTGTCGTGTGCGACGCACGTCGATGCTCGTCTTGAGGCGATTGAAGTTGAGCTTCAGCGGCTCGCTGTCAGCGTCAGGGCTTCTCGGATCGGCCTTGAGTCCGTGCTTGCTGATCCAACGATCGGGGTGGAGGTTGGCATTCAGTTCGTTTTGGAACGGATTCCGGCAGCCCTGTTCCCGGCGTCCCGACGGCTGCCAGATAGCCCAGAATGAGTCCTCTCCGCAAAGTGTTCTTGCTGGTGCCATCAGCTCCCGACACAGTTGGTAAAGCCCGCCGGGAGTACTCAGTCTCTTGTTCAGGGGTCCGAGTTCCCAAGTCACACGGTTATGCCAATGCCCCGGGCCGCGTCGCCGTTTAACCACCGACAACTCAATGGCGTGGTCTTCGATGTTTCGGAACTCCAACGGGAGTTCCTTGATAACTTCGACGTTCCACCCGGTGCTGGCGACCAACAGTACAAGCATTGGCGTCAGGTCGGCCAATGTGACGAAGCATCGCTCGGCGATGCGCTTTGAGACGCGGTACCGCGCTGTGAGCGGAACACCATCAAGCGGTACCCGTCCTGTCGCGCGCGCTCGTTCGAGGCGAGTCCGGTCGGGTTCGGCCAAGGTCTCGGTCATGCCGACTGTCAGACGGTTGCGGATGGCCGCGACATCTTTGCGCGCCGCGATGATGAGACGACGCAGCTCGCCATCCGAGTACCCGGGAACGGGTTTTCGACGATTCGGTCCCCTCGGACGCATGAGGTCACGAGCCTCGGCCGAAACGAGGCTCCTCAATGGCTCCAGATCAAAAAGCATCGCGTTAGTTCTGGCTTCTTCGCGGACGGAGGAAGCATTCCGGTTCGCGCTTCGAAGGCGAAGGTACGACGCGACGTGCTCAGCGGTGAGGTCTTCTGGCGATTGCGGTGGCCTCAGCATCGCGTCGAAGGTGTTCATCATGCGATTCAGGTTTCCCCAAGCATGATTGACCGAAGCCTTAGTGCGCAGAGTCCCCGTCGCACTGACCCGCACGGCCCAGGCTTCGGCCAACGCAGCATGCCAGCCTGGCAGTGCCAAGGTCGAGATATCGAACTTTAGTTCCCGGCCGTCTTCGCCGCGAAACGAACCCGCGGTCGCGGCCGAGGTGATGGACGGAGCTTCATACCCAGCTTCCGGGAGTTGCGTCGGCTGACCGCCGCGAGTCGTACCTCGAGGCGTCATCATGCACTTCCGGTGATGTCAGCGAACACTTGGTTCTCGTCGCGCGGGTCGTCCCAAGGGTCTTCGACAAGTGCCAATCGTGTCTCCATCTCGAGATCGCGCAGCGTGTGCGTGTAGATCTGCGTCGTCGTGATGCTCCTGTGTCCGAGTCGCTGTCGAATCCAGTCGAGCGGGTCACCGAACACCTGCGAGTAATGGGAACGCTGTGCAAGGTTCAGCTTGGCAAGGTTCCTAATGTGCCCACGTTGCAGTCTCTCGAGCTCGACCACCGCGAATGTGTGGCGCAGAAGGTGAGCGTGCGCCGCGAGGGCGATACCCTGCCGCTGGCAGCGGCGGTTTGCGGCTGCGAACATGTCCTTCCATGTTGAGGTAGTTAGAGGCTGCCCGTTTTCACCGATCCAGAGTGATGCCGGTTCCCAACCCTGTTCGCCGGCAACTAGAAGGCGTCGACGTTCATCCGGCGCGAGCTTCGCCAGTGTCGCTCGGGGAGAAGTGTCGGTATCTAGACCGCTGCCGACCCGCATGTTGTCGTCGAGGTAGAGGTAACCCGCTTGGTCGTACACACCGCGCTCACGAGCCCGTTCGATGCACTCCCGTCGATCGATGACTATATATCCGTGCAGCGCGCGCAACACGTGCGACGGCACGTACACCCAGCGCGCAGACCCGCCCTTCGCGATTGGTGCGGGCAGCCAGAAGCGATGGTGCCCTCGTGAATCCCGAAACGTGGGTATCTCAACCGTGGTCAGCGCGGATTGCTCTGTTAGACGCATGCCGGTGTTGACCATCAGGTCTGCGAACGCCGCATTACGATCGGCCCACCGACCTCGAAAAGTCGGATCAGCTACACCCGATGCTGCGTATCCCCGGATCCCGACGTCACGCCAGAGCCGGTAAGATCGAGGCGGGAGCCAGCTCACGGCGGACTTACGGCCCGCGTGCGAGTACGCAGCTGCGGTCGTGCCAGTTCCCGCGTGTCGTTGCCCTCGCCGCGACCACGCGCCCACGCGGACTGCGCGCTGCTCGAGCGGACTCTGCGCAACATGTCCTTCGCGAGCGGCCCACTTGTAGAACCGGTCAAGAGCGCTTACTGCGCGGTTCCACGTGTCGGGACTAACTCGCGGCCCTTTCAGGTCGTCACGGCGCCAAGTCGCGTAGGCCCGAAGGTCTTCCGACGACGCATCACGCCAATTCGTGGAGTTGCGCGAATGGCTGAGGAAATCGAAAAATCCTTTGAGGTCACGCGCGTAGCCGAGTCGAGTGAGTGGCCGCGAACCGAGCATATCCGTCGAATAGAAGAACTCGTTGAGCTCAACGTCATAGGACATGTCTGGCGCGAGCAAGAAGGGTGTGCCCAGCGGGATGCCAAATCGCTGCCGCCACTCGCGCCAGCCCTCTTCACTTGCAAGCCGCTCCAGTTCGGCCGTCGTCGAAGGCCGGAACTGATCTCGGACCTCATGAAGGGTCCACCTCGGTGCGGTGCCGGTCATGTCGACGACAGTAGGTGCGCTCCGCCGGCGGGACACTGGACACGCCGCAAACACCGTTCACAACCTCGCTATGAACCCGTGTCCTTGCGGAGAATTCGGGACGCGAGGCGGCACGTGCGTCTGCTCTCCGAACGCCGTCCGCAACTACCAGCACCGCCTGTCCGGCCCGCTGCTCGACCGCATCGACATCGCCCTGCACATGAACCGCGTGACGGCCTCGTCCGGCACCGGCGCGCTCACGAGCGAGCGGGCGCGACAGCGGGTGGTGGCCGCGAGAGCGCGGGCGGCCGAACGGCTCGCTGCGACGCCGTGGCGGCGCAACGCGGATGTGCCAGGCACCTGGCTGCGCGGTGAGGGCCGGCGCGTGCCGCGGGCGGCGACGGCCGCCGTCGACCGGGCGCTCGAGCGGGGCGGCATCACCCTCCGCGCCTACGACCGCATCCTGCGCGTCGCGTGGACGCTCGCCGATCTCGCCGAGCGCGAGGTGCCGGCGGCCGACGACATCGGCCGCGCCCTGTACCTGAAATCGGGGAGGGAATCATGAGCTCCGACGCCGTCGAGCGGATGACCGCGGCCGCCGAGGTTCGCGCAGCAGCCGCGAGGCTGTGGCCGGGTGCGTCGGGAGATGTGCTCGACGACCGCGTCGCCCGAGCGGCGTGGACCGCCGTCGCCGAGCCGAGCGACGGCGTCGCCGGGGCGCTCACCAGGGCGCGGGGTGCCGTCGGTGCGCTCGAGCGCGCCGGAAGCGCCGAACCGCCGGTCGGGATCGCGGGGGTCGGCGCGAAGGAATGGGCGGCCGCGCTCGCGAGATGGGGTCCGCGGCTCGATGCCCGTCTCGTCATCGACGCGCTTTCGCGGGCCGGGCGCAGCGGGCTGAGTCTCATCGCCCCCGGCGACGAGGACTGGCCGGCGCAGCTCGACGACCTGGGCGCGCATGCGCCGATCGCGCTGTGGGTGAGGGGAGAGCGCGCGGCGCTGTCGTCGCTTTCGTGCGCGGTCTCGATCGTGGGCGCCAGGGCGGCCACGGGCTACGGCGAGCACGTCGCGGGCGAGCTCTCGGGCTCTCTCGCCGGCGACGGCGCGGCGATCGTCTCCGGCGGCGCCTACGGCATCGACGGCGCGGCGCATCGGGCTGCGGTCCAATCGGGCGGTGTCACGATAGCGGTGATGGCCGGCGGTGCCGACCGCGTCTACCCGGCGGGGCACGCTCACCTGCTGCAGCGCATTGCCGAGTCCGGCGCCGTCCTCAGCGAGGTGGCGCCAGGCACTGCGCCGACCAAGTTCCGCTTCCTCCGACGTAACCGATTGATCGCGGCGCTGGGCTGCGCCACGGTCGTGGTCGAGGCGGCCACGCGCTCCGGCTCGCTCAGCACTGCCGCCGCCGCGGCTGAGCTCGGACGTCCGCTCGGTGCGGTGCCCGGATCGGTGCTGCACACCACCTCGGCCGGCTGCCATCGGCTGCTGCGCGAATTCGACGCAGTCTGCGTGACGTCGGCCGACGACGTGCGCGAGCTGATGGGGCTCGGCGGCGATGCGCTCGCCGACCTGCCGCTGAGCGCGCCGGTCGACCCCGTGACGCTGCGGGTGCGCGATGCGCTGAGCCGGCACAGGGGGCTGCCCGCGGCCGACGTGGCGACCAGGGCAGGGGTCGCGGTCCCCGAGGCGACGGCGGCCCTCGGGCTGCTGCACATCGAAGGAGCGGCACGGGAGGAGTCGGGGCTCTGGCGCCTGTCGGCCTGAGCGGGCGTCCGCGGGTGCCGCGGCGGTCTCGCGCTTCCCGCCGCCGTGCGCGGGCCCCGCGTCGTCGGGCGGACGTTCGGCCCGCGCGCGCCCTTCTGCCGTCAGCGCCGCCCGTTCACCGCGCCGCGTGGCGCGGTCAGGGAGCCGCCTGCCCCGCGCGAGAATGGGACCATGCGGTTCGAGCGCGCGGTCGAGCAGTTCGCCGATCACCTGACGCGGGTGCGGCGGCTCTCGCCGGCGACCGTCAGGGCCTACCGATCGGATCTGACCGATCTCGCCGGCACGCTCGACGACGGCGCCGACATCGCGGCCGTCGACCTCGAGCACCTGCGCGAATGGCTGTGGCGGGCGACGCAGCGCGGAGACGCGCGATCGACGATCGCCAGGCGCACCTCGAGCGCCAGGGCGCTGTTCGCCTGGGCGCTCGATCAGCACCTGGTGCCGGCAGACCCGAGCCTGCGGCTGGTGACTCCGAAGAAGTCGCGCACGCTTCCGCAGGTGGCCACGGCCGACGCGCTGCGCGACCTGCTTGACGAGCAGGCGGCCGCCGCGGCGGAGGGCGACCCGATCGCCCTGCGCGACCACGCCGCGCTCGAACTCCTCTACGGCGCCGGCATCCGCGTGTCGGAGCTGTGCGGTCTCGACGTGCGCGACCTCGACCTCGACCGGGGCACGGCCCGCGTGCTCGGCAAGGGAGCGAAGCAGCGCGTGGTCCCCTTCGGCGCACCCGCAGCGCGGGCGGTATCGGCATACGTCGTGCGCGGCCGGCCGGCGCTCGCCGCGCGCCGCTCCAGCGAGTCGCCCGATTCCGGCGCCCTGCTGCTGGGGGCGCGAGGCCGCCGCCTCGGCCCTCGCACCGTTTACGCGCTGGTCTCGCGCACCCTCGGGCCGGCGATGGGCGCCGACCGCGTCGGCCCGCACGCGCTGCGGCACTCGGCCGCGACCCATCTCCTCGACGGCGGCGCCGACCTGCGGGTCGTCCAGGAGGTGCTCGGCCACGCGAGCCTCGGGACGACCCAGCTCTACACGCACGTCTCGTCCGAACGTCTGCGCTCGGCGTACCGCCTCGCGCATCCTCGCGCGTGAGACGGGTCAGCAGCACGGCAGCAGGACGGCGCGGGGCACACCCCCGAGCAGCAGCATCGGGTTGATGTACTCGCCGTTGAGCCGGACGCCGAAGTGCACGCTGCCGGCCGGAGCGTGACCGCCGGAGGCCGCTTCGCCGATCACGTCGCCGGCGGAGACGGCGTCGCCGGATGAGAGCTCGGTCTCGAGCGGCTCGAACGTCGAGACGTAACCTCCGACGTGGTCGATCGTGATCAGCGGCCGGTCGACCACGACGCCGACGAACGCGACGACCCCGTCCGCGGGAGCGTGCACCGCGCCGCTCGCGGTGAGGTCGATGCCGCGATGGCCCGGCCCGTAGTCGTGAGACGGCGCCTCGTACTCGTTCACGACGCGCGGCGGGACGACCGGCCACTGCCAGACGGAACCTCCCGCTGCGAGCTCGGCGACCGCGGCGCGGGCGCGAGGCGCCGCGCCGCCTCCGTCGGCGGGCGCTGCGCCGACGAGCACGAGCAGTGCGATCAGCGCGAGGGCCGCGGCCGTCGCGCTGATGCGGGGGCGCGCCCTGGCCGGCCGCATGATCCGGTGTGCTGTCGTCATACGCCCACTGTGCGCCGGGCGGCATAGGGGCGGAACCGCCGGCGACGATCTGTGGACGGATCGGGCGGGAATCCGGGGATGTGGAGGGAAGGTCGGCTCGTCGGGGGCGGGACGCACCGCCCGCCGGTGCGGCGCCGCCGGGCTGGTATGCTTGTGGGAGCACCCCGCTGTTCGGGGTGACTTCGCGTGCCCAGCGCGAGTGGGTTCGCAGCCTCGGCTGCGAACGGCTCGCGGCACCGCCTCCCCACGGTCCCTTTCCGAAGGGCGGGAGCGTGCCGGGCACCAGGAGCCCCAACCATCCGGTTGGGCGACACAACCGCAACAAGGCGCTTCGCGGCGCCGCCACAAGAAGGAGACGACCATGGCCGTCGTTACCATTCGCCAGCTGCTCGACAGCGGCGTTCACTTCGGACACCAGACCCGCCGGTGGAACCCGAAGGTCAAGCGCTTCATCCTCACCGAGCGCAGCGGCATCCACATCATCGACCTGCAGCAGTCGCTCGGGTTCATCGACAACGCGTACGACTTCGTCAAGGAGACCGTCTCGCACGGCGGCACGATCCTCTTCGTCGGTACCAAGAAGCAGGCGCAGGAAGTGCTCGCCGAGCAGGCGACCCGTGTCGGCCAGCCCTACGTCAACCAGCGCTGGCTCGGTGGTCTGCTGACCAACTTCCAGACCGTGTCGAAGCGCCTCGCTCGCATGAAGGAGCTCGAGGAGCTCGACTACGAGAACCCCTCGGAGTCCGGCTTCACCAAGAAGGAGCTGCTGCTCAAGAAGCGCGAGCTCGACAAGCTGCACAAGTCGCTCGGCGGTATCCGCAACCTGCAGAAGACGCCGTCGGCGCTCTGGGTGGTCGACGCCAAGCGCGAGCACCTCGCGATCGACGAGGCCAAGAAGCTGGGCATCCCGGTCATCGGCATCCTCGACACGAACGTCGACCCCGACGACCTGCAGTACCCGATCCCGGGCAACGACGACGCCATCCGCTCGGTGGCGCTGCTGACGCGCATCATCGCCGACGCCGCGGCCGAGGGCCTGCAGGCCAAGCACAACCCCGAGGCCGGCGACGCCGAGCCGCTCGCCGAGTGGGAGCAGGAGCTCCTCGCCGGCGACGAGGCCGCTGCTGAGGCGCCCGCTGCTGAGGCGCCCGCCGCTGAGGCTGAGGCGCCCGCCGCTGAGGCTGCTGAAGCTCCCGCCGCCGAGGCAGCTGCCGAGGCTCCCGCCGCCGAGGCCGCTGAGGCTGAGGCCCCCGCAGCCGAGTAATCGACTCCCCGAAGCAAAGGAACCGCTTATGGCAATCAGCATCGCTGACATCAAGACGCTGCGCGAGCAGCTCGGTACCGGCATGGTCGACACCAAGAAGGCGCTCGAGGAGGCCGATGGCGACATCGAGAAGGCCACCGAGATCCTGCGCCTGAAGGGTGCCAAGGGCAACGCGAAGCGTGCCGACCGCTCCACCAGCGAGGGCCTCGTGGTCTCGCGCGAGGTCGGCGGCAAGGCCACTCTGATCGAACTCGCCTGCGAGACCGACTTCGTCGCGAAGAACGAGAAGTTCATCGCGCTGGCCGACACGGTCGTCGACGCGGTCGCCGCTGCGGGCGCCGAGACGGTCGAGGCCGGTCTGGCCGCCACCGCCGGCGACAAGACCGTCGAGCAGCTCATCTCCGACGAGGCTGCGATCATCGGCGAGAAGGTCGAACTGCGCAAGGTCGCCACCCTGTCGGGCGACGCCTTCCAGATCTACCTGCACCGCACCAGCAAGGACCTGCCCCCGCAGGTCGGCGTGGTCGTCGCCTACTCGGGCGACGACGCGGAGACCGCTCGCTCGATCGCGCAGCACATCTCCTTCGCCGACCCGTCGTACCTGACGCGCGACGAGGTCCCTGCCGAGGTCGTCGACAAGGAGCGCGACATCGTCACCGAGATCTCACGCAACGAGGGCAAGCCCGAGGCCGCCCTGCCGAAGATCATCGAGGGCCGCGTGAACGCGTTCTTCAAGCAGGTCGTGCTCCTCGAGCAGCCCTACGCGAAGGACAACAAGCTCTCGATCGAGAAGGTCGCGAAGGACGCCGGCATCACGCTGGCCGGCTTCGTGCGCTTCAAGGTCGGCGCCTAAGCACCGCCTTCAGGGGGCCCGGATCACCGATCCGGGCCCCCTTTTTAGCGGCCGCTGAGCCGCAGACCGGTACCGTGTAACCCAACCAGCGACAACGCCTCAGACGAAGGAATCAACATGCGAAAAGAGACCGGGCGCAGGCGCGTCCTCCTGAAGCTCTCGGGCGAGGCCTTCGGCGGCGGAACGCTCGGCGTGAACCCCGATGTCGTGAGCCAGATCGCGCGCGAGATCGCTGTCGTCACCGAAGAGGTCGAGGTGGCGATCGTCGTCGGCGGCGGCAACTTCTTCCGCGGGGCCGAGCTCAGCCAGCGGGGCATGGAGCGCGGCCGCGCCGACTACATGGGCATGCTCGGCACCGTCATGAACGCCCTGGCGCTGCAGGACTTCCTCGAGCAGGCGGGGGCCGCCACGCGCGTGCAGTCCGCCATCGAGATGACCCAGGTCGCCGAGCCCTACATCCCGCTGCGCGCGCAGCGCCACCTCGAGAAGAGCCGCGTCGTCGTCTTCGGCGCCGGCGCCGGCATGCCGTACTTCTCGACCGATACGGTCGCCGCGCAGCGCGCGCTCGAGATCGGAGCAGACGAGGTGCTCGTCGCCAAGAACGGCGTCGACGGCGTCTACACCGCTGATCCGCGCACCGACCCGACCGCGACGAGGCTCGACGCGGTGACCTACTCCGAGGCGCTCCAGCGCGGCCTGAAGGTCGTCGACTCGACCGCCTTCAGCCTCTGCATGGACAACGGAATGCCTATGCGCGTGTTCGGCATGGAGCCAGCGGGCAACGTCACTCGCGCGCTGCGCGGCGAGGCGCTCGGCACGCGCGTCACCGCGTAGCCGCGACCCCTTTCCGACTAGACTTGACCGAGCAAGACGACGAATGGAGTCACCGTGATCGCGGATGTCCTGACAGAGGCGACGGGGCGCATGGAGCGCGCCGTCGAGGCGGCGAAAGAGGACTTCGCCACGGTGCGCACCGGTCGCGCCAACCCTCAGATGTTCCAGAACCTGAAGGTCGACTACTACGGCACGCCGACCCCGCTGCAGCAGCTGGCGTCGATGCAGAACCCCGAGGCGCGAACGCTCGTCGTGACGCCCTATGACAAGTCGGCGCTGAAGGCGATCGAGGACGCCATCCGCGACATGCCGAACCTCGATGTGAACCCCACGAACGACGGCAACCTCGTGCGCATCACGATGCCCGAGCTCACGGCCGAGCGCCGCAAGGAGTACGTCAAGCTCGTCCGCTCGAAGGGCGAAGACGCGAAGGTGCACGTGCGCGGCATCCGCCGCAAGGTGAAGGACGAGCTCGACGCTCTGAAGACCGAGGTGGGCGAGGACGAGGTCGCCCGCGGCGAGAAGGACCTCGATGCGCTGACGAAGTCGCAGGTCGACCGCATCGACGAGGCTCTCAAGCTCAAGGAAGCCGAGCTCCTCGAGCTCTGAGCAGACATGTCGTTCGTACCGCGCGATGGTGAGGGGGAGGAGCCCCGCGAGAACGCAGGCGACCCCGCCCATCGCGCACGGGACCGGATGGAGCATGCGCGCGAACACGCGCGGGAGCAGTTCGACCAGGCCAGGGAGCAGTTCGACCAGGCCAACGAGCGCATCAAGGAGCGCACGGGCCGCGACCTGATCCTCGCCATCGGCACGGCGATCGTGCTCGGCGCGATCGTACTGTGCTCGCTGGTGTTCATCAAGGGACTCTTCGTGATCGTGGCGCTCGCGGGCGCCGGCGTCGGCGTCGTCGAGCTCGTGATGGCGCTGCGCAGGAGCAGCCGGAACATCGATCTGATCCCCCAGCTGATCGCGGTTCCGCTCGTGCTGCTGCCTGCGTACTTCCTCGACCCGTGGGTGCACTGGACGCTGCTGTTCCTGTCGCTCGCGCTGATCGCGGTCTGGCGCGCGGTCGCGCACATGGCGTCGGGCGACGGTGCGGGGGCCGGGCAGCTGGTGACCGACATCGTCACCGGCTGCTTCATCGCGGTTTACGTGACGTTCATGGCCAGCCTGGCGCTCGCGCTGCTGCGCGAGGACAACGGCGAGTTCTGGGTGATCGCGTTCGTCGTCGTGGTGATCGCGGCCGACACCGGCGCCTACGCATCCGGACTGCTGTTCGGCAAGCACAAGATGGCGCCGCGCATCAGCCCGAACAAGACGTGGGAGGGCTTCGCCGGCGCGTTCGTCGTGTCGTTGGCCGCCGGTGCGCTGCTGGCCGCCTTCCTGCTCGATCTGCCCTGGTGGGCCGGCCTGATCATCGGCGCCGTGCTCCTCGCTACGGCCACCGTCGGCGATCTGGGCGAGTCGATGATCAAGCGCGATCTCGGCATCAAGGACATGAGCGACTGGGTTCCTGGGCACGGGGGAGTGCTCGACCGCCTCGACAGCATCCTGCTGTCGGCGGCGGCGGCGTTCGGTCTGTACCACGCGCTGTCCCCGCTCGTCATGCTGTGATACCGCTGGGCGCGCGCAGCGTCTCGGCGAATAGAGTGTGGTGACCGGCATCGATCGCAGGCAAGGAACGGACATGAGCGACACGGCAATCCTCGACCAGGGCTCTCCGGAGCACGGCTCGGATGCGTCGACGGGCAGCGCGAGGAAGAAGCTGCCGTTCCCGGTCGCCGGCGGTCGCGAGCGCGGCTACGACCGCGCGCAGGTCGAGGAGTTCCTCGCCAGGGCGCGCTCGGCGTTCGAGGGCGGCGCGAGCGACGAGGAGCCGCTCACCGCAGAGGACGTGCGGACGGCGGGCTTCCGCCTCGTGCCGCGCGGGTTCTCCGTCGAGGCCGTCGATCAGGCCCTCGGCCGCATCGAGGAGGCCTTCGCGTCGCGCGAGCGCCGCCGCGCCCTCGACGCCACGGGCCCCGATGCCTGGGTCGAGCAGGCGCGCACCGATGCGCAGGAGATCCTCGAGCACCTCGCTCGCCCCCGCCGTCACCGCTTCGCCCGCGTGTCGGGCTTCTCGCACGGCTACGCGCCGGCCGAGGTCGACGCGGTCTGCGACCGCATCACGGCGTTCCTGAGCACGGGCGAACCGCTCGAGGCCGATCAGGTGCGTCAGGCGGCGTTCCGGATGGTGCGCCGCGGGTATCGCGAGGAGCAGGTCGACGCGCTCTTCGACGCGGTCGTGCGCATCATCCTCGCCGTGCGCTGATCGCGCCTGACGCGTTCCTGAGCAATTCGTGACGAATATCACGAGAGCGTAACGTTGCTGGTACAGTGGGCACTACTGTGACTCCCGACACGCCCCAGCCCCCCAGGACCACGCTCTCGCGCCGAGAGACCCGCGCACTCATCGAAGGCGCCGGTCTGATCGAACGACCTCAGAAGTCCGGCTGGTCCGTCAAGCGCACGATGAGCACCGTGCTCGCCGGTGTCGGCGCCCTCGGTCTCGTCGCGGCCTTCGTCGTCCCCAGCCTCAGCGGGTTCGTCGAGCCGGCGCAGGCGACGGTGGCAAAGGCAGCTCCGGCTTCCACGTTCAAGGACACGCTCGCCGAGGCTCAGGTCTACGCAGTGGGCACCGATGTCGAGACGCCGGCGCTCCAGGGCAGCTCGTACGAGGTCTACGTCAAGCCGACGCCGACCCCCACGCCCACGCCCGAGGCGGCTTCGAGCGATGACGGCGGCTCGAGCGACGACTCGTCGAGCGACAGCGGCAGCGGCGGGTCCCCGTCGCCCCTGTACAGCGGCGGCGGCTCCAAGGAGCAGTGGATGACCGCGGCGGGCATCCCTCAGTCCGACTGGGGCTACGTCGACTACGTCGTCAAGAAGGAGAGCGGCTGGAACCCCAACGCGACGAACGCCTCCTCCGGGGCGTGCGGTCTCGTGCAGGCGCTGCCGTGCAGCAAGGTCCCCGGCGGCGGCTACGACCCGGTCGCGAACCTCAAGTGGGCCGACGGCTACGCGAAGGGCCGCTACGGCAGCTGGGCGGGCGCTTACTCGTTCTGGATCTCCAACAACTGGTGGTGACGCATCGTGGGACGCTCGCGCAGCAAGCGTTCCGCATCGCGCAACCAGCGTGAGGAACGCTCGCACGACAGCTTCGACCGTCTGGTGCAGGGCTTCCGCAGGAGCGAGACCAAGCGCGGGCGGGAGTACTCCGTTCAGCCCGTCTCCGGCCAGCGCGCGGTGAAGGTCTACACGTGCCCCGGGTGCCGGGGCACCATCGAGACCGGCACGCCCCACCTCGTCGTGTGGCGCGAGGACGGCATCATGGGTGCCGAAGCCGACCTGGCGGCGCGCCGCCATTGGCACAACCGCTGCTGGACCATCGCCTGAGCGGAACGCGTACGCATGACCGGTTGTGATCATCCGACCGGAAGGCATGAAGCGGCCGAGATCCGCGGGGCAGTCGCGCTGCGTGCCGAGCCTGAACCGGTGGCGACGCCCGCGACGCTGCTCCCGCTGCCGACCGAGTACCCGTAGCCGCGCTCAGAGCGCGTTCATCTTCGGGATGAGCACCTGCCGGTAGACGATCATGATGCCGGCGGCGATCGGAATGGCGATCAGCGCGCCCAGCAGTCCGAGCAGTGCGCCGCCCGCCAGCGCGGCGACGACGACCACGCCGCCCGGTACCGCGACCGCGCGGCTCATCACGCGCGGCGAGATCACGTATGCCTCGATCTGCATGTAGATGAGGTAGTAGATCAGCGCGATGATCGCGGTCGTCGTCGAGCCCGTGCCGGGGATGAGGCAGACGAGCACGATGATCGTCGACGCCGAGATCGAGCCGACGAGCGGGATCAGCGATCCGAGGAACGCGAGCACGGCGAGCACGGCGGGGAAGGGCGCGTCGATGATGTTCAGGAAGATCATGCTGAGCACGCCGTTGATGAGGCCGAGCGTGATCTGCCCCATCACGTAGTAGCCGACCGAGTCGGTGATCTGATCGGCGAGCCCGATGAAGCCCTCGCGCTTCGACGCAGGGACGATCTTGTACACCGCCGACTTCAGTGACGGGATCGACGCCGTGAAGTAGATCGTGAGGATCACGACCATGAACGCACCGAACAGGCCCTGAGCGACTCCGATAGTGAGGCCGACGACGCTCTCGCTGATGGTGTCGACGTTGTCGAGCAGCCACGAGTTGAGGCGGTCGAAGAGGACGTCGACCTGCAGGGTCGGGAACGTCGTCTCGAGCCACGTCACCGTCTCGGTCTGCCACGAGCCGTTGTTGACCAGGAACGTGATGCGCCTCACCAGCTGGCTGACCTGCTCGATCAGCGTCGGCAGGACGATCATCAGGATGCCGCCGAACAGCGCGACCGCGCCGACGACCGCGATCAGCACGGCCGCCCAGCGCGGCATCCGGTGTCGGGTGAGCCACGATACGACCGGATCGAGCCCGAGTGCGATGAACAGCGCAGTGCCGATGTAGAGCAGGATCGTCGAGAGCGTCATCACGCTCTGCAGGATCACGATGCCGAGCCCGACTCCGAGGGTCGCCACGAGGGCCAGCCGGAACGGGTTGTGGATCTTCATCTGGCTCCTCGGGCGGGGCGGCACGCGTTCGGTATCACCTTACGGCGGCGCGGCCCGGCGCGCGCGGCCGCCACACCGACGGCGTAACTGGGAGCGCCCAGGCGAAGCCGGGTAGTCTGAACTGTCGAGAACTCGAGAACTGCGAGGGGGATCGTGCGCCGTCGGCGCGGGCCGCTCGCCGAGGGAGTGGTGCTGTGCGATTCGTATGGGCTGTGGTGGCGTTCGTGCTGGCCGCCGGTCTGGTGGCGATGGGCGTAGCCCAGCGCACCGTCCTGCTTGGTCCCGACTCAGAGACCTTCACGGTGTCGTCCGAGGAGGACACGCCGTTCACGGTGATCGACTCCGACGTCTTCGAGGCGCTGCCCGAGGCTCTGCCCGGTGAGAGCGGCACGCTGACGATCTCGAGCGACGGCCCCATCTTCGCCACCTACGCCCGCACGACCGACGTCATGGGCTGGCTCAGCGATCAGCGCTTCACCCACGCGACGGCCGACGGCGACTCGATCGAGACCGCCACGGTCGAGCCGACCGCCGAGATCGATGGCGACCCGCAGCCGCGCAGCCCCGAGGGCTCCGACCTGTGGCTCGAGGAGTTCACCGCCGACGGCACGATGGAGCAGAACTTCACCTTCCCCGCCGACATGGAGCTCAGCGTGCTGATCGCCTCCGACGGCGAGGCACCGGCGCCCGCGACCATCGAGGTGACCTGGCCGATCGACAACAGCACGCCGTCCGCGCCGTGGTTCATCGGCTTCGGCATCGGCATGCTCGTGGTGGGCCTCGCGCTCTACATCCTCGCCGTCGTCCACTCGCGCCGCTCGCGCGGACCGCGCCGCAAGGGCACGCCCGTTCCGCTCACCGGCGCCGTCGCCGTCGCGCGCGACAAGCACGCCGCGAGCCCGGCCCCGGACGAGATCGAGGAGGGCGACGAGCCGGATGCGCTTCCCGCCGGTTCGGACGCAGGCGAGCAGGGTTCCGACGGCGACGGCTCGTCGGCCGGCGCTTCAGGATCCGCATCGACGGGTGACGCGTCCGGGTCGGAGACCGGCAAGGCGGATCGCACCGCGCACCGCCCGTCGCTGTGGCGCCGGCTGCGCGTCGTGGTTCCGGCCGTCGGCCTGTCGGCGGCGCTGCTCGCCGGCTGCACCCCGTCGTCGCCCTCGGCGTCGCCCGAGCCGTCGCCGAGCGCCAGCGAGACCGCCCAGGATGAGAACGCCCAGCAGGCCGCGATCACCGAGACGCAGGCGGAGCGCATCGTCGCCAACATCTCGGCCGTCGTCGCGAAGGCCGACAAGGCCAACGACGCCGACGTCGCGAAGAAGCGCCTCACGGGCACCGCTCTGCGCATGCGCGAGGTGAACTACGACCTGCGCAAGGACATCGACGACTACGACGCGCTGCCGTCGATCCCCGCCGAGCCGATCGCGCTCGTGCTGCCGCAGGCGTTCGACGGGTGGCCGCGATCCGTGCTGGTCGTCGTCGAGGACGCCGAGGACGACACGGTCGCGCCGACGATCCTGACGCTCACGCAGGACGACCCGTGGTCGAAGTACAAGGCGTCGTACGTCGCGCAGCTGCGCGCATCGGCCGAGGTGCCGCAGCTCGCGCCGAACTACCAGGGCGCAGCGCTCGTTCCGCCGGACTCGTCGTTCCTGCAGCTCGCGCCGCAGGAGGTCTCCGAGGCTTACGCCAGCATCCTGAAGGACGGCGAGGACAGCGACTACGCCTCGCTGTTCGACCTCGACAACGACGGCTTCTACGCCGAGGTTCTGGCGAAGCGCAAGGAGACGCTGAAGAACTTCAACAAGACGGGCAAGGAGACCGGGGAGCTGACCTTCGGGCAGGGCGCCGGCTCATCCGACCCGTTCGCGCTGATGACGCTGCAGAGCGGCGCCATCGTCGGCGTCTCGGTGGTCGAGAGCGAAACGGTCAAGCCGACCGATGAGGACGCCGTCATCCGGTTCGAGGACGACAAGGTCCTGCAGTCGTTCACCGGCGAGAAGACCTCGGCGGGCGGCGTCAAGACGCGCTACCTCGACCAGCTGTTCTTCTACGTGCCCGCGCAGGGCGCGGACGAGCCGATCCGACTGCTCGGCAGCTCGTCGTCGATCCTCGACGCCGAGATCCTCGAGGTCGAGAAGTAGCACCCTCCGGGGCGAGCGCCCCGAACCCACGCAAGGGAGTTGGAACCAGATGTCGAACGTGCCTCCTGGACTCGGTGCGCTGCGCGGCGCCGTCGATCTGTCGCCGCTGAAGAACCGGCCGGCCGAACAGCCCGCCGGTCAGGCGCCGACGGCGCCCGGCGGTGCTCCCGCCGGCGCTTCCGCGTCGCCAGGGGGTCTCGTGCGAGACGTGACGGACGCGACGTTCGGCGAGATCCTCGAGCTCTCGCGCACGGTACCGGTGGTCGTCGATCTCTGGGCCGAATGGTGCGGTCCGTGCAAGCAGCTCAGCCCGGTGATCGAGAAGGTCGTCCGCGAGCTCGCCGGCCGCGTCGTGCTCGCGAAGGTCGACGTCGACGCGAACCCGCAGCTGCAGCAGGCGTTCCGCGCGCAGTCGATCCCGATGGTCGTCGCACTGCTGGGCGGGCAGCCCGCACCGCTGTTCAACGGGGCGATCCCCGAGGACCAGGTGCGTCAGATGTTCGACCAGCTGCTGCAGGTGGCCGCGCAGAACGGCATCACGGGCACCGTCGACGCGTCAGGCGAGACCGAACAGGCCGCCGAGCCGGAGGAGGCGCCGCTCCCGCCGCTGCACGCCGAGGCGTTCGCCGCGATCGAAGCGGGCGACTACGCGCGTGCGGTGACGGCGTACGAGCAGGCGCTCAAGGAGAACCCCCGCGACGAGGACGCGCAGGCGGGGCTCGGCCAGGTGAGTCTGCTCGCCCGCGTGCAGGACGTCGATCTGCAGCAGGCGAGGCAGGATGCGGCCGAGCGCCCGACCGACGTCGCCGCGCAGCTGACCGTGGCCGACCTGGATGTCGCCGGCGGCCACGTCGACGACGCGTTCGACCGCCTGCTCGAGCTGTTCGCCTCGCTGCCGGCCGACGAGCGCCGGCCGGTGCAGGAGCGCCTGCTCGAGCTGTTCGGCGTGATGGGCGCCGCCGACCCGCGGGTCGCCAAGGCGCGCACCCGCATGACCAGCCTGCTGTTCTGACGGTCTTCTCGTGACCGGCGTCTACCTCGACCACGCAGCCACGACGCCGCTGCGCCCCGAGGTGCGCGACGCGTGGCTCGCGGCTCAGGACAACGTGGGCAACGCCTCGTCGATCCATGGGGCCGGCCAGCGGGCGCGGCGGGTGCTCGAGGAGGCGAGGGAGCGGCTCGCGGCCGTTCTCGGCTGCCAGGCGATCGAGGTCGTGCTCACGAGCGGCGGAACCGAGTCGGTGTCGCTCGCGCTGCAGGGCCTGTGGCGCAGGCGCCCCGCCGGCGCGAGCCGCATCGTGCTGCCCGACGGCGAGCACCACGCGACGCTCGACACCGTCGAGTGGCTGGTCGCGCACGAGGGCGCCCAGGCCTCGCCCGTGCCGCTCGACGGGTTCGGGCGGGTGCGGGCGGCGGACTTCGCTGCGACGCTCCACGGCGGGGCGGGTGCGGCTCTCGCGACCGCTCTCGTCGCGGCGAACGAGACGGGCACCCTCAACGACGCCGCTGGCATCGCCGGGGCCGCCGCGGCGGCGGGCGTCCCGCTTCACCTCGACGCCGTGGCGGCGCTCGGGCACGCGCCGGTCGACTTCGCCGCGTGGCGCCGGGACGCGCCGGCGGGAGCCGGACTCGTCGCGATGAGCGTGTCGGGCCACAAGATCGGCGCGCCTGTCGGCACGGGGGCGCTCGTCGTGTCGCGAACCGCGGCGCTCGAGCCGATCGTGCACGGCGGCGGCCAGCAGCGCGGCCTGCGCTCGGGGACACAGGACGTCGCCGGTGCGGTCGCGCTCGCCGTCGCGGCCGAGCTCGCCGAGGCGGAGCGGGCCGCGGAGACCGAGCGGCTCTGGGCGCTGCGCGAGCGCCTGCTCGCCCGGCTGGCCGCCGAGCTCCCCGAGGCCGTCGTCCTCGGTCATCCGGAATCGCGCCTGCCCGGCACCGTGCACCTGCACCTGCCCGGTGCGGCGGGGGAGTCGCTGCTGTTCCTCCTGGACGAGCGCGGCGTCTCGGTGTCGACGGGATCGGCTTGCCAGGCAGGCGTCGCCGAGCCGAGCCACGTGGTGATGGCTCTCGGCTACAGCGAGGCCGAGGCGCGCCAGGTGCTGCGGGTGAGCATGGGGCGGACGACCACCGAGGCCGACGTCGACGCGCTCGCAGATGCGCTCCCGGCGGCGTACGCCCGCCTGACCCGCCGCTGAGGCGCGCGCCGCCCGTCCGGCGCGGGAGGCCGACCGGATGAGGGAGCCGCCCCCGCGTGCGAGCGGCCCGCAGCCCTCTGACCCCCGCGCCCAGGCGCGGCGCGTACCCTGGATGCATGCGAGTTCTAGCGGCGATGAGCGGCGGCGTCGATTCGGCGGTCGCCGCCGCGCGCGCGGTCGAGGCGGGCCACGAGGTGGTCGGCGTGCACCTCGCCCTCTCACGCGCCGGCGGCACGCTGCGCGCCGGCAGCCGTGGCTGCTGTACGATCGAGGACTCGCTCGACGCGAGGCGCGTCGCCGACAGGCTCGGCATCCCGTTCTACGTCTGGGACTTCTCCGAGCGGTTCCGCGACGACGTCATCGACGACTTCATCGACGAGTACCGCGCCGGTCGCACGCCCAACCCCTGCATGCGGTGCAACGAGAAGATCAAGTTCGCAGCGCTGCTCGAACGAGGCATCGAGCTCGGCTTCGACGCGATCTGCACCGGCCACTACGCCACGCTGATCGACGGCGACCGCGGCCTCGAGCTCCATCGCTCGAGCGAGGAGGACAAGGACCAGTCGTACGTGCTGGGCGTGCTGACCGCCGAGCAGCTCTCGCACTGCCTGTTCCCTCTGGGTGAGACGCCGTCGAAAGCGCTCGTGCGCGCCGAGGCCGAGCGGCGAGGACTGGCCGTCGCCTCGAAGCCCGACAGCTACGACATCTGCTTCATCCCCGACGGCGACACCCGCGGGTGGCTCGCCGAGAAGGTCGGGGAGCAGACGGGCGAGATCGTCGACCGCGAGGGGGCCGTCGTCGGCTCGCACGACGGAGCCCACGCGTTCACGGTGGGGCAGCGCCGAGGGCTGAAGCTCGGCGTTCCCGCGTCCGACGGCAAGCCGCGCTTCGTGCTCGAGGTGCGGCCCGTGAGCAACCAGGTCGTCGTCGGCCCGAAGGAGGCGCTCGCGATCGCATCGCTCGCCGGTTCTCGCTACACCTGGGCCGGCGCCGCGCCCGCCGAGACCTCGTTCGCGTGCGACGCCCAGGTGCGCGCTCACGGCGAGCCCGTTCCCGCGCGCGCCCGCCTCGACGGCGGCGAGCTCGTGGTCGACCTCGTCGACCCGCTCGTCGGCGTCGCCCCGGGCCAGACCGCGGTGCTCTACGACGGCACCCGTGTCATCGGCCAGTGCACGATCGACCGCACGGTGTCGGCCGTGCCGGTCGCGGCATAGTCACAGCCCGCCGGACGACGTGCCGCCGGGGCAACCGGCACGCAGGAGGCCGCCTTCGCCGCGCCGGACGCACCGCCTCAACGGGTTCGTAAGCGCGCCATGACGTCGACATAGGGATCGCATAGGGTCGCTCCGTTAACTCGGGGTGAACGAAAGGTGAACCCCATGCCAGATCCGACGATGCTCCTCATCGACCTCGCCGCCATCTCCCTGCTGACCTTCGCGGTGTACTTCCGCCGTCACCGCCGCCGCGACCTGGTGGTCGCCTTCTTCGGAGTGAACATCGGCGTGTTCGCGGTCTCCTCTGTCCTCGGCTCCACCGAGATCGCCGCGGGCCTCGGCCTCGGTCTGTTCGGGGTGCTGTCGATCATCCGGCTGCGCTCGAGCGAGATCTCGCAGCGCGAGGTCGCCTACTACTTCGCGGCGCTCGCGGTCGGCCTGATCTCGGGCCTCACCTCGACGTTCAGCCTGTGGGCGACGCTGCTGATCGCCCTGGTGGTCGCGACGATCGCGATCGTCGACCACCCGGCGCTGTTCGCGGCGACGCGCCACCGCACGATGCTCATCGACGAGGCGGTGCTCGACGAGGGCGAGCTGACCCGGATGATCGAGGAGCGCGTCGGCGGCCGAGTGCAGTCGCTCACGGTGCAGCACATCGACATGGTCGACGACACGACGCTGGTCGACGTGCGGTACCGCATCGATCGGACGGCGTCCCGACGAGCCGTCGCCCAGCCGTCGGCTCGTCGCGAGGCGGTGGCCTCGTGAGCGCCGTGATGCATGTCGGGGGCGGTGCGGTCGAGCGGAACGACATCGACGCAGCCGTCGCCCGGTTCGACGCCATCACGCTCGACGACCTCGTCTCCGAGGCGGCGCTGCTGACCCGCATCGACCGCAAGTACCTCGTCCCGGCCGACGCGCTCGGCCCGGTGCTGGCGGGGATCGACGACGCGGCGCGCGTGCTCGAGATCGACGGATCGCGGGGCAGCGCCTACTCGTCGATGTACTTCGACACCCCCGAGCTGCTCAGCTACCACCTCGCGGCGCGGGGGAGGAGGAGGCGCTTCAAGCTGCGCTCGCGCCACTACGTCGACACCGGCACCGCCTTCCTCGAGATGAAGACGAAGGGGTCGCGCGGCGCGACGGTGAAGGAGCGCATCCCGCATCCGACGGCGCGCACCGAGCAGCTCACGAGCGAGGGCCGCGAGTATGCCGCAACCGGCATGGAAGCGCTCGGCATCGACGCCGCCGCGGCGGACGACCTCACGCCCGTGCTGCAGACCGGCTACCGGCGCACGACGCTGCTGCTGCCTGACGGCGGCCGCGCCACGATCGACACGGAGCTCGACTGGACCGATGCGGGCGGTCGGCACATGACGACGCCGCACCTCGTGATCGTCGAGACGAAGTCGGCATCGCGCGCCTCCGGGCTCGACAAGCTGCTCTGGCACCGGGGCATCCGGCCCGAGAGCATGAGCAAGTTCGCGACAGGACTCGCGGCGCTCCATCCGGAGCTGCCGGCGAACAAATGGGCGCGCGTGATCCGCACGCACTTCGACCCCACCAGGCCTCACGGCCGACACATCCAGAGCAGTTGACCTCACGAAGGAGAAGCGACATGAACGGCAGGACGACACCCCGCAGGCGGCCGAAGCTCCGTGCGGCGACAGGGCTCGGCATCTCGTTCGCGCTGGGCGTCGCGGCGCTCACCGGATGCTCGGCGCTCGCCGGCAGCGATGCCTCGGCCGATGAGACGACCGCGACGACGGCCGCAACGTCCTCGGAGACGCGCCCCGACAGCGTGCAGGCCGTGATCGATGCGAACTCCGATCAGACCGTCGTGAAGGACGACGAGTGGTCGGAGGACGACGCCGCGGACGTCACCCTGACGGGCGACGGCGCGGAGAGCGATTCGGATGCCGTATCGAGCTCGGACGGCGTGGTCACCATCTCGGGGGCCGGCGTGTACCGCCTGACGGGCTCGCTCGACGGGTCCATCGTGATCGACGCGGCCGACGACGCGCAGGTCGTGCTCATCCTCGACGGCGTGACGATCTCCGCCTCCGACGTCGCGGCCATCAGCTCGGTGACGGCCGACGACACGGCGATCTACCTCGCAGACGGGTCGGAGAACGAGGTCACCTCAAGCGGCACCTACGCGGAAGACGCCGACGCGAACGCGGCGATCTACGCCGACAACGATCTGACGATCTCGGGGACGGGATCGCTGACGGTGAACGGCGAGGCGAACGACGGCATCACCAGCAAGGACGACCTCGTCGTGCTGTCGGGCACGCTCGACGTCACGGCGGCCGACGACGGGCTGCGCGGCAAGGACTCGCTGACGGTGCGCGGCGGCACGATCACGGTCGACGCCGGCGGCGACGGGCTGAACTCCGATCAGGAGGACGACGAGACGCAGGGCTGGGTGCTGATCGAGGGCGGCACGCTCGACATCACGGCCGGCAGCGACGGCATCGACGGATTCACCGACGTCGTGATCACGGACGGCGACATCACGATCGACTCCGAGGAGGGGCTCGAGGGCGGCGTGGTCGGCATCAGCGGAGGCACGGTCGACATCACGACGACCGACGACGGCATCAACGGCTCTGCCGGCACCGCGGAGACGACGACCGACGACTCATCGACGAGCGACGAGTCCTCGACGACGACCGACGATGAGACAGCGGACGATGCCTCGTCGGCGACCGCCGACCAGACGGCCGCGCAGTCTGACGATGCGACGGCAGACGGCGAGGCTCCGACCGACGGCGAGCGGCCGGAGATGCCGACCGACGGCGAGATGCCGACGGACGGCCAGCGGCCAGAGGGCGGCGGCATGGGCGGCGGCGGCGGAATGGGCGGCGGAATGTCGGACACCGGCGAGTGGGTGCTCATCGAGGGCGGCACCGTCACGATCGACGCCGAGGGCGACGGCCTCGATTCGAACGGGTCGCTCGACATCTCGGGCGGCACCGTCGTCGTGTACGGTCCCTCCAACGCCGGCAACGGTGCGCTCGACGCGAACGGCGAGATCACCGTCTCCGGAGGCACGCTGCTCGCGATCGATTCGGGCGGCATGAGCGAGACGCCGTCCGCGGACTCGTCGCAGGCCTGGGTCGCCGCATCCGCATCGGGTGACGCAGGGGCGACCGTGGAGGTCGTTGCCGAGGACGGCACCGTGATCGCATCGGGCACGGCGACCAAGGCGTTCGGCGCGGTCATCGCTTCGAGCGGCGACGTGACGACCGACGGCACGTACACGATCACGATCGACGGCGAGGAGGCGGCCACCGCGACCGCGGGCGAGGCGCTCGCCGGCGGCATGGGCGGCGGCGCCCCCCAGGGCTGATCCGCATCGAGAAGGGGGGGGGGGGGGGGGCCCGGGGCGGGGGCCCCCCCGACCCCCTTCTCCTTGCCGCCCCCGCCGCCGTGCGCGCGGGGTGCCGTTGGCACAGGTTGTGCCATGCAAGCCCGGGAAACGGGCGGCGTATTCTCGATATCTGGTGCGCATTACGGCACGATGGGCACAAGATTGGCAACGATCGTTGCCGTCGCTCGTGTCGGCCGACGGCGTTGCGTAATGTGCTTCTCACACGGTCACGCGGCGACTCGCGGGCGCACACTCCAACGGCGGAAGGACCCCAGGCATGACACGGACGATCGACCTCGTCGCCGATCTCGGAGAGGGCTTCGGCGACTGGACCATGGGCGACGACGACGCGATGCTCGACGTGCTCAGCTCCGCGAACGTCGCGTGCGGCTTCCACGCGGGCGACCCGCGCATCATGGACCGCACCGCCGCATCCTGCGCCGCTCGCGGCATCGCCCTGGGCGCGCACCCCAGCTTCCCCGATCTCGGCGGGTTCGGCCGGCGTGCGATGGACCTCACCGCGCACGAGGTCCGCACCGACGTCACCTATCAGATGGGGGCCCTCGCCGCGTTCGCCGCGCATCACGGCACCCGCCTCAACCACGTCGCGCCGCACGGCAGGCTCGGCAACCTCGTCGCGGTGCGCCGCGACTACGCCGAGGCGGTCGTCGACGCGGTCGCCGGGTTCGACCCGAGTCTGATCGTGATGGCACAGGACGGCGAGCTCGCGACGGCCGCCCGTGCCGCGGGACTCGCGGTCGGCATCGTCGGCATCGTCGATCGCGCCTACCGCCCCGACGGCACGCTCGTGCCGCGCTCCGAGCCGGGTGCGGTCATCCACAACCCCGCTGAGGTCGCCGAGCGCTCGGTCAGGCTGGTTGTGGACGGGCGGCTCACGGCCGTCGACGGCACGGATCTCGAGATCTCCGCCGACACGCTTCTGATGCACGGCGACAACCCCGCGGCGGTGGCGCTCTCGCGCGAGGTCCGCACGCGCCTCGAGGCTGCCGGCGTCGTCGTCGCTCCGCTCCGCTCCGAGTCGCTGCGATGAGCGCGCAGATCGTCGTCCAGCCGACCGGCGAGTCGGCGATCCGCGTCGTCGGCTCATCGGGCGATCGCGAGGCCGACTGGCGCGTCGTCCACCGCATCGCACGCGCGATGACCGTGCCGGGAATCGCCGGCGTGCACACCGCGATCCCCACGTACGAGGCCGTGCTGATCGAGATCGACCCCGAGCGGACGACGCTCGCCGCCGTCGCGGCGATCGCGCAGGCGATCGCCCACGAGATCGACCCGGACGAGCCGCTCCTCGCCGAGCCGCGCGAGTTCGTCGTCCCCGTGCTCTACGGCGGCCAGTTCGGTCCGGACCTGACCGACGTCGCGGCGACCACCGGGCTGAGCGAGGAGGCCGTGATCGCGGCGCACCTCGCCCCGACGTACGTCATCCGCTGCCTCGGCGCACCGGGCGGGTCGCCGATGCTCGACGGACCGGAGCTCCCCGTGACCGTTCCGCGCCTGCGCAGCCCCCGCACGCACGTGCCGCAGGGCGCGGTATCGCTCGCAGGGCGGCAAGCGACGATCACGCCCACCGCGGCGCCCGGCGGGTGGTCGCTCATCGGCCGCACACCGCTGACCGTCCTCGACCTCGACGACGAGTCGCTGGTGCCCTATCGCCCTGGTGACGTGCTGCGCTTCGAGCGCATCGATGAGGAGCAGTTCTCGCAGCTCGAGGGGCTGCGGCTCGCACCGCTGGGGGCCGAGCGATGAGCGCCGAACTGCGCGTCAGCACGCCGGGCCGTGCCGCCGTCACCGACCTGGGCCGCCATCGGGGCCCCGGCGTCGGACTGCCGGTGAACGGCGCACTCGACCAGTACTCGGCGCGCGCCGCGAACATCCTCGTCGGCAACGACGAGTCCGCCGCGCTGATCGAGGCGCTCGCGTTCGACATCGCGTTCGTGCCGACCGCCGACATCCTGATCGCGGTCACGGGCGCTGACATGGTGCTGACGGTCGACGGAGCCGAGCGGCCGATGTGGGAGCCGGTGCCGGTCGCCGCCGGCCAGCTCGTGGCGCTCTCCGACATGGTCGGCGGGATGCGCACCTACGTCGCTGTGCACGGCTCGTTCGATGTGCCGACGCTGCTCGACAGCTGCGCGCCCGACCCCGCCGTGGGCTTCGGCACGTTGTTCGAAGCCGACGCGGCGATCGCGCTCCGCCAGAGCACCGCGGCGCCCGTGAACCCCTACTTCGGCCTGTCGCTGTTCAACCTCGGCGTCGACCGCCCGTATCTCGGCGACACGGCGTTCATCGACGTCACCGACGGTCCCGATATCGACGAGTTCGCGCAGACCGCCGACGTGCTCTTCGACGCGCCGTACGCCGTCTCCACCCGCAGCAACCAGGTCGGGCTCCGCCTGACCGGCACGCTGCCGAGGCGCGAGAGCACGCACGAGATGATCTCGCGCGGCGTGCCGGTCGGCGCCGTCGAGGTGCCGCCGGGCGACGAGCTGCTCGTGCTGCACCGCGGCCGCGGAGTCACTGCCGGCTACCCCGTGCTCGCCGTGGTCACGTCGACCTCGCTCGACACCCTCGGACAGGCGCGCCCGGAGACAGCAGTGACCTTCCGCCGCGTGAGCCTCGAACAGGCCGCCCGCGACGCGCGCGTCTGGCGCGAGCGCCTCGACGCCCTGCGCGACCGCGTCGCGACCGTGTTCGCGTGCCTCGGAGTCGAGGCGGCCGCACCCGCCTCATCCGGAGCGGGCTCCTGAGCCGGCGACCACCGACCACTACCGAAAGGAACACACCGTGACCTACAGCGACTACCGCACAGCGCTCGTCACCGGCGCATCGACGGGCATGGGGGAGGCCACGGTCGTGAAGCTGCGCGAGCACGGCCTCACCGTGCACGCCGTCGCCCGCGACGCCGAGCGCCTCGCCGCGCTCGCCGAGCGCACCGGCGCCGTGCCGCACGCCGTCGATCTCGCCGACACCGACGCGATCGAGCGCGAGCTCGGCGGCCTCGAGATCGACGTCCTCGTCAACAACGCGGGCGTCAGCGGGCCGGGCAACATCCTCGACGCGCCCCGCCAGCTCGTCGACTCGATGGTCGATGTGAACCTGCGCGCCGTGCTGCACCTGTGCCGCCTGCTCCTGCCGGGCATGGTCGAGCGCGACCTGGGGCACATCGTCAACATCTCGTCGATCGCCGGCCTCTACAACTTCTTCGGGCACACCGCCTATCACGCCACCAAGGCGGCCGTCCATCAGATCTCGCGCCAGCTGCGCAACGACACCCTCGGCAAGCGCATCCGCGTGACCGAGGTGTGCCCCGGACGCGTCGAGACCGAGATCTTCGGGCGCAACATGGGCGGGTCGCCCGAGGCGATGAAGGAAGCCTGGGACACCTATTACGAGGGCTACGAGTCGCTGACCACCAGCGACATCGTCGCGGCGATCGATTTCGCGCTCGCCGCACCCCGGCACGTGAACATGGGCCTGATGGAGATCATGCCCACGTTCCAGGTGCCGGGCGGACTCACTTTCGACCGGAGGGAAGCATGACCACCACCCAGACGCTGCGTCCGCTGGTGACGCCGCCGCACATCACGACCCGCATCGAGCGGGCGGACCCCGCAGCGATCGAGCGCCTCGGGCGCTTCGGCTCGGCGAGCATCCACGAGGCGCAGGGCCGCCGCGGCGCGGTGAGCTCGGCGATCAAGCCCGTCGACCACACGATGCGCTTCGCCGGCTCGGCGTTCACCGTGGTGTGCGCTCCTCGCGACAACCTGATGCTGCAGGTCGCGATCCACTACGCGCAGCCGGGCGACGTGATCCTCGTCTCGGCCGGCGAGATGAGCCAGGCGGGCACGTTCGGCGACGTGCTCGGCAACGCCGCGAAGGCCAAGGGCATCGCCGCCGTCGTCACCGACAGCGGCGTGCGAGACACCGAGTCGCTGCGCGCGCTCGGGCTCCCGGTGTTCTCGGGCAGCGTGTCGATCACCGGCACCGTCAAGGAGACGCTCGGCCACATCAACCAGCCGCTCGTCTTCGGCGACCAGCTCGTGCTCCCCGGCGACGCGATCGTCGGAGACGCCGACGGCGTCGTCGTCACGCGCCGCGACGAGATCGACACGGTCGCCGAGCTGTCGCGCCAGCGCGAGGAGCACGAGGACCAGCTCATCGAGCTCTACAAGCAGGGGCGCACGACGATCGACCTGTGCAACCTGCACGACGTGCTGCGCGCCAAGGGCCTCACGACCGATATCGACGACGCCGACCCGCTGCAGGGCCTGGGGGAGAAGCCGTGAGCGCGTTCGTCCCCGCGAAGCGCGTCCAGCGCATCAAGGAGTCGCCGTCGACCGCTGCCGCGGCGCGCGTGCGCGAGCTGAAAGCCGCGGGGCGCGCGATCATCGACCTCACAGTTGGCGAGCCCGACTTCGACACTCCCGACAACGTCAAGGACGAGGCGATCAGGGCCATCCGCGACGGCGAGACCAAGTACACGCCCGTCAACGGCACGCCGCGCCTGCGGCAGGCGATCCGCGAGCGCATGCTCCGCACGAGCGGCGTCGAATACCGCGACGAGCAGATCGCCGTCGGCGGCGGCGGCAAGCAGGTCATCTACCTGACCTTCACCGCCTCGCTCGACGAGGGCGACGAGGTCATCATCCCCTCGCCGTACTGGGTGTCGTACCCCGACATGGTCGCGGCGAACGACGGCACGCCCGTCATCCTCACCACGCGGGCCGAGAACCGGCACAAGGTGACACCGGATGAGCTGCGCGCGACCATCACGCCCCGCACGAAGTGGCTCGTGCTCAACGCCCCGAGCAACCCGACGGGCGTGCTGTACACGCGCGACGAGCTCGCAGCGCTCGCCGCGGTCCTCGTCGAGCACCCGCACGTGCGGGTGCTGACCGACGAGATCTACGACGAGATCGTCTTCACAGGCGAGCGCGCCGTCGGCCTCGCCGAGGCGGCCCCCGAGATCCGCGACCGCGTGCTCACGGTCAACGGCGTCTCGAAGAGCTACGCCATGACCGGGTGGCGGCTCGGCTACGCGGTGGGAGACCCCGCGGTGATCAAGGCCATCAACCTGCTGCAGTCGCAGACCTCGTCGTGCCCGTCGTCGATCACGCAGGCGGCCGCGGCCGAGGCGCTCGCCGGCGACCAGGGATTCGTCGCGAGCTCGGTGGCTGTCTACCGCGAGCGGCGCGATCGGGCTGTCGAGCTGCTCGGCGCGGTCGACGGACTCAGCCCCGTCGTGCCGGACGGCGCCTTCTACCTGTTCGTCGACTGCTCTGGGCTGATCGGGCGCACGACGCCGGCCGGCACGGTGCTCGAGAACGACCAGGCCGTCACGCTCTACTTGCTCGACGAAGCGGGCGTCGCGGTGATCCAGGGATCGGCGTACGGGGCGGACGGCTGCTTCCGGATGTCTTTCGCGACGAGCCTCGAGACGATCGAGGCGGGCGGCGCCGCCGTGGCGAAGGCCGTGGCCGCGCTGTCCTGACCCCGGATGAGGCGCACCCCCGCGCTCGGATCGTGACGAAGGAGCACACGTGATCCCCGATAGGCGATACACCCGCCGCGTGAACCTGACCGACATCGCCCGCGCCTGCGGCGTGGCGCCGTCGACCGTCTCGCGCGCGCTGAACAACCCGGGGCGCGTGAGCGCCGAGATGCACCAGCGCATCTCGCAGAAGGCGATCGAGATGGGGTACGCCTCGGCGACCCTGCCGCAGGGGCCGGAGCGGCGCGCCAGGGGAACGATCGCCCTCGTCGTTCCGAACCTCGCCAACCCGTTCGTCCACGAGCTCGTGCGGGGGAGCCAGGCGCAGACGCAGGCGGCGGAGTACCTGTTCCTCCTGATCAACACCGAGGACTCGGTGCACGTCGAGATGAAGTGGCTGCGCGAGCTCACCCGCACGGTCGACGGCATCGTGCTGTCGTCGCCGCGCGCGGGGGAGGCCGAGCTGCGGGCGATCGCCGATGCCGTGCCGGTGACGCTCATCAACCGCGAGGTGCCGGGGGTCTCGAGCGTGACGATCGACACGCCGACGTCGTCGGTCGAGGCGCTGCGCTATCTCGCCTCGCTCGGGCATCAGCGCATCGCCTTCGTGCGGGGACCCGAGACGTCGTGGGCGAGCCAGGAGCGCTTGGCGGCGTTGGAGCCGGCGGCGGCCGAGGCGGGCGTCGAGCTGCTGCCGATCGGCGCGTTCCACCCGTCGCTGACGGCAGGGGCCGCCGCGGCCGACGCCGTGGCGCTGAGCGGGGCGAGCGGTGCGCTGTTCTTCAACGACACGCTCGCGATCGGCGCGATGACCCGTTTCCGCCAGCGCGGTATCCGGATCCCTGATGACATCAGCGTCATCGGGTGCGACGACATCATGGCGGCCGAGACGTCGTATCCGGCGCTCACGACGATCACGGGGTCGGGGGAGCGGATCGGCCGCACGGCCGCCGAGCTGCTGATCAATCAGTTCACGGCGAGGGCGCCGCGCGTGCGCACCGAGCGCATGGCCGCGCACCTCACCGTGCGCGACTCGACGGGGCCGGCCGCCGGCTGACGGCGATCGGTCGATCAGGGGCCGGATGACGCGGGCGCGTCATCCGGCCCTTTTCGTGCGTCCGAAGGCG